>MDTE01021818.1_pt1 | contig 14297 bp, 16 predicted proteins | sample 811231 | NCBI WGS metagenome assembly MDTE01 (sample SAMN05326651, study PRJNA326480) | marine metagenome | isolation source: seawater | place: Indian Ocean: Red Sea | collected 2010 | reverse complement strand
TAGACGTCGATGTGACACAGCGCCACATAACGATGAAGCTGATTAACAAGAACCTCAGAATCAAGCAGATGTCAGGAGCAGAGGTCAGGGACAAGTTATCTCGGGCCCTTAGACTGTATATCCAAGCAGATAATGAGGACCGACCCAAGGTACTCACGATTATTCCTGGAGTTACTAAGGAGGCTGATTTGCAGTCACTGGCTTCCGACCCCCCTACCTACACGGCACTGCTCCAGCTCGAGGAGAAAATCAAGAAGCTGAGGCTCAAGGGCCTTGCAGGCATTTCTCGAGCAAATGTTCAGGGCCCCAGCAGAGATACTGGAGAGTACTACATCTCTACTATCGGGTCAAACCTACCTGTCGTCAGCGAGTTCGCGGGAGTGAACAGATCTAGGACATACACCAATAACATCGATGAGATAAACAAGTTCCTAGGGGTAGAAGCGGCCAGACAAGCCATCATCAATGAGATGTCAGATACTCTAGAGGGGGCAGGTCTTGAGGTTGACATCAGACATTTACTGACTGTAGCTGACGTGATGACCAGTGAGGGTAACTTCCGTGCCATCGGAAGGCACGGAGTCAGCGGGACTAAGCACAGTATTCTAGCCCGCTCGGCCTTTGAGGTTACAGTAACTCACCTTTTGCAAGCGGGAGTAATCGGCGAGCGCGATCATTTGAGCGGAGTGACAGAGAACATCATCGTTGGACAGCCAGTTTCTCTAGGAACCGGTAGCGTCGATCTGTTCTATATTCCGGAGAGCGTTTGAGGGATTTTCATGGACATGGCAAGACAATTGAAGCAAGGAATGAGCACAGGCAACATAGTCTTCGGGCAACGTCAGACTAGAAGCGCTTGTGCTAACGGAGATGCAAGGTTGGTAGTCGTAGCTGCGAATTGCCCGTCTGATTACATCTCATCTCTTTCAGAGAATCACCCAGATGTACCAGTCCACCAAGTGGCCATGGTTAATGGGCAATTGGGGGCTGCCTGCGCCAAGCCTTTCCCGGTTAGCGCACTTTGCATTATCGACGCAGGACAGAGCGATCTGTTGTCACTTTCCTCTAACATCTAGAAACATAGAGGATTGACCTCCCTATCTCTGCGCGAAGCGCTCTATTCAAGTTCGCCCTACCATCGGCTAGCATTGTGAATGGGACTGTCAGAGACCTGCTAGCCGCGAGAGGCATTGCCCTATCTCCTACTGATGTCTCAGGCATTCACGGGTTCATTTGCATCGGAATAGCTGAGAGGGTGCCCGAACTGAATCAGGATACTTCATCCCAAGTATTCGTCTGGCATGTACGGGATGATATTTTTCCAGTAACCGCATCTGAGGTCGAAAGGTGGATGATTGATGCCCCTGCGGGAAAACATTGGATTTTGAGCGAGAGAGACTTTGATCCATCTACCATACCAGATTCTCAATCCATTGAAGCAGTAGTTTGGGGTCCAAAGAGGATGGCCAGTTGGATTGGCGAGTCAGTCCTCTCGGGAGATTTGGGTACTTTCCTTTATTCCGATGAGGAACAGAATCTTTCCTCTGAAGTTGCAGTAGAAAACTCAGAACAAGCAGAATTCGAACTCACCCTAAAACCATTGGTTGAACTCAGAAGTTGGCTGAATCAAAGAGGCTGGGATGGAGTTAGAACATCACCTGTATTACTCTCCTGTAGACTATGGGATATCATGGGTAATCTGATTGGACCAAATGGGCAGACAGAGTCTGGAAATTGGAAGATTATTGAAGATCCTTGGACATCTTCGTTTTACATACACGAGCCCCAAGAAAGCTTAGAAAAATCTCCAAAACTTCGAGTAATTTCTAATCCCTCTGGATGGACTGCTGGGAAGGAAAAGTTTCCAGAAGAGATGCTCAAACTGGCAGACCAGCGAAGACAAGGAGTACCCGAGACTAATGATGATGAGGTGAGTAGTGTCATGCTTGAATGGTGGAGATTAGATCATTCTAGCGCTAGAGGGGAGTATTCACGGTTAACGATTCCAGGATGGATAGTGTATACTGATGAGGGCGAATCAAGAATACTCCATGGCAGAAACGGCAGAGTGTACGATATTGGATGATTAGTTTCTGCGTAATGCCATCAACTCATCCGTAGACAACGTGTCTCCGGACATTAGTCTGGACATCAGGTCGGTAACTTCGAGTTTTTCCTCACCTTCTGTTCCCTCCGACTTCTTCTCTCTAGATTCCATCGCTTTCATCATATCTTCAATCGAATGAATACACCTCAGAGAAACGATGTACCGGGAGTGTAAAGCGTCTGCCTCTCTCTTGGATTTGTTCAACTCTCCATGTGCTGAATTCGCTTTCTCTCTTAACCTGTCGACCTCTTCTGATAACTCGACCATCAAATCGTGAGCCTCTTGAGCCCTCCTTACTGACATCTCGACCGACTTGTGAGCCTCCTCTTGTGAAGACTCAGCAGCTCTGACCGAATCTTTCAATTCCCTCATCCCGCCATCAGATCGTTCCTTCTCTGCTTGCTTGAGTGCCGTGGAGAAATCCTTCATCTTCCTGTGGTAATCGCGCTCTTTCTTACCTCCGAAACGACCCGTCATATACTGCATCTCTAATCTCTCCATATCGGACTTTATTTTTCTAGGAGAGGGCCCTCTTTCCTTCTTCGATTTAGCCCCCCTTTCTTCCTGCTCAGCAAGTTTCCCCCGAAGCTTTTCACGGACAGCCTTGAGGTGCTCCGACTTCTCAGCCCTGATTTCCTTGAGTTCCTTGACTCTGCTGTTGATTTCGTCCCTCATCGACTTTTGTACCTGGACTTCGTTGATAAGTTCCTTAACCTGACGATTAACCTCATTTCTCTCGTCTAAATGCTGCCTCACCTCAGCATTCCAACGGTCTCTGCCTCCTTTGTTCAATTCTGATTTCTCGACCATAGACTGAGATAGGGGCTTGAGAATCTGCCTGACTTCACCAAATTCCACAATACCACCTCATCGAATTCGACCATGGACTCTCATTTAGGCATGATGGAAGCAGAAGGCTACTCATCTACCTCCCGTTTTGCAGCTTGAGTGCCTCTTCGTGCACCACCTCTAGTCGCACCCAGTCTCATTCTCTTTCGCTTTGGTCTTCCCTGATGCAAATCTTCCTTATCTGTTGGAGACTCATTTTTAACATCAGTCAATTCACTCAGATTTGCGGAGTCCAATAGCGTCTCCAATTCGTTTGCATCTAGAGTGCCACCAGTCTTTGCCCTTTCTTTGATGTCTGAGAGTTTGATTGGTCTACCGTCTCTGGTTGTCGCCTTTTGATAGGACCTTACTCTGCCTAGGTTGCTTCGAATCTGCTTCCTCTCTGAATTTAGTTTGTCCAATTGCTTGTCAATATTACTAATTCGTATACTGACCTTTCTAATCTCAGATCTAGAAATGCCGCGGGATTCATTTTCTGAATTTTGTGAGACACCCTCTTCTGATTTTGGGTTTGATCTCTTTGTAGAATCTAGTTTAGTGGTAATCTCTCGCATTCGCTTGACCTGCTTGACATATTTCTTGTGATAGGACTCAGATTCGCCTTTCGCAGAAATAGCGGCTTGTAATTCGAAGAAGCGGGCGAATGAGTCTAACTCTCTAGCTAATGTAGGGACGGTTGTGAGATCATTGTCCAATGTCGTCAGTCTGGTATGAGTATCTGAGAGCCATTCATTCAAGACCTCGATTGGGGGTGGTATTCTGCTGTTGACATCATCTCTACCTCTGCGGGCCTTATCGGCGATCTTCCTGACTGTATGGAATTCACCAAGTAGGGATTTCCTAGCCTCACTCACATGCTCCATTTCACCTACAGCAGTGCGCAGTGTTCGAACTAGGCTGACTTGGTCACGACGCTCACCCCTCAAATCGCTGAGCTCCTGCTCGACAGACTTGAGACTTCGCAGTAAGTCGACTTTCATCCTCTCGACTTCTACATGATCCATCTCTTCTAGGTCATTGAAACCATCAGGTTGTGATGAATCATTCATTCATCTTCACTCCCGTAGTCCTTCGAATTCGATTCGGTCTTTCGGCCCCTAGCAAAAGATGACCTTCCGCCAGATGAGACCTTGTTACTGGCGGCCATCAAGTCCCTATATCCTGCTCCTAATTCACCAAATCCATCCTTCAATCTGGTTTGCCAGTGCTCGATTGCTATATCTGACTGATCTAACAGTTCACGAGCCCTATCCATCTGCCTGCGAATTTCTCGTAACTCAGCAGTAAGCAAGACCTTCTTATCGTGCAGAGTCTGAGCCTTAGAAACAGCCTCCAGCATCTTTCTGTGAGCCCTATCGGCCTTACGGTATGCAGATACCATTTCACTCCTAGAATCGACAAATCTTGACATCTCCGGATTTGACTCCTTTCTGGATTTCAACCATCTGTCGTTTTCCTCCAGAAGCTTCTTTCTACGATCTAGCAGTTTTTTCTCAGAACGATGGTCGAGAGCCGAAGTCTGAATACTGTCTTCGATTTTCTCAAGTTTCTCAAGCATTTTCTCCTTCTTCCAGTCGGGGTCCAAGTTAACCATTCCTCCTGAATCAATCAACTTCTCTCGCGAATCCTTGACATTCAAGAGATGTTTAGCAGCCTCTTTCTGAGACACATTACGCTCATCTTTGAGTAACGCTACTTTCTCGTTTGATTTGCGATGTGATTCGACAGCCCTCTTGACTCGAGGCTGTAGTGATTCTTCCTCAGCCTCAAGATTCCTGATTACTCCCGGCAACTCCTGTTTGAGTACCTGACGCCTGACTAATAGAGCCTGAGCTAACTGTTCGGGCCTTATCGCCAACAGCTCATCGACCTCCATGGCGTCCGGGGCACAAGAGAATCTGCATTAAAGGTCACTATGTGACCTTGAAAAGGGGGTTCCTTCATACATCAAATAACTACCAGATGCATGATGGATTGCCGCCATTCGGCCTGCGGGATGCTGCTCACCATCCTGTTTTCACTTTCTATGGTGGCAACTCCAGTGTTCGCAGACGGCGAGAATATGTTTGAGCCAGCCGGTTCTTCTGAAGTTGCTATTTCGGGAGAACCAATACATGTTGGTGATGTGTTATCAGTTTCAATCCTAGTTCACAATCAGGGTTCTGAGTCCGGAGTGGTGCGTTTGAAACTCACTTCTGCAGTGGGAGAAAACCTGTCCTTGGGAGCAGCGACGGAAATAAGTCCAGGTTCCAGTAGGGAGGTAGTAGCTGAATTTTCTCCTTTGAGCGCTGGCATGATAGACGTTTTTTGGGAAATCAATAGCGATGACGGGGCTGTTTCTTCTGACTTACAGGGGTCGTTTGAGATTCAAGTTCTAGAGAGCCAATCACTGTCTCTTAATTTCATGTCTACCGATTGGACTCTAGCTGATGGTCTAGATTGTTACTTCTCAATCACTCTTTCGGAAGGCAAATCACGTCTAATCGAGGTTTCAATCTCGTTAATTGACTCAGGGGAATCAACACAGGTGCAGAACTTTGAGATTATGATGAATCCTGGAATTCGCTCACTAAATTCTGGCCTAGGTCACCCCGATGCCTCAATGATTTCAATTTCTCTGTCAACTCTAGACTGGTCTTCATCCAACTCGATCTCTAATCTGTCTTGGGAATATCCAGTCATGCCTCCGACTGTATCAACTTCAGTTTCTATCGGCCAGTATCAACCTGAGTCTCCCAATCCGGGGGAAATGGTCTCAGTGGATTTCACACTCAACAACTCGGGCGATTCCTCAACACTTCCCGGGATTCTGAGATTTATCAGTAATTCTGACGGAGGGATGATACTAGCTGAAATCCAAGTTTCAGCCATCTCAGCCGGAGGCTCTTCCTCGGGAACCATCACTGTAGGTCCATGGCCCGACTCTCAGGTCGTAGAGGCCGAGTTAATCTGGTCTATGGATGGCTCTTCCGCCAGTAGCCCAATCTCGATATCAACCGAGTCGGATGCTGAGACCGGAATAGACCTACCATTCGATATCACGGCAGCCCTGTATGGGGCCATACTCGGTTTCGCTGTTGTTTTAATAGGGATGATTGTGACTAGGGCCCTATCTGAGAGAACGCCAAGTACAGGGTCCGGGGAAAGGGTACTAAGAGAATCTAGGATCACAATTAGACAAGAGTCATCCTCCGAAAAGAGGGAAGTGCCATGTCCGAGTTGTAATCAGAGACTCAAGATACCAGTTTCACACACTGGAATGGTCAAGTGCCCTGCGTGTAGTAGCCAATTCTCTGCAACTCCTCATGACGATGACGAAGATGAGAAAACTTCTAGCCAAGAAATCTCAGAACCGGTCATTGAATTAGAGAATCCTTCCATTACTATTGTATCTTCTTCATTAGACGAGCTGCCTTGCCCAGAGTGCCAGCAGATGCTCAGAATACCACTAGAGAGAAGACCAGTCAATTCTAGATGTCCAGCTTGCAGGACCGAATTCCTAGCGGAGGTGGGTCGAGGATGAAACAATTTAGCGAATATGAAGAGATGTACCTCAAAAGACTCTTCGAGGCGCATGCAGATAATCCATCACAAATAATCAAGACAACATCTCTAGCTGAGATGATGGAAGTCAGCCCTGCTTCGACAACCGAGATGATTCAAAGACTCGCGAATAGAGACCTAGTCACACATATACCATACAAGGGTTGCAGACTAACTCCTGAAGGTTTCCAAGAAGCGGCAAAAATCAAGCGAAGAGAAGGTTTAGTGGAGATCCTGCTCACCGAGGTGATTGGCTACGAAGGCAGTATAAACGAGGCAGCTTGCAAAATCGAGCACGCTATAGATGATGAACTAGAAATCGCACTCGACAGAATGCTCGGATTCCCGGAGAAGACTCCAAGCGGTGAGAAAATTCCCGTAATCAAAAGGCAGATTGAGCCTATTCGAACTGGAATTCTAATTCCTATCAGCGCTCTCCCAGTAGGTAGCAAGGCGACGGTTGAGACGATTGTCATGAGGCCAACCGACTCTCGTACTCTAGAATTGGCAGGATTGGGTGTTGGAGAAGTTGTAGAGTCTAGGAGTGATGGTTTGTATTCCTCGGGAAATAAGATCGAGATGTCAAAATCAGCAGCCCTGAGAATTCTTGCTAGAACAGAAGAGGTGATTTGATGAAAAATCAAGATGACTTGGAAACTCTAGCAGACTCAATCAGCGATGTTGTTCTACCGGCTCCTGAGATACAACAGCAAACCCCTACTCCTCTAAACGTTGACATTGGCAGTAATGACAGAATTGAGTTATTGCGGTCTAGAGAGGAGATGCTACTGAAAATAGACAGGATGTTGATTAGCAGCGGCGCTAGATTGGTTCTCTTCTTGCCACTGGTTGTGATTCTCCTGTATGGGCTAGCACAGGCATTTTCAGACAGCGATCCTGAATGGTGGACTATACACCTTGAGTCTGTGGCCTGGGGCTCGGATATTTCCACTGCGATTTACGGTCTTTCCATGCTTTTGCTTGTGGCAGATTTAGCTATGCTGCTAGTTCTATTTTGGCTGATGTCAATTACTCGATCAATTTTCTCATTGGAATCTAGCGAGTTGACCCGTCTCGGGCTGACATTCAAGAGTTCACACGGCTATGCTGAGATGAGAGCAACTATTGACGGCGCTATTAGACAACTGGGAATCACCACTACTCTAATCTCTATCGCTGCAATATTGCTGGGAGTCGCATTGTGGCTTCCGGAAGGGAGCTCTGGAACGCCATTCATGTTCGCACTCTCTACAGGCGCTCTGCTAAGTGGCCATGGAGTTCACATGGTATCGGAACGCTCACGATTCAATACCAGTGAACCTTGGGGCATGCTTCAGGCGTTCTCTCCTCCCATCCACCCCGCCCTACTCAACCGTCCATTCACTGATGTAATTAGAGCCCACGTTGACCCCCTACTGGCAGTTAGGATGTCAGAGTACTTGTCTTCTATAGAACCCTCAATCAGAGAAGGAAGCAGCATGAGGGAGTTACAGGAGACACTGCTACATCTTCTCTATCTACGAAGATCCTCTCTAATCGACGAGGACCAATTCAGGTCTGCTCTCGAACCCATGCTCGACCGCTCAACAATAGAGCGCCTGTTCAACCACCCTGAACTCGGTGAGGAGACTTGGGATCGTCTGCTTTCTAGGGCTCGTTCTGAATGCGCTCCTTTCTTCCGTATCCACGACCGCATGAGGATGAGTAGACTAGCAGTCGGGGCTTCAGGAGATGTTTGGTTGGATGTTGACATGGAGAATCTTGTGGTTGGCCAAGCCAACCTATTCGCATTCGTTCTGAATCAAGGCGATACTCCGCTCGACTTGGTTCTGAGAGTCCAAACTCCCGACTTCAGGCCTCAGGAGTGTGTCTATAGGCTCAATGCCGACCCGATTAATATAGGCCCGGAAGTCGGAGATGAATTGTACTCCAAATTGCCTGCACTGATTTCCTCTACTTGCATTATTTGGCAGAGCCTACTGCCCTCGGCGATGGGTGAAGCAACAGTCACCCTTAGACTCGAGGATCAAGCTGGCAATCTGATTTCCGGCAGAGTACTAACTGTACAGGTCCGCCCCGATTTGCTAACTCGAGTCAGAATGTCTCTAGGTGGATTATTCATGTTAGGTGCGGCTATCGTTACTATCTCTCCATTCATACCATTCCTGTTCAATCTGATTGGACTTTGATTCAGGTCCATTCAAAGGTAATGCCCTTGTGGCGCAATCGTGTCCGAAGACGATTCTATCCCGAGTGATGACCTAAGGACAAGGCTACACGCTATGGAGACAAGATTGCGTAGAATGCGCGACCAGCGAAACAATCACAATGAGAATGCTAAGAGGGCCGCTGATTCTAGAAATTCCATACAGGATCAGGGCAAGGAACTCAGGGAGCGTATACGAGAAAGGCTGGAGGAACAGAAGAAAGTTAGATCTAGGGCAAAGGTGCACCAGGCTAGGCGCGATGAGATTCAGAATCAGATTGGCGAATTGATTCAACAGAAGCGAGGTACGAAGCGACAAGGTACCAAATCAGTAGTGATTGAACTCTCAGAGACAATAGGTGAGATTGAACGTATTGAGAAGCAAATAATGACTGATGGAAACCTGTCACTCAAGAAGGAGAACCGTCTTCTCAAGAAGCTCAAGAACCTGATATCAAAGCGGGATGAATTGATGCCTGCGGTTCAGGAACTACAAGTAATAGAGATTGATTTAGGTGATATGGAAGGCTCAATTCAACTACTTCGCACCGAGGCTGATTCAGAGCATCAAGCAATGCTTGACGCCAACAAAGAGGCCGACGAGATATGGGAAGAGATTAAGCCAATGCTAGAGGAGAGGGACTTCCTCAGGGCAGAGGGCGACAGGCTGCACGCAGCATTTGTTTCAGCCAGAGAATCCGCGGATAAGGTTCATTCAGATATGAAGGAATTATTGGATCAAGTCAACGAGATTCGCGACGAGCTGAAGGCTCAGAGAGAAGAGAGAAAAAGAATCATCAGAGAACACAACGAATCTGTACGGGAGGCGACAAAGACTCCCGATGAAGATGAGGGGTTGGCAGAATCCCTGACAGAGCAATTGCTCGAGACAGGCTCAATCACCCTTGGTGGAACTAGGACTAATGTCTCTCAGAGAAAGAACTCGCGTAAGAGAAAGAAGTCACGTAGACTTGGCACGACCAGAGGCAAGAGAGACTGATTACCAACCACGCTCTTCCATACGGACATCTAGCTTGTCAATTTCCAAACCGTCCATTGGCTTTCCCGCCATCATTGCTGAGGCCTCAGTAACCTTTCCCGGGTCATTGAAGTGGTGTGTAGCCATCACTATAGCAGAAGCGGTAGTAGACGGGTCCTCTGACTTGAAAATACCCGAACCGACGAATACACCATCCATTCCGTGACGCATTAATAATGCCGCATCAGCAGGAGTTGCAATTCCTCCTGCAGAGAATGTTACTACAGGAAGCCTCCCCCTCTCCTTGACTTCACCTAGAACCTCCACAATAGCATCATGACATGCATCCATGCTTCCGAAGGGGGTGTTTTCTACCACCAGCTCGTGCTCACTGGCATCTTCAATCCTGCGAAAACCATCCGATACCTTGCGAGCCATGACTTCGAACTCTGCATCGTTAGCACTCTGTAGTAGAGCAATTTCTTGGGAAACCAACCTAGCATGCTGGACTGCACTAACGACATTTCCAGTACCTGCTTCCCCCTTAGTTCTAATCATAGCTGCACCCTCCATAATTCTCCTACTTGCCTCCCCAAGGCTAGTACATCCGCAGACGAATGGAATGGTGAAGTCGTTCTTCGCGATGTGGTAAAATGGATCGGCAGGAGGCAAAACCTCACTTTCGTCTACCATATCCACTCCGAGCTCTTGTAGGATCCGGGCCTCCTCATCATGTCCGATTCTCGCCTTCGCCATCACTGGTATACTTGTGGTATCGATGATTCCTCTGATGAGATCCGGATGACTCATTCTAGCGACGCCGCCGTCAGACCTGATGTCCGCAGGAACTCTCTCAAGCGCCATAACAGCTGTAGCACCGGCATCTTCTGCTATGTGGGCCTGTTCTGGAGTGACGACGTCCATGATGACGCCCCCCTCCTGCATTTTTGCAAAACCTCGCTTGAGCAATTCGGTGCCATGCCTCATCTTATTGAGATCTACCAACTGGGTCATGTAACGGCCTCGGGCCATTGCCTCATGAACCCTTGTGATGGCTTTATTCACGAATCAGCCAGCACCGGTGAGTCACCTTCTGCAACGGGTAGATTCGGAGCTTCGTCCTCATTCTTGTCCAACCAATCCATCTCTTCATCAGGAAGATCGGTGTCTGCATAGATTGCTTCCACTGGACATTCAGGGACGCATGCGGCGCAGTCTATACACTCATCTGGGTCGATGACTAGGTACTCATCTGCCTCTCTGAAACACTCTACAGGGCAAACTGCAACACAATCCTGATATTTGCACTTAACACATGCACTGGTCACCACATGAGTCATGTTAATCGGCACCGTGCGAGTTAAGATTGCATATCAACGCTTGTGTCATTCACGCTTCAAGAATAAGTTCATGAATCAATTCAATAGTCACCGTCTCCACATCTTGTCCCGGATACGACTCTACTTTGAATCTCCCTTTCACAGTAGGCTCACTTTTCCCTTCCCCTACCAAAGATATCTCCCCACAAACCAACTTAGATAGAGAGATTCTGATATGCAATACCTTATCTTCATCTATCCTACTAGAAACGCCTTGATCTAGGAGTTGTTGCAAACCTTCCTTACCCAATCTAGAAAGTGCATGCGCCGATTTCTTTCTGCCCGATACTCCAGTCTCGATAATGGTCTGTTCAGAGCCATGCCAAGATTTCCCCTTCTCCAAATTGACTTCGCAACCTTCGCCAGTCAACCAACAAAGACTCTGCTCAATCAAAGACACATCATCGACCGCGCTAGCGTGTACCCTCCAACGAGCACTATGCAACGCCATGAGGCAGGCAGAAAAGCTCCCGGTTTAATGCTCTCGTGCTTCTAATTTCGTTCTCTACCTAGGCTTTGGTTCATATACTCAAGGCAGGTCGCACGGCTCGCGTACGAGGTAGCCCTCGGTAGGAGTCCGATGTCATGGCAAAAGGAGCAGCAGCCAGGGCAGCGGCACGTAGGCAACGCGACAAGTGGAAGTCGAAGCGTTGGTATAGCATCAGGGCCCCTAGAAATCCTTGGTCATTCAAGATGATTGGCGAGACGATGGCCGAAGATGAAGAGATGCTCATTGGACGGCATTACGAGATTCTACAGTACGAGTTGGATGGCGATTTTTCCAAGATGAATGTCAAGGTTCAGTTCAGAATCAAAGATGTCATCGGGTCAGATGCGTTAACCGAGTACATCGGTCACGAGTTGCTGAAGGACCACATCCGCAGGCAGGTTCGCAGAGACAGAGGAAAAATCGACGACACAATCGATTTAGTCACAAAGGATGGATACTATATCCGAGTCAAGCCGATGATGATTTCACGTAACAGAATTAAGGCTAGCCAGAAGCAGGAGATGAGATCCCAAGCAAGAGATCTAATCATCAAGTTCGGCGCTACAAACACTTGGGTTGACATTCAGAAAGCGACCCTTGATGGGACTCTTGAGACTAAGATTCGCGAGGCAGCTTCCAAGATTCAGCCCGTCAGGGATGTCATGATTAGAAGGACTCAACTCATCCAATCCGGTGTCGAGATTAGTGACGGCCCTACCCTTGAGGAGATTATCTCCCAAGAGAAAGAGGACAAGAAGGCCGAGGTGATCGAGGAAGCGGAGGGAATTGCAGATTCAGTACTTGAGGCAGTCGAGGATGTCGTCGATGAAATTAATGAGGCAGCGACTGAAGTAGTTGGCGAGTTAAAAATCGGCTCAGGTACAACCGCAGTAGACGCAGCGGTAGAAGGAGCAATTGAAATCGCCGAAGAAGTGGTTGAATCGATTAAGGAAGTTGCTGAGGCAGTGAAAGAGGAAGTCGTTGAGGCAATCACCGAAGATTCAGATACTGACTTAGAGTCAATGACTGTCGCCGAGTTGAAGACGCTTCTAAAGGAGGCCGGAAAACCGGTCTCGGGCAAGAAGGCTGAGCTAATCGAGCGCCTAAAGGAGTGATTTCATGGCCCGCATTGCGGTGCTCTGCGGAACAGGCATGAGTGCGTTTGCCGCATATCTTTCGTCTGCCACCAGAAGCAAATCTAGCACCTTGAGAGTGGATTCAGAGTGGGGGCAAATTCCCGTTACTTTGATTGATACTGGAGATGGTGAGGTGATGATTATCGATAGACATCACTCAGATCTCGGTTCAAGAACTCCTCCTCATAGAATCGAGCACCGAGCGAATGTTCATGCTGCAACTAGTTTCCAGCCGGACCTAATCCTGAGCATCAATTCGGTTGGTAGTATGAGAGAGGACTTGCCACCAGGAACTATTGGAGTAGCTACGGATGTACTAGATTTGTCTGACAAGCCATGGACATTTCACGATAATCATGCCACCCATGCCGACAGGACATCATGCTTCGATTCGTGGGCCAGCGAGGTATGTGTGCAAGTATTATCCTCCGTTCAAGGCCAAGTAGCTGACGACTTGGTAGTAGCACAATGTGTTGGCCCACAATTCGAGACTCCCTCGGAGATTGATGCACTGGAACGATTGGGTGCGGATGTAGTTGGCATGACATTGGGACCTGAATCAAGATTGGTAGCAGAGACGAATATTCCTCACGCGGCTCTACCGTGCTCTTCGAACTGGGCTGCGGGCAGGACTCCCGGGTCTCCGGAAGCTGAGATTGACCATGAGGCAGTTGATGAGATGGCAGCTTCAATGAGGGAGAGTTTGGTCGAATGCGTGAAGGCCCTGTTATCTAGCAGGTGATTTTGTGGAGAGCGATACTAGGAATGGACTCGTCCTAATCGCTGTATCGTTGATGATGCTTCCTGTAACTATGGATCTGATGCAATATCACGATGATGCGTCGGACGAGTATGAGCGTGAGTGTGATATCAATTACAGAATCTATGTCCTCGACAACAACGATCCAATCGACGGAGCACATTGCGAAGATATAGAGGCAGAGATGTCGAAACGACTTGTCTACTTCATAGGTTCAATGGCAATTTTCTTGCTTTCCGGCCTTTGCGGGATTACCTTAGTCCTGCCTCAAGGGGAAAATGGTCGCAGACAACCACCCATGGGCGGACAACTACGTTGATGGGTCTAGACTATCAGCGAGAGACATGGCAAGGCCCGTAAGTGTAGACGATTGGATTCAGATTGAAGCCCAAGATAGCCCCGATGGCTCATGGCACACAATGATGTCTAGAGTTGCAACATTCCACCACAAGCATGCCTTTGCATCTGAGGATAATCACGGCCACGATATGGGCTATCGAGTGGCCCTGACTGTCGAGGAACTGGGTGAATTTGCTGCAGCGATAACTAAGGGCAAGCCCGATGAAGAGGCCGCTGAGGAGCTGGCAGACCTTCTGATTCTAATTCTAGGCCATTCTCTAGCGATGAAAATTGATCTTGAGTCCGAATTCCACAAGAAGATGGACAGAATAATGACTAGAGAGGCCCGCAGAGGCAGATTAGGTATACGTGTCACTGAATATAGTGAGGATGAGTCATAGGGTACCCTCTGAATCATCGCGAATCAGTGGGTATTCAGTCTATCTGAACTATCTTGTCTCCCTCAATTCTGATCCTCTTAGAAACGGACATTCTGTTAGTTTCTTCCT
>MDTE01076698.1_pt1 | contig 14299 bp, 17 predicted proteins | sample 811231 | NCBI WGS metagenome assembly MDTE01 (sample SAMN05326651, study PRJNA326480) | marine metagenome | isolation source: seawater | place: Indian Ocean: Red Sea | collected 2010 | reverse complement strand
GCAGCCGTTTTTTCGGTATCGCTATCACCTAGAGTATCGAGGAGATCCCGTTTTAAACTCTCCCCCCCCTCAGCCCCCTCAGCAATCCATTCTAAAGCGGTAACCAAGCCGATGACATAAGAGCTATCCTTGCCATAGAGCTTGCGGGCCTTGCCTATGCGATCGGCCAACTCATTCACCAATACGCTTTCCAAGTGTATTGAACTAACCAATTAACCAATTCCTCCTGCAAAATTGCCAAAAACCTGGGACACCATAACTACATGCTACTAATAGCACATCTATCCGGATTTGTCAACTATTCCAACCGGTATCCACGGATCCCTTCGTAGATAGTTTGTGTACTCACTTTTATGATCCCAGTAAGCGGTACGGCGATCAACATTCCGACGATGCCCATAAGCTGGCTTCCCACCATCAAGATAAAGACCACGACCAGAGGATGCATCTCCACACTTTTGGCCACAACAGTGGGTTGAATCAATACATTATCAATGATCTGGATCACCAAGAATACAACGCAAACCTTGACCACCAAGATCATTCCCCCCCCAGTAGCCAGAGCAACGATCGTTGCAGAGATTACCCCTATAAAGGGTCCCATAAACGGAATCATATTAGATAAGCCAGCTAGAAACCCAAGAGGCAATGCATAAGGCACTGCAATGATCGACAACCCACCAATCGATAGTATAGAGACGACACTAGTAGCCAAGATCTGACCGCGAATATAGCCGCCGATCTGTCGATTTATTTGATGCAATAAATTGAGGCACAACTCGAAATAGGCATTCGGTACCAATTCTATCGCATGCCGGGTCAGACGATGTCCATCTTTTAAAAAGAAGAAGGCAACAAAGGGTACGATTACCACGAAGGTTAGACCCGATACAACCCCACCTAGAAATACCGTAGTTCCTCCGAGCATCGTCTTGGACAAACGCTGACCGTATTCCTTTACGAAATCGGCAAGATTGAATTCCTCTTCCATAAAGGGCTCTATGAGCGGTTGGATATATTCCGAGACTACTGCGCCGAGAGCAGTCAATATATTGGGGCCCGCCTTGCCGAAACCGATCACACGATCTGAGAGAACAACGGGTAGCAGGCCTGATTCTCCTTTACCTTCAACTTCAACCCCGGTTTGTGCTTGATGCTTCCGATTACCATAGACTTCTATGCGGTGCTGATAAACCTTTTCCCCTTTCAATAAGGTCAGCAACAAGGCGTTTTTACCCGGACTGTGGCCAAGGGGAGCGAAGCGCACCTTGATCTGCAACTCTCCCCCGGCTTCAAGCTCAAGCGGCCAGTTATAGTCCCCCAACACCGCAAAGGGCTGTTCCTCCGAATCGTCCTCCCACTCTAAGCGTTTTATTATCAGGGAATCTTTGTGATTGTTGGTAATAGAAAAAACTTTATCAACCTGTTCTTGGCGTAAGAAGCGGTCACTCAATTCGACCATTTCGCCAGTCATCTTGCCACCCGCCTTGAATGCCCCAAACCCAAGACTCAGAAAGACAATCAAAAAGACGAGGAGAATGCACCAGGTCCGCCCCAAACCGCGCCCTTCCATCCGATCTACAATAGGAGCCAAAATATAGGCCAAAACGAAAGCGAGCCCAAAGGGAGCGAGGACCCCACGAATTTGGTATATAAATATCAGGATCCCCACCACCACACCCAAACCTACGAGGACTCGTAATTGTCGGGTCATTGGTCGGAGGCTCCAGCAGATTCGGTTTTCTCAACAGCCTCTAACTTTTTCTCCGATTGCGTAACTCGCAATCGCGCTTCTTTTAACAAGTGATTGGTCTGGCGCAAGCGCGCCGAAATCATTTGCGAAAGGCGCATGACGATTTTCAAACCGAGTCGGGGGTTGCTCTCGATTAACTCAAGCAAGTCGGGTCTGAAAAAACCAAGTATCCGGCTGGGTTCACTAGCATGGGCTGAAGCGGTGCGTGGCGACTCGTCTAAGAGGGCTTGTTCCCCGAAAAAATCTCCGCCAATTAGGACAGCCAGTTCCAATTGGGATCCATCATCCGCAGTCTGCAAAATACGCACTTCTCCGGATACTACGATATACATCCCAACCCCGGGATCCCCCTCCTTGACAATGACCTCGTCGGTATTCCAAGTTCGGCGATGGAGAATCCCTTCGATCTTTTTATAGTCCTGTCTACTCAGGTCCTGAAAGATAGGAATACTCTTCAGGATTTCGTAAATGTCGGTATCTTCCTTGCTCAAGCGGCGGAAGATATTACTCCAAAAGGGATCGGACGACATTGGCTTAGACTCCTGCTAAAACAGGCAAAACGACCCCTCAGCCAGATATCCAAGGGGTCGTTTTATAATTATAGCCCACAGTCGGGGGAACCTCAACCCAGATTAATTAGATAATGAGGCATCAATCTTTTCAGCAATTTTCTCTTTATCCACAGCTCCGATAAGCTGATCAGCCACTTTACCTTCTTTAAATATAAGCAATGTCGGAATGCTACGTATGCCAAAATCAGCTGCAGTCTTCTGTGCTGAATCCACATCCAATTTGCAAACTTTAGCCCTACCTTCGTATTCGCTGCTCAATTCTTCAATGACCGGCGCGATCATCCGACAGGGTCCACACCAGGTCGCCCAAAAATCGACGAGAACAGGTTCCGCCGCATTGAGGACCTCATCGCCAAAATTATCATCAGTTACAACAATCGGTCCACTCATAGCCCCCTCTTTCTAGTCCAGTATTACTTGAAGCAAATTTAAAAATTTCAATACCTTATGTCGATTAATACAGAAGTCAATATAATTTCAGCCCAGTGCATTGTCAAGCCTTTACACCCCGTTGGACAACACCGCAGAGTCTAGTTATCAAGAGATCCAAAACCAGGTGTTCTTGACGTCTGCCCAGGGATTTTAAACTCCGATCGGCTCCCTTTAACGCGCTTAGCGCGGCCCAGAGCCAGGGGGTAGACCGCCTCTTAGCCTGTTTTATATACCCTTCCAGGAAAAAAGGCGCGACCCCGAGTTGAGATGCCATTTCATTGCGATTAAGAGATTTATTGCTCAACTCCCTGGTTCTGAGCAATAGCCGTAAATGACGAGTTATCATCGCCACCGCCAGTGCGGGTTCTTCACCCTGACCAAGGAATCTATGTAGCAACTCATGGGCCTTTTCTGCCTCCCCCCTTCCAATAGCATCCGCTAAGTCGAAGACACTCACACCCCGAGTCATACCCACGACCTCTTCAACCGTAGAAACGGTGATCGACTCTCCCTCTCCCACCAAACTAACTAGCTTTTCTATTTCGCTGACCAACTCGCGCGGCTTGGCCCCCACGAACTGACTAAGCAATTGCACTGCACCTGAATCGATCTGAATTTTCTGGCGCTTGGCGTAGCGCTGAATCCATTGGGGCACCTGGTCTTGATAGGGCGGTTTAAACTCCAACATCCGGCCCAAACGGACCAACTCTCTATAGAACTTCCTCCTCATATCCACTTTTTGACCAACCACCACTAATCGGCTGGTTTCCATCGGTCTTTGAAATAATCGCTCCAAGCTACGACATTGTTCAGCGGATAAATCCTCTGCATCCCGCAATACGATCAACCGGCACTCAGCCATTATCGGGTAGGAGTCGTAGAGTTGAAAAAAATCCAACACCTCAAAACGCTCAGCCCGCACAATATCCATATTAAATTCACGGGCTGATTCTGGTGCCAATGCAGAGATCAACGAAGAGACTAGAGCTTCCCTCTCATATTCTTCTTCTCCATGCAGTAGATAATAAGACCGTATATCTCCCTTTGCGATTTCGGCCAGCAGCGCTTCGGGACTCATACCCCTGCCTCTTTTAGCCATTCTCGTTTTTACCCACCTCTTCATCATCGAGTATTCGGAATTCGGCCTCTATCACCTTGCGAGGATCAACCTTGGCACGTTCGTCGGATCGCTCCTCGCCAGCCCCTGGTCGTTTCTTTCTTAGCAGGTACCAATTATAACAGAGTAAGACAAGCAGTATCAGCAAGAGTACTTTAAACATAATCACCAACTATAACTAAAATGATATTTGAAAATTTATATTGGGTATAAAGTGCCGGTCACCCCTTAGGTTGACAATCCTGAACCCACTCAGCGCTTCTTCCTTCGCTTAGTTTTTTTGCCCGATTTTTCTGCTTCTATAAGCAAAAGATCCATCTCACCGGCATCCCGGTTTACCCCAGCTATGACAACCTGAACTGGCGTTCCCGGTTGAAAAATCCTCCGACTACGACGCCCGACCAAACGGTGTCTGCTCTGATCCAGTTCAAAATAATCGTCTAGATCGCGAAGATAGCAAAAGCCATCTACCTTGAAAGTACCGACTTCGACAAAAAAACCTCCGCGCAGAACGCCTGAAACCTGCCCCGGAAACTGGTCTCCTATGTGTCGCTCCATATAGCGCATCTGTTTAGTTTTAATATACATTCTCTCTGCTTCTTCCGCTCTCCGCTCCCGAGCCGATGTCCACTGACCCAACTTCTGTACATCTGTTTGGCCCGAGTTCCGCTTTGGGGTTTCACCGGTTAGCACTTCTTTAATCATCCGGTGGACCCATAAGTCGGGATACCGACGAATCGGTGAGGTAAAGTGCAAATAGGCCCCAGAGGCCAAACCGAAATGTCCCATTAGCTCATTCGAATATTCGGCTCTGTTCATCGCCCGCAACACGAATTTGTTAATCAGAGCACTGTCTTTGCGCCCTTTGACCTGGGCAAGGAATCGCTGTAGATCACCAGGTCGCAACTCATCCTTTGAATCCAGTTCGACGCGTATCGAAGACGCCAAACTAGCCAACTCTCTAAGGCTGTTTATCGATGGAGGACGATGTACCCGATAAAGCACCGGTATCTCTCGGCGAAGCGCGTAATCTGCGACGCACTCGTTGGCCAAAAGCATGAATTCCTCAATGAGCCGATGGCTGTCCCAACGCGGATAGCTCCCCAAAGCTGTGGGTTTGCTATCGGTATCAATTTCAACCAGCGGCTGATCCATGTCGAAATCCAGCGCTCCACGCTGCAAACGTATTTGGGTCCGCAAAGTCGCGAGCACGTGCATCTGCTTCAAATCCTCGCGAAAATCCTCTATAGATCCCCCAAGGTCCTCACCACCATCCAGAAGGGTTTGTACTTGGCGATAGCTAAAACACCCAGCACTGCATATGACCGACTTACTGAGTCGATAGTCCAGGAGTTGACCTTCTGCATCCAGTTTGATCAAGACAGAAATCGCCAGGCGGTCTTCACCTGGAGCCAGGGTACAAATCTCGACCGATAGCCTGCTTGGCAGCATATGAATTACGCGATCGAGAAGATATACACTCGTCCCCCGTTCCCTCGCCGCTCGATCAAGAGCACTCCCTTCTACGACGAAATGACTGACATCGGCAATATGAACCCCAAGTATATACTCCCCGTTATCCCCTCTCTGGATCGAGACTGCGTCGTCGAAATCACGGGCCTCATCAGGATCGATACTAAAGCAGACCGATCCCCGCAAATCTTCGCGCTGCGGCAACTCCCTTGCCAAATCGATCTTCGCTTCTTTGGCCTCGGCTTCGGCTTCGGCGCAATAATCGACTAAGAAACCGAATCGATGAACCAGGGTGAGAAAGTCGAGACGAGGGTCCTCTGGATCTCCTAAAACTTCAATGACCTCGCCCTTCAAACCGTCGTATCCTCTGGCTCGCTCGACAATTCGAACCACAGCTTTGTAACCTTCGCGCAGTTCCGTTCCCGGCAATTCGTTCAAATAAATATCTCTATTTATCCCTACGTCATCCGGGCTGATTAAATGTCGCCGCCCCCTAACCTGGTAAGTACCAACGAATTTACCGGGTATTTTTTCGACAATTTCCACTATTCGGCCACGGGGTTCCCCCCTCTCGCTTAGAGACCCAGTCAACGCGACTCGGACCAGATCCCCATCTAAGGCCTCACCCAAATCCCGGTCCGCAATAAACACATCCGCAACCCCTTCCTTTTGGGCAACCAGACCAAAGCCCCGTCTGTAAATCTTTAAACGGCCGACGACTTGCTTGATAGCCGAGGGTGCCAGATATCGATTGTGATGCCCTCGCACCAACAAGCCTTCACCGACCAATTTCTTCACGGTGCGACGAAAGTCGCGATATCTAGATTGGGGCACTCCCATTGCCCGAGCCAGCTCTTTCATCTTACCAGGCCGATAATTCGATGTATTTATATAAGCGAGGATCTTTTCGCGGCTTATTTCCATAGCCCCTGGTTTTAAAAAAAAGCTCCCCCGTGAAGGAGAGCTTCATAATGAGTTAGTACTATAATGAGACGTTGCGGAAGGACTATTCGGCAGACCAACTCAAGGGAAAAGGTTCGGTCTTGCCCGAATCGCTCCACATTTTTTCAAGGTTTTTGTAGACTTTTTCAAACTCATCCTGAACAACCGCTATGCTCTTTTGGGCATTGGGCACAAAAGTTGGGAAATCTGGCTGAACGAGCTTCCGCATTGCAGCTTTGAGACCCCGTTTCCCCGTATTGTGCAGGGCTCTCAGCCGCTTGTCTTCGAGTTCGATTTTTTCCAATTCCGCCAGCAGGGTTTGCATGACCACTTCAACATCGTGGGCTTTGTTCGTCATCCCCTCAGTTTTAAGATATTGCTGGTAGCGGATCAATTTTTCAGTATGTACATTGAGATCCTGTAAGGTTTTTATATACGGAGTCAATTCATCTTTCTTTCCCCCTCCCCCACAGGCAAAAAGTCCACCGGCGACTAAAAGAATCGCTACTTTTTTAAACATTGTTGACCTCCATGTTCCAGGTGTCCTCTAATAAGAAACTTCAACCTACGAACCCACCCGACCTAAGTCAAGTATAAACCCCTGATCTTAGCGAGACCTGCGCCGATAGAGAACCGCGTTTAACTCCCCACATAAAAGCAGGATAAATGCTATTAAATACGCTGAGAGCAAGATAATGATGACCGCCCCTAACACTCCGTAAACGACATTGTAATAACTGAAACCTTGGACGTAGTATTTAAATCCGGAAACGATGAACGTCCACAATAAGAAGAAAAGTATGCTCCCCGGTAAGACATCCAACCATTTTAAACGTACTGCGGGGGCTATCCGATATATACAGGCAGAGACAAACACCGCCCCGACCAATCCAGCTCCCCTCCGCAACTGAACGACCAGCGATGGGAAATTCCGCGAATATTCCCATTGTCCCCTCAACCAATGTTCAACCTGTTCACTAAAGACGATAAGGTTAAAGAGAAATACCAGGATAAGACCTACTCCAACCACCAGAAAAACCGAAAGGATCCTACGCTGCCAAAACGAACGGTACTCCTCCACCTTGTAGGCCCGGTTTAACGCCGTCATCGTAGTTGACATACTAGCAGACGCTGGCCAAAGCACTCCCAATATGCCGATGAAAAACAAACTCTGAGAAGAAGAAGAGAGAAAGCGGATATTGTCTTCGACCATACCGAGGAATGGGGCAGGCATGATAATGCCAAGCGCCTCAAGAACGCGGTCGAAATCTTCAGGCGATATGTTCATGATCCCCAAGAACGCTGTGAGGATGAGGATTCCGGGAAAAACGGCGAATACAAAGTCAAAAGCCATTGCCGCTGCCGCATCTGTACAGGAATGGCGCACCGTCGCGGTTAGGGTTTCGCGAGCGACCGCCAGTCCAGAGCGCAAATGACTCCTTATCGGTTCAATCCACGAACACCCCATTGGTCTAGACCGCTAGATGCTCTATAATCGGCGAGAAAAGATGACCATTGGAGGAGAAAGCATCCTTACCGTAGATCGTAGCTTGTCCATTCCAGTCGGTAAAGGTTCCCCCTGCCTCTTCCAGTATCGGCAAGAGCGGGCCGCAATCCCATGAATTGATGATTGGATCGAAGCTAGCTTCTGCCCGTCCTGTCGCTACAAGTATATGTCCATAGCAATCTCCCCAACCTCGACAAAGCCGAACCTCCTCGATCATCCGCTGCCATTCACTCGCGCGGCCCTCCGTGACAAAGCTCGGCGATGAAGTATAACAAATACAAGCTTCGTCCAATTTATCGACTGTAGAAACGGCTGCCCTTCTGCCATTCCACCAACATCCCTCTCCCTTGGCAGCCCAGACCATCTCGTCCAATGCGGGCATATAAACGCAGCCCAAATCTACGCCATCTGGCCCCTCACGAGCAATGAGCACACCGTAGAGCGGTACCCCCTGGATAAAAGATTTGGTCCCATCGATTGGGTCGATCAACCACCTATAACCAGATTTTCCATCTTCAACGCCAAATTCCTCCCCGACTATTCCATCTTCGGGATAGGCCCGGGCCAACAATTCCCGTATCTTGGTTTCGGCCTCCCGATCGGCAACTGTAACCGGCGAAAGATCCTCTTTCCATTCGGGCTGAATCCCGGACTGAAAATAACGCAGTGTTATCTTGCCAGCTTGCCATGCTGCGTCCACTACGAAATCCAAACCACTGCGCAGTGCCGCACTCAACTCAATATCTCATGGCGGAGGTTTTGCAGTAATTGTAGTGCTGCTTCGATATCGCCAACCTGATCCGGTGAATATTCACGCTCAATAGTCAACGGCCCTTCATACCCCAACTCGTGCAGTTTGAGAAGAAAGGCTTTTATATTGACATCGCCCTGGCCAAGAGGCGCATCCTCGGCCCAGGACTGCCCCGGCCGACGCTGATAGCAAGCATCTTTGCAGTGCACACTACGAACGTATTCTCCCACCCGATCCAAGGCCTCCAAGGGATCACCGGAACCATAAAGGATCATATTAGCGGGATCGAAATTAACTGCTATATTCTGGCGTTCGACCGCATTGATGAAGGTCAGCAATTCATCCGCGGTTTCCTGTCCCGTTTCAAGATGAAAATACTGCTCATTTCCAAGGCAATGATCACAAACTTGCCGCGTAACCTCGACAAGAGCCGAAAAATCAGGCTCGTTGGTGTCTGGTGGCACAAAGCCCAAATGCATGCCGATGGCGTCTACCCCCAGCGCGTGAGCAAAATCGGCGATAGCGAGAGTTTCCTCTAATCGCTTTGCCCTGAGAGCCCGAGGGACCAGTCCAACGGTCTCCGCAACAATTTCAGGAGTGGTATAATCGTCTTCGGGAAAACCGACAAAGACGACACTGACCTCAATCCCAGCCTCGGCGAATTGGGCTTTGATCTCTGCCGTCTTCTCTGCTCGACGAAATTCAACACCCGGAGCATGCAAATGAACCGTATCAACTCCCAAACCGCGCACTGAATCCAACCCCGCTCCCAACCCCTCATCAATAGAAGTAAATATCCCCGTTGCCCACTTATCCATGTTTGCATACCTCCTGTTTCAAAACTTGGTGGAATGGTAAAACTCCACGGTGTTGCCCCCTTTTTGCTTAGCTTTATAGACGGCATTCAGGAGGGCATCGAAGATTTTCTTCGATGCCTCAAGTGTGGATTGCCCCACAATTTGCTCGACCGTTACCACTCCAATACTGGAAACCAGCGGCAACTGGGTGCTAGCCGCTTCGACACTTGAGCGCGAGAGCTGACGACGCATATCGCTTGCCCGCCTTCTCGCCATATTGTTATCCATTTCGCCCACGATCGCAAAATGGGTCCCATCCAGGCGATATAAATCCTCGCCTTCGACCAAGAAATGGCGCAGGTTTCGCACGCTTTGCTTAAGCATATGATCGCCAACTTCCCACCCGTAGCCTTTGTTTATTTGAGCTACCTGATCAAAACTTATACCTATACAAGAGAAAGGACTCGTTGAGCGTAATTTCGGCAGCTTCTTGGGCAAAGACATAGTGAATAGCATCACCTTATTCGGCAACCCAGTCATGGCATGGCATCCCGTCCCGCCATTTGTCTCCACTTTTTATTGTCGGACTCAAGTTCTTTGAGCCGCCCCTTTAGAGTCTCCAATTTCTCCTTCATGATATTCAATTGCCGAGTCGCCTGACCTGAATCATTTCCATTGGCGGCCTGACCTGAATCATTTCCATTGGCAGGGGGCATAGTCTGCCCGGTACTCGTGCTTCCTTTTGCGACCTGCGATCCAGCCTTCTTCTTTATTTTTTGGGGGAGCGTTTTATCTTTACCACTATCGTTTGGTCTTTTATCTGCCTGAGCTTTCTTCTTTTTTAGATCGACCCGTTTTTCCTTATGCAACCCCCGTAAATCGCGCCCGCGCTCACCCGCGACCTCCAACATCTCTTTAGCGCGGTTGACCGCTCCACCAACGATACTCTTGTCGTTGATTATGTTCATACATTTTTGCATCGCACCACTAAAGAATGAACCGGCTTTCTTAAAATCTGCACTATCGGCGGTCAACTCGAAGAGTCTAAATCCAATTTCGCCCAGCAGCAAAATGAGTCTGAGTTCGTCTTGGTGTTTAGCTTCTTTGAGGGTTTCGTAATTCCGCTCGAAGAATGTCAGGCTGTATTTTAGCGCATCGACCTCGTTAAGAGCGAGTCCCGGCAATTCTGGATAATCCGCGTGTTGGGGCAAGTCACTCTTCCACCGCTGGTGAAGTTTTTCGAATTTGGCATCTACCGAACCGAGATCCGAATCGGGATAGAACCGTTCCTGATCCCGATAGAGCCAGGCAATCCGCAGATAGTACCTGGCGATATTGCCCGGCAAAAAATTGTTGCGCAGACATTGGCTATAGATGCCCAAATGAAATTTAGCCACCGCCTGTATCAGGATATCCTCATCATTCAGACGCAAACCCAAAGACTGGGCAATCCCCTTTCCCGTTGGCATAGCCGTCAAGAATTGTCTCAGCCCATCCCCTTGCAAAGCAGTACGGAATTTGCTAGCTTGGCGCTCCGCTTGACGAAACTCCTGGTCACCCATCTCACCAGTAAAAAAGCACTTCATGCAGGTGCCCCAGAAGAATTGTAACGGATCAACCGAATCAAATCCCGCCTTGCCCCACTTGTAGCTATGAGGCTGACCGTCCCCCTCGGTTTCCAACGGACGGGCCATATCCCTCTTAAGTCGAAAATAGCTATTCTTCGTCTCGCAGATAGGACAAACTAATTCATAACGACGACAAATTTGGAGCAGTTCTTTTTCACTGAGCATAATTCACTATCTTCGATTCGGATTGTGGCTGGACTCTTCAGTAGAAAAATAAAAAAGAGGGGACGGCTAAGCCATCCCCCCAAAAAGAGAATCAATGCTATAGACTAACCCGAACCCCCATCATCCCGATTAGACAACTCTGGGATCCCGTCCGCCTGTGCAGCAGCCAAAACACCCCTCACTTGTTGACGGAATTTTTTGATCTGGGCATCTATTTCATCAATGGAACGCAACAAATCCTCCTCTAGCAAATCCTCTGGCATTACTTACTCCTGCGACTTGTTGGGGAGCCGGGGAATTAGGGAGGTTTTGGGGGAAGAGCATTTTCATGCGTTGCTATAAGTACGCAATTGGTCACAACGACTAGGATGGCGCAAACGATGCAGTGCTTTCTCTTTTATCTGTCGGACCCTCTCCCGCGTCAGAGCAAAGCGCGCACCAATTTGATCCAGGGTCATCGGTTCTTCTCCTTCTAAACCGAAGTAAAGACGGATAATCTCTGCTTCGCGCCCGACGAGGCCATCCAGCGCCGAATCGATTTGGCCACGCAGACAACCGCGCATTACCTGAGATTCGGGCGATTCCTGCCGATCGTCTGGCAATACATCAAGCAGACTCTGATCTTCTTCTTCGCGAAATTTAGCATCAAGCGATCGCACTGAGCGCCCGCACATCAAGGTCTCCTTGACCTCTTCGACGGGAACATCGAGCTGCTTGGCTATAACTTCGGGATTGGGATCGTCTGCACGCTCCTGCTGCAAAAGCCTAGAAACCTTGGAGATCTTATACAGCAGACCGACCTTATTTAGCGGCAAACGGACAGTGCGCGATTGCTCCGCCAAAGTCTGCAGGATTGCCTGCCGTATCCACCAAACAGCATAAGAAATAAATTTGAACCCCTTGGCTTCGTCAAAGCGCTCGGCAGCGGTAATTAAACCCATATTGCCAGTGCTTACCAAATCGGCGAGGGGCACACCGCGATTTTGATATTCCTTCGCCACACTGACTACAAAGCGCAAATTAGCTTCAACGAGTCTGTTGCGGGCCCGCTCGTCACCTTGCTTAATCTTTCGCGCCAGAGCGATCTCATCAGCAGCGGAAAGCGGCTTGGAATGAGCAATTTCACCCAGATAGCTCCCAAGGGAGTCATCCATGTCCCAAAATGAAGCTTTGGTCATCTCCGCCATGGAACAATCCTCTTCATTAGGTTGGGGAGGAAAAGGAAAGCTACACATGCTTCGAACTAAACGTAAATTATAAATTAGTATGGGCTTTAGAAACTGTCAAGCAATTTCTCAAGCCCTATCTATGCCCGCTTCATCGAACTTAAAACCGATCGTTGCACATCTAATAATTGCTCAATTCCCGCCGCCGCCAAATCAATCAGTTCGACTGCCTGATCCCGAGTAAACGGAACACCTTCCGCAGTTCCCTGAACTTCGACAAACCCCCCGGAACCGGTCATAACCACATTCATATCGGTTTCTGCACGGGAATCTTCGCGATAGCACAGATCTAGGAGCAACTCGTCTTCAACCACACCCACGCTGATAGCCGCGACCTCTTCACTTAGAGGGTCTCCGGCGAGCAATCCCTTATCCCGCAATACTTCTATCGCTTCAACTAGGGCAATGTAGGCTCCGGTAATTGAAGCAGTTCTGGTCCCTCCATCAGCCTGGATTACATCGCAATCAACATAGAGCGTCGCCTCGCCAAGTTGCTCGAGATCCACGATCGACCTGAGTGAACGACCGATCAAGCGCTGAATCTCCCTCGAACGACTATTTGGACGACCAGTGGCTGATTCACGGGCAATCCGTTGCGGCGAAGACCCGGGCAACATACTGTATTCGGCCGTCAGCCACCCCTTGCCCGTACCCACGCGAAAATCGGGAACCCGATCCTGGTGCGATACCGTACAGATCACTTTGGTCTCCCCCATCTCAATGAGCGCTGAACCAGGTGCCGTACTCAAATAACTGGGAGTTATCCGCACCGGACGCAATTGATTCGGAAGCCGGCCATCAAACCTAACCCTATCTGTTTTCTCCATTAGATATGCATCCTGTAATCGGGACCATCCATAGGAACAAGGTGGCACATTTCAACTAAGCGCGAATAGATTCGCCCCTGAGAAAGTCCCTTGATCTCCTCCAGAGGCTGATTCGTCGTCACCACCGTAAACCGTTCATTTCCATAGCGGGCATCTACGAGATCATAGAGCATTTCCATCTCCCATTCGGTCCCACGTTGAATACCGAAATCATCCAATACCAAATAGGGCATATTACAAAGTTCTTCTATGATTTTCCAGGTTTGCCCATAGTTCTGACTATCTTCCGAATAGGTATCGCGCAACTTTTGAAAATATTTACGAGAAAGATTGAGGAAGCGACCTTGTTTGGTCCAGCGCAGCATGAGTTCATTAATGGCAATACACCCCAACAACGTCTTACCCGTACCGGGATTTCCATGAAAGAGAAACCCCCGCTTGGGTTCTTCGGCAGCATCAACCAGGGACGGAATATATCGATGTGCCGTTTCCGCCAGAGCAATTGCTGTCCCATCCGGAGCCATTGGATGAAAGTCGTCGATGAATTTCCACTTGTAACGTTCGGGCATATCCGCCTGGCGAAAGAGTCGGTTGGTCGCACTCATTTTTCGACGGTAGGGACGACAAGAGCACCATTGGCTGCGCGAATCATCATCCCAATATTGATAGGGCGCCCGGCCCATACACCGGCACTCGATACAAGCGCAAACTCTGAGCTGACCATAGCGACCGACTTCTACGGTGGGGTCGAAATACAAGCCCACCCCGCCGCACTTAGGACACTTGGTCCCCGCTCGACCAGGCTCCGGCTGAGTCAAAAATTTCGCTCCTTAAGAGCCCGTTGGACCTCGCGATCGGCCTGGCGCCGAGCCAAGGTCTGCCGTTTATCGTATTCTTTTTTTCCGCGAACCAACGCCAATTCGACCTTGGCCTTTCCGCGTTTGAAATAGATCTTCAAAGGAACTAAAGTCAGTCCCTGCTGGTGAGTTTTGCCCATCAACCTGCGTATTTCGCTGCGATGCAGGAGCAATTTGCGCACCCGCTCAGCCTCGTGGTTGAAGTTGTTCCCACCTTCATAATGGGAGATATGGACATTGTAGAGGAAGACT
>MDTE01158092.1_pt1 | contig 14301 bp, 18 predicted proteins | sample 811231 | NCBI WGS metagenome assembly MDTE01 (sample SAMN05326651, study PRJNA326480) | marine metagenome | isolation source: seawater | place: Indian Ocean: Red Sea | collected 2010 | reverse complement strand
ATCATATTCTTTTAATATTTTTTTTCTTTATTCTAATGATTTCTGTCTTGTATTTCATTAGAAAAATTAGCGCACAATATAATAATAAAACTAATAACATCAACATTAATGGTATTAGCATTGAAGAATGAATAGTGCTAGTTCCCTCCATCAGGTTAATACTTTTTGGTTGATGAAGAGTATTCCACCAATCAACAGAATATTTTATAATAGGTATGTTTATTAAGCCAATAATTGCAATTATACTTGAAACCTTAATGGCTTTGTCTTCTTCATGTATAAATTTATGCGCGAATATAAATAAAATATAAAAAATCATAAGTATTAACATTGAGGTAATTCTGGCGTCCCATGCCCACCAAGTTCCCCAAGTTGGTTGTCCCCATAAGGATCCAGTTATAATTGACAAGCTTGTAAACAATAATCCAATTGGAGCAAGACTTTTGGAAATTAAAATCAAATTTTTAGTCTTAAAAATAAAAATTAAAATTGATAAAAAAGCTAAAACTGTAAAAGAAGCTAAAGCTATCCAAGCAGACGGAACATGAATATACATGATTCTGACACTGTCGCCTTGCAAATAATCTGGAGGTGAAAATATTAACGCAAAGGTAAGTCCAATAATCAACAAAATAAAAAAGATAGAATTTATAAAAGAAATCATTTTTTCAATTAATCTAAAAATTCTACTTGGAGTAATAAAATCTAACATATCCTTTGACTACTATAATATTATTTTTATGTGAAGGGTTAATATGAGCCTAATCGAGAATTAAGAGGGAGTTAAGAAGTATGAGTAAATTCCCAATTAGGCAATGGTTAAAAATAACTGGAATCTTTGTCATAGATTTGAGTGAATAATGTTTTATTTTAGGCAGTGATATGTTTGTTTAATTAGTTAGAAGGCTTAAAGTAACTTGACCCTTTTTTACCAGAAAAAATTTCTTCAATTAAAGGATGTTTTACGGGTTCTTTAGATTTGTCTAATAACAAATTTTGTTCAGACACATAAGCTTCGTAAGTTACGTCATTGCTTTCTGCCAGCAAATGATAAAAAGGTTGGTCTTTTCTTGGTCTCACATCTTTAGGAATTGACTGATACCATTCTTCGGAGTTATTAAATTCAAAATCAACATCATAAATCACACCTCTAAAATCAAAGTGCCTATGCTTTACAATTGAGCCTATTGAGAATTTTGCATTATTACTTGATGCCATAACTTATAATTAGTAATTTTTTTATCAAAATCAATAACTAATTTATTTAAAATCTATAATATGTTATGCATTTAATGTGAATAAGTCTTTAATAAAATTTATTGCAGATTTTGGTCCATTATTAATTTTTTTTACAATTTATTATAAAAGTGGAAATGACTTGAGTGTGGCAATCCCTCCATTAATTATTGCAACAATAGCAGCAGTAGGGATAATTTATTTTATAGAAAGAAAAATTCCATACATTCCTCTCACAGGGGGAATAGTGATTTCTATATTTGGAGGTCTTACATTGTATTTTGATAATCCAATTTTTATTTATATGAAACCAACTATAATCAATATTTTATTTGCAGTAGTTTTAATTGTTGGAAAATTTTTGTTTAAAAGAAATTTTCTTGAGTTTTTTTTTAAAACAGCTTTTAGTTTAAATGAGGAAGGTTGGAATAAACTCAATATAAGATGGGCTTATTTTTTTATTTTTTTAGCATTTCTAAATGAAATAGTATGGAGAACACAACCAGAATCAACTTGGGTAAACTTTAAAGTCTGGGGCATTCTTCCTATTACTTTTATTTTTACAGCTTTACAGTTGCCACTAATAAACAAACATAAGATATGAAAAATTTAAAATTAATCATCAATCATGATCTTAATAAAGATAAACAAAAATTTTTTATTAAAAAAGAGCTAAAAAGTATTTTAAACTTATATGCAAAAATGGTTTCTAATGGATCTTGGAAAGATTACTCTTTCTCTTTAGGTTATAGAGAAGTTTCCTTTGATGTTTATCAAAGAGCATCTGATAGACCTATTTTGAGAATTTTAAAAAATCTTAAACCGAATTTATATAATGAAAAATTTTTAGTTAAAGATAGGAATGGAAACGTTCTAAATAAATCAGAAAATTTAAATCAGCTTATTAATAAAATTAGCTCTAATAGTTTGAAATTGATCAAGTAGTTATCTTCTTTGGCCAAATAATCTTAAAAGCATTATAAATAAATTAATGAAGTCTAAATATAGAGTTAGAGCACCCATTACTGCTTTTTTACCTATTAATTCTCCACTATCACTCGCTAAATACATATTTTTAATTTTCTGTGTATCGTAAGCAGTTAAACCTACAAATATTAAAACACCTAAAATAGAAATAACAAAATACATCATAGAAGATTTCATAAATATATTTACGAGAGACGCGATTATTATTCCAAATAAACCCATCATTAAAAAAGATCCTAATTTCGTTAAATCTTTTTTTGTAGTATATCCATAAATACTCATTGCTCCGAAAGTTCCAGCTGTAATAAAAAATACTCTTGTGATGCTAGCGCCTGTGTACAATAAAAAAATTGAGGATAGTGATGCTCCCATCAAAGCAGCAAATATCCAGAAAGTTGTTTGCGCTTTTGAAGCTGACATTTTTGAAATTCCAAAGCTCATATAAAAAACTACAGCTAATGGGGCGAGCATAATTACCCATTTTAATCCAGAAGCATAAATTGTGTTTCCAAAACTTGTTAAACCAATAATTTGGCTTCCATCAGTTACAACAGCCATTTTGAAAAAACCTAAAGCAATAAAACCAGTTAAAAGTACTCCAGACGCCATATAATTATAAACTTTTAACATATATGCTCTTAAGCCCTGATCAATTATAGCTTCAGAAACTGAAGATCTTGTTGCGCTTGTTTGTTTATTAAATTCCATAAATTCAATATATGAATTTTTATTAACTTTTCAATAGTCAATAATTGCTTTAAAAAAAACCTTAAAAACTTGAATTTTTATGAAATTTAGAAAATTAGGTAATACAGATATTAAAGTAAGTTTAATTTGTCTAGGAACTATGACCTGGGGAACACAGAATTCTGAAAAAGAAGCTTTTGAACAAATGGACTATTCATTAGAACAAGGTGTGAATTTTTTTGATACAGCTGAATTATATTCTGTTCCTCCTAATGCCGACTCATACGGAAAAACAGAAACCATGATAGGTAATTGGTTTAAAAAAAGAAAAAATAGAGAAAAAATAATTCTAGCATCAAAAATCGCCGGACCTGGTTGTGAATGGATTAGGGGTGGTGCAAACAATTATAATGAAAAAAATATTGAGGAAGCTTTAAACGGCAGTTTAAAAAGATTAAAAACTGATTACATAGATTTATATCAGTTACATTGGCCTGAAAGATCAACTAATTGTTTTGGAAGGAGAGATTATGCTCACAGAGAAAATGAACGTTCCTGGAATGATTTTGAATCAATTTTGAAATCTTTAGAGAAGTTTATTAAAAATGGAAAGATTAGACACATTGGAATTTCTAATGAGACTCCATACGGTCTCTCAAAATATCTAGAGCTATCTAAAAGTAAGAATCTTCCAAGAGTAATGTCAGTTCAAAATCCCTACAGCTTGGTCAATAGAACTTATGAAATTGGTATGTCTGAAATTTCAATAAGAGAAAATTGTGGACTTCTCGTTTATTATCCCTTGGCTGCTGGAGCACTTTCAGGAAAATATAAAAATGGTAAGATGCCAAAAAATTCTAGGATGACGCTTTTTAAAGGATGGGAAAGAATGATCAACCCTTTGGCTATGAAAGCTTATGACGAATATGAAAAACTAGCAAAAGAATTTAATATTACTATGGTTCAGCTTGCTCAAGCTTTTGTGAACACAAGACCATTTGTAACAAGTAACATTATTGGAGCAACAACAATGGAACAACTAAAAGAAAATATTGGAAGCATTGAAATTGAACTTAATGACGAAATATTCGATAAGATTAATTCAATCCATAATAATAATCCTAATCCTGCACCTTAATACTGACCATTGAAATAGCCTATTTTTAGTATAAAAAAGACTTTATGTTTTTAAAAAAATTTTTAATTTTGATATTTGCTTTTTTATTTTCTGTAAATGCGTATGGAAACAACCCTAGATCAACAGGAAAATACAAAAATTGGGAGAGCTTTACCGTAGAAACAGACAAGGGAAAAATTTGTTTTGCACAAACTTTACCAACTAAAAGAGCACCGTCATCAGTTCAAAGAGGAAAATCAAAATTATTTGTAACTTTTAGACCATCAGAAAACATTCAAAATGAAGTTAGTTTAACAAGTGGCCATGAATACAAGCCGTCTTCTGTGATGGCTTCCTCTGGAAAAAAAAGATTTTCTTTTTTTTCACAAAAAGGTTTTGCTTGGTTACTTGATAACCAAGAAGAAAAAAATTTCATTAAATTAATGAAAAGAGCAACAAATTTAATAGTGAAAGCAAGAACTATGAAGGGTGCTGAAACAACTGATCATTATTCAATGATGGGATTTACAAAAGCATATAATACAGCCAAAAAAACTTGCAGTTAGATGAAAAAAATTGTTTTAGCCTATTCAGGTGGTCTTGATACTTCAATAATTTTAAAATGGCTTCAGGAAAATTATAATGCAGAAGTAATTGCTTATACTTCTGATATTGGTCAAATAATTAATAGAAAAAAAATAATCACAAATGCAAAAAAGCTAGGAGTAAAAAAAGTTATTATAGAAAATCTAAAAAATGTTTTTGTAAAAGATTATGTTTTTCCTATAATTAGAGCGCATGCAGTTTATGAAGGAACATATTTATTAGGAACTTCTATAGCAAGACCATTAATTGCAAAAAGACAAATTGCAATAGCAAAAAAATTTAAAGCTTTTGCAGTATCACATGGGGCAACTGGAAAGGGTAATGATCAAGTAAGATTTGAGCTTGGATATTCTTTTTTTGGAGGAAAAAAGATTAAAGTTATTGCTCCTTGGAGAAAGTGGAAATTACAATCTAGAACAGACTTAATTAACTACGCAAAAAAAAATAATATTCCGATACCAAAAGATAAAAAGGGCGCACCCCCATATTCGATTGATGATAATATTTTTCATACTTCAACAGAAGGAAAAATATTAGAGAATCCAAAGAATTCTGCACCAGAAACAATTTTTCAAAGAACAATTGCTCCAGAAAAAGCTCCAAATAAAAAAACAAAGATAAAAATCACATTTAAAAATAGTAATCCAGTTTCAATTAACGGAAAAAGATTGAAACCAGAAAAACTTTTAGAAAAAATAAATCTTATAGCTGGCAAAAATGGTATTGGAAGAGCAGATATTGTTGAAAATAGATTCATAGGTATAAAATCAAGAGGAGTTTATGAGACTCCAGGTGGCACTGTTTTACATAAAGCTCATAGGGCAATAGAATCTGTTACTTTAGATAAAAAAACAATGCATGAGAAAGACAGAATTATGCCAGTATACGCCGAATTAGTTTACAATGGTTATTGGTTTTCCAAAAAAAGAATTAAACTTCAAAAAATAATAGACAAAAAAAGAAGCCAAGTTTCAGGGGAAGTTGTTGTGAGTTTATATAAAGGAAATATAACTATTCTTTCGAGAAGAACAAAAAATAAGGCTTACTCGATGAAGAAAGTTTCTTTTGAGGAAAATAGATCTTTTAACAAGTCAAAAGTTGAAAAATTTATAAAATATCACTCTAAACAGTTAAATAAATCTTAAAATTCTGGTAATAATAATTTAATGAATAGCACGATTCGAAATATTCAATTAACTGCCGTTTTATTTGTTTTGGTGTCAACTATTGTTGCTTTTTTTTTAGAAGTAAGGGAAATGTACGATAATAGAAACATTGAACTTGCGGATTTACTTCTAATGTTTATTTACATAGAAGTAATTGGTTTAGTAAGATCTTATTGGGAAACAAGAGCTGTAAGAATTTCGTACCCTTTGGTTATTGCTATAACAGCTTTAGCAAGATTCATTATACTTCAAGATAAGGACAGTGATCCAACAAACTTAATTTATATTTCAACAGCAATATTAATTGTGGCAATAGCTACCGTAATAATAAGATTAAGAAATAGTAAATTTTTAAATCTAGATAAATCTAAAGCAAGTGATCTATAAAAATAATTCTAATCATTAATGGGAGTGTTTTTCAATTCCATGTTTTTCTAATAGATCATGCATTCTTTCATGTTCTTTATACGTTAAACTATAAAATACGATTATCGTCACAATAGATCCTACAAAGACACCTTGTAAAAATCTAAAAATTGTTTTTTTATTCTTAATTTTACTTTCATTGGACATTTTGTTTCCTCTTCTTTTTGCCTCGTAAAATTTTGAAATAGCATAAGCAATTAGTGCTATGCTTATGATCCATGAAATAGGATGATTGGCAACAGCTAATACTGAACCTCCAAATAAGGCTGCGATAAATCCGCTAATCCAACAAATAGGGCACATTCATTAATTATTAATTAAATATTAATATATGTCTAATTATTAATTAAATATCAATATATGTCTCTGTGACAAATTTTAAATATTATGTTTTTTATAACATTCGACTGTATTTTTTAATAAACAAGCGATAGTCATAGGACCAACTCCTCCTGGAACTGGTGTAATTGCTTTAGCTATTTTTTTTGAAGAGTCAAAATCTACGTCACCTACAATTTTTCCATCAACTTTATTTATTCCTACATCAATTATTATTGCATCTTTTTTTACCCAATCACCCTTTACGATTTGGCTGACGCCTACAGCTGCAACTAAGATGTCAGCTCTTTTGCATTCATCTTTAAGGTTTTTTGTTTTTGAATGTAAAATAGTAACAGTACAATTTTCTTTTAGCAATAATTGAGCCATAGGTTTTCCATTTAAATTTGATCTACCAAGAATTACAGCATGTTTACCACTTAAATTTTTTTCAACGCTTTTTATTAAAATAAGACAGCCTAAAGGAGTACAAGGGGCAATTGACTCACTCCCAGATGACAATTTGCCAACATTCATCGGATGAAAGCCGTCTACATCTTTAGTTGGAAGAATAGAGTTTATTATTTTTTCTTTATCAATATGTTTTGGGAGAGGTAATTGAACTAGTATACCAGTTATTTTATCATCTTTATTTAGCTCATCAATTTTGTTTAAAATTATTTTTTCAGAAACTTCAGAAGGATACCTTATTATTTTTGAATTAATACCAGCTTCCTTTGCTTTTTTTTCTTTATTCTTAACGTAAATTAGGCTTGGAGCATATTCACCTACTAGAATTACAGCAAGACCTAAAGTTTTTCCCTTTTTTTTAAGATGTATTATTTCGGTTTTAATTTCTCCAATCAATTTTTCAGATATTTTTTTTCCATCGATAATCATTTTAAGAACAATCCTGGTGCAAATATTTCAAAAATTAAATTTCTAAAAAACATTAAAATTAAAATAAATATAACTGGAGAAATATCGATAGAGCCTAAATTAGGTAAAAACCTTCTTATAAAATTTAAAGGAGGCGCCGTAAGCTTATAAGAAATATCAAGGACAGAGTAAACAAATCGATTGCTGGTATTTAGTACGTTAAAAGCAACCAACCAACTGAAAATTACATGAATTATCAATACCCATATATAAAGGCTTACAACATTATCAAATAAAATTAATATAGATTTCATTAATTTTTCTCCACATAAATTGATGTACTTGGAAAAGCGAAAGAGGCTTTATTTTTTTCTACAATAGTTTTTATTTGTAGTGCTAAAGTATCTTTTACACTCATCCAATCTAAATAGTTTTTAGTTTTTGTAAAACAAATAAGTCTAATATCTATTGAGCTAGCAGCAAATTGTTCAATTTTTACTGATATAAAAGTATCACCTGTTTTTGAAAATAATTCACTTCCTTGAATATAATTTTCAATTTCATGCTTAATTTTTGTTAATTGATCGCTCGTAGTCCTGTATTCTAATCCAATAATCCAATTAATTCTTCTATTGGTAGTTTGAGAATTGTTTATTACTGCATTTTCAGCAAATTGAAAATTTGGAATAGTTGCTAAAGATTTATCAAATCTTCTAACCACGGTAGATCTAAAACCTATACTTTCCACTGTTCCCTCGATAACTCCTTCTACAAAAATCCAGTCACCAACTTGAAACCTTCTTTCTACAAGAACCAATATTCCTGAAATTAAATTTTTGAATAAGTCTTGAGCCCCCAAAGCAACCGCAACTCCAAATAAACCGAGTCCTGCTATAATAGGACCGATTTTAATTCCCCAAAGCTCCAAAACGGCAGCAGCGCCTAATATTAAAATTAAAATCTTAATCGCCTTTATAATCCAATTTATCAAATCTTTTGATAACAGCCCTCCAACAGATTTAATTACTACAGACAGAGGTCCAATAATTTGATGAAAAGTCCAAAAAATAAGTATTGTGATTAATGATCTATTAATTAATTCTATAGCTCCGTGTTCTATAGATAAATAACTTGTGGCAACAAAAAAACCTAAAACTATCGGAAAGAATTTAGCAGGTCCTTCCATTGAAAAGACTAAAGAATTATCAAATTTATTTGTGGTTTTTGATACGTATTTTTCTAACCTCTTAATAACAAATTTAGAAAAAACTCCTCTTAAAAAAAGAAAGAAAACAAATATAATTAATGCGATTAGTATTTCAGAAATATTAATACCAGATACACCTTCTTTCCAAACATCTAAAAATAAATCTTTAAAATTATTTAATACATTCATCAATTATGTTCCTTTAATTGCAATAATTCATCTCCGGGATTAAAAATTTTTATATTTTTCCAACCATCCTTAAAAAAAATATCAGCAACTTTTTTACTTATACACATTACTTTAGATCTTGTCATTAATGTATAAAGAGAGTGGTTTTTAATAATATTTATAAAACTGGTTGCACTTCGTGCAGAATAAACGAAAATCATGTCTGGAGGATACTTTTCAATAATTTTTCTAGTTTCTTTATTTAAATCATAGATTTTTTCTGAAAAATAATTGATAAACTTATCAGCTTTTATGCCATCTTGGTTTAACTCTAAATCTAAATCGTAGGATATGTTATCTCCACAGAAATAAGCTAATTTAGATTTATTACTAATTTTATCTGAATTAATAATTAAATTTTTTAAAGCATTAACAGTTCCTCCTGCTGAAATAGTATTGTTGAATCCATTTAATCTTGCTATTTTTTCTGTCATAGTTCCTACACAAAAACATAACTTATTTTTATCTTGTTTAATTACTTTAAGATTTCGTATTGCATTAGCGCTAGTAAAAATTAAAGCATCATATTTATCCATGTTTACAGGTTTCATGTCGGCAGGTAAAATTTTTAAAGTTGGTAAATGAATTATTTTATGACCTGATGAAAACATTTTTTGCATCAAATCTTCATTTTCAATTAATGGACGTGTTATCAAAATATTCATTTTTTTGAAAATTTTTTTCCAGCTAAATCTAACAGCTTTTGTCCGACTTCTTTGCCAATTTTTGAGGCATCTAATTTAGAACCTGACATTTCATAAATAAAACTTTCATCACCAGTGTCAGAGAATAATTGAGCTTTCAATTGTAAAACATCATTATTAATTTCTGCAAAACCCCCTACCGCTGTATCACAGTCTCCACCTAATGCTTGAAGCATTTTTCTCTCTGCCTCTGCACAAAAATTTGTGTCCTTATCATTAATTTTTTTTAATAAATCTTTAATATTGTTATCATCTTTTCTACATTGAACAGCGATGATTCCCTGTCCGACAGCAGGTAGAATTTCGTTAGTTTGAAAAATAAATCCAATTTTCTTTTCTAAATTGAGACTTTTAACACCTGCTGCTGCAAGCATAATTGCATCAAATTTTTTTTCGTCCAGCTTTTTAATTCTTGTATCTATATTCCCCCTTACACTTTCGACAATAAAATTTTTATTTAATTTCTTCAATTGAAGTTCCCTTCTTCTAGAACATGTGCCAATCTTAAATCCATCTCTTAATTCATTAAGTTTTTTTATTTTACCCACAAGAGCATCTCTGGGATCGTTTCTTTTTATAAAAGCACCAATGATTAAATTTTCATTTTCTTCTGACTCCATATCTTTTAAGGAATGAATGGCAATATCTATATTTTTATCTATTAGATTTTCTTCTATCTCTTTACAAAATAAATTTTTTCCTCCAATTTCTGATAATTTTGTATTTTGGTGAGTATCTCCAGTAGTTTTTATTGTTTTTAATTGAATATCTACATTTTTTGAACTCTGTAAAATAAGATTTTTTACCTTTGAAGCATATGCAAGTGATAATTTACTACCTCGAGCACCGATTATTATTTTTTTCATTATAAGTATATATATTTAATAGATTAGTTTTATACTATTATAAATTATTACACATTTATATTTATAATGACAAAAAAAATTACTTTTTTAGGAATTGAAACAAGTTGTGATGAAACAGCTGCTGCAGTTGTTAGAGAAAACGAAAATGGAACCGCTAATATTTTGTCAAATGTAGTTTCAAGCCAAATAAAACAGCATGAAAAGTTTGGAGGAGTTGTTCCAGAACTAGCAGCTCGTGCACATGTAGAAAATATTGATTTTATAATTGATAAATCATTAGATGATAGCAAATTATCTTTAAGTGAAATTGATGGTATTGCTGCAACTGTTGGACCAGGACTAATTGTTTGTCTAACAGTTGGTTTAAATATTGGAAAATCAATAGCAGCCTTTTCTAAAAAACCTTTTGTAGGAGTTAACCATTTAGAAGGCCACGCATTAAGTCCAGGGTTAGAAAATAAAATTGAATTTCCTTATTTGCTTCTTCTAATCTCTGGAGGACACACACAATATTTAATTGTCAGAGACGTTAATCAATATGAACAACTGGGAACAACAATTGATGATGCCCTAGGAGAAGCCTTTGATAAAACAGCTAAGATGCTAGACCTTGGATATCCGGGTGGCCCAAATGTAGAAAAATTTTCAAAATTAGGTGATGAAAATTATTTTAAGCTACCGGAACCAATCATTAACAAATCTGGATGTAATTTATCTTTTGCGGGTTTAAAAACTGCAGTGTTAAGAGAAACAAAAAAAATTAATGGAGATAAAAAACTTAAATATAATCTGGCAGCTTCTTTCCAAAAAACAATTAATAAAATTCTTTATAAAAAAACTAAAGTTGCAATAAAAGATTTTATTGAAAAAACCAATAAAAAAGAGGTGCAGCTTGTTGTTGCTGGCGGTGTTGCAGCTAATAATTCAATTAGAAAAAACTTATCTGAACTTGCGGAAGAAATGAACTTTAAGACTATTTATCCTGATTTAAAATTTTGTGGAGATAATGCAGCGATGATAGCCTGGGCAGGAATTAAAAGATTTAAAAAAAATTTAACTGACAACTTAAATATAACTGCTAGATCAAGATGGCCATTAGATGAAAATGCTCCATACATGAAGGGACCCGGTTTAAAACTTTAATGAACTATTGGCTACTTAAATCAGAACCAGATGTGTGGTCTATTTCACAGCAAAAAAAAGCTGGTGTGAAAGGTGCTGCTTGGGATGGTGTAAGAAATTATCAAGCTAGAAATAATCTGAAAAAAATGAGAACAGGTGATCTTTGTTTCTTCTATCATTCAAATATTGGCAAAGAAATAGTTGGAATTGTAAAAGTAACAAAAAAAGCATTCCCTGATAAAACTGACAAAAAAGAAAGGTTTGTAGCTGTTCAAGTTAGGTTTGTTGAAAAATTTAATCACCCAGTTTCTTTAGAAAAAATTAAAAAAAATAAGAGTATTTCTCATCTTCCTCTGGTCAAACAAAGCAGATTATCAGTGATGCCAATTGACTATAAAAGCTGGAAAATTATATGTAAGATGGGTAAGATCAGGAAAATTAATCAGGAGTAAAAAGTGCCAAGAAGAAAAAAAAGAAAAGTAAAAAAAACTAGAAAAAAGAAATCTAGAAGTATAAAAAATACTAGAAAGAAAAAATCAAGAAAAATAAATAAATCCAAAAAACGAAAATCAAAAAAAATTAAAAGAACTAAAAAACAAAAAAAATTAAAATCATTAATTCAATCAAAAGATAGTGAAGGTAATACTTTAATTAAAGTATCAGACAATTGGGCAAGTCATGCTTATGTAAATGACTCGAAGTATAAGAAAAAATATAAACTTTCAATAAAAGAAAATGATAAATTTTGGGCAAGAGAAGGAAAAAGAATTACATGGATGAAAAAGTATACAAAGATAAAAGATGTTAAGTACAGTAAAGAAGAAGTAAAGATAAAATGGTATTATGATGGAACATTAAATGCATCAGCTAATTGCGTAGATCGTCATTTAAAAAAGAATGCTAGTAAAACAGCAATTATATGGGTGGGGGATGACCCGGCTGACACTAAAAAGATTTCATACAAAGAGTTGCATCAAAACGTATGTAAAGTTGCAAATGGTTTGAAAAATTTGGGAATACAAAAAGGTGATAGAGTTACTATTTATTTAACTATGATACCAGAGCTTGCATATTTTATGCTAGCTTGTGCAAGGATTGGTGCGGTACACTCAATAATTTTTGGAGGTTTTTCACCTGACTCGATTGCAACAAGAATTAACGATTGCAAGTCCGATTACCTAATTACTGCGGATGAAGGAGTAAGAGGAGGTAAAATAATTCCTTTAAAAAAGATAGCAGATGAAGCTTTAGATCAATGTCCAAATGTAAAAAAATGTGTTGTTGTTCAAAGAACAGGTAACCAAGTTAATTGGAACGATGAAAGAGATGTATCATACAAAAGTATAATTTCATCAGTAAGTAACAAATGTGAACCTGAAGAAATGAATGCAGAAGATCCACTTTTCATCCTTTATACATCTGGATCAACTGGAAAACCGAAGGGGGTTCTACATACTACTGGTGGTTACATGGTCTATGCTTCGATGACTCATCAATATATTTTCGATTACAAATATAATGATATCTATTGGTGCACTGCTGACATTGGTTGGGTTACTGGGCATAGTTATATTATTTATGGTCCCCTGGCTAATGGCGCTACAACTATAATGTTTGAGGGAGTTCCAAATTATCCTGATAATTCTCGCTGGTGGCAAATTGTTGATAAACATAAGGTAAACATTTTTTATACTGCTCCAACAGCGATAAGAGCGCTGATGAAAGAAGGTGATGATTTTGTTAAAAAAACAAGCAGAAAATCTTTAAAATTATTGGGTACTGTTGGTGAACCAATTAATCCAGAAGCATGGATGTGGTATTATAGAATAGTTGGAGACTCAAGGTGTCCCATTGTTGATACTTGGTGGCAAACTGAAACTGGCGGTATCTTAATTGCACCCCAACCCGGAGCCATAGATTTAAAACCTGGTTCTGCTACTAAACCGTTTTATGGAATTAAGCCTGCTATAGTTAATCAAGATGGAAAAGTTATAAAAGGCGAAGGTAAAGGAAGGCTATGTATAACTCAATCTTGGCCTGGACAAATGCGAACTGTTTTTGGTGATCATCAAAGATTCATTGATACATATTTTTCTCAATTTGATGGTAAGTATTTTACAGGCGATGGATGTAAAAGAGATAAAGATGGATATTATTGGATTACCGGAAGAGTAGATGATGTAATAATTGTATCTGGCCACAATTTAGGAACTGCAGAGATTGAAAGTGCTTTTGTAGCTCACCCAAAAGTCGCGGAAGCTGCTGTAGTTGGTTATCCTCATGCTATCAAGGGCAATGGTTTATATTGCTACGTTACACTCAACGCCGGAGAAAGACCAACTGGAGATTTAGAAAGAGATTTAAAGCTTTGGGTAAGAAAACAAATTGGCCCTATAGCTACTCCTGACGTTGTTCAATTTGCTCCAGGATTACCAAAAACAAGATCAGGCAAAATAATGAGAAGGATATTAAGAAAAATTGCTGCTAATGAACCTGAAAATTTAGGAGATACAACTACTTTAGCCGATCCGAGTGTTGTAGAGTCTTTGATAGAGAATAGACAGAATAAAAACTAATTAAATTTCAAATTTTTTGTTAATTCTTTAAAATCATTTTCAACAAGATTCCATTTTAATTTTATAGAATTTAGTACTATTTCTTTGTCTAAAATTTTTAACTCATCTGCTATTGGAGACCAATTATACAATGCTAATCCACTTTCTTTAAATGGATTATCAAAATAATATTTGTT
>MDTE01110367.1_pt1 | contig 14301 bp, 7 predicted proteins | sample 811231 | NCBI WGS metagenome assembly MDTE01 (sample SAMN05326651, study PRJNA326480) | marine metagenome | isolation source: seawater | place: Indian Ocean: Red Sea | collected 2010 | reverse complement strand
TAAGACCCCAGTATTTTTAACCAATTTAATGTTAGGTAAATTCAGCGCCGATATGATAGGAGATATCGCGTCTTGCCTGTCTTTGTTTAAAATCAAGCCATCGTGGTTACCTAAAGTAACATACGTTGGCGCAATAGAATCTAATTGCCTAAACCACCAGCAAAGGCTATCAATTAATTCCGGACTTATGCCTTGCGTTTTAGAGTGAACTATATCACCAACAATAAAAATTGCGTCTAAGTCTTGATCGCGCATCTTCTTAAACGCAGATTCAAACGACCTTCGGTATTCACTGTGACGCGTCAGGCCTCGCCAATGTACATCGGCTAAATGTGCAAAATTATAACTCATATAAAACTCATAAAATTGAACCGCTCTTTATTCCACTTATTTTGTGTCTAAGAACCTGCATTGGATCAAAATGCTTGGCAGCGGATAAAACTTTAGCTACTTCCTCTCTGCTCATACTCCCCAAATCATTACCCTTGGGGGCAAAACAAATTTTAACAGAGCATCCTGCTTTTGATAATTCTTGAGCCAAAATGTATGCCTTGCTTTTTAAATCAGGATCTAACGAGACTGTAACATCACAAGAATTTTTACTCAAGTGATGGAACAATTTGGAAGATTTAGAAAGGGAGGACCCTAGAATCGGTATTGTGTTTTCTGGGCATTTCATAGCGTCGAATGGTCCCTCGACTAAATAAACGGGACTAAACCAGTCAATATCGATCTCGTTGAAAACAACCTCTTTTTTGGGAACATAACTGTTAACGTATTTGGGTTTGACGCCAGAATCAATAGCTCTGGAAACGAAGTAGTTGAGAGTGCCGTCTGAGGAAAAAGATGGAATTATAACTCTGCGGCGATATCTTCCGGACGGAGCTGTTAAAATACGCCAACGATGAATATCGCGGCGGTTTATCCCTCTACTGCTGAGATACCTAACTGCTGCTTTGTGATCCGGATCTATTGAGTTATTTCCTAGAAAAAAGGCGTTAGTAGGTAATTTAAGCTGTTGCTTTTCAGGCTCAATTGCCGTGCGTAATTTTTGCGTACGATTCGTAAAAACACTAGCAACTATTTCAAAATTTGAAAAATATTTTTTCGCCAGATAGGAGATGGAGTTACCTTTAATGGCACAAACCCAGCATTGATAACGGCCATCATCTAATCTTACAACTAGTTTTTTTTTCGCTTTTTTCTTATCACATGCAGGACATGCTACGGCACAATTAATACCATCTCCAGATAAAACAGATCTTCCAAAAACAGCCTCTAGCGCTTTTCTTCGACGCTTTTTTTCCATTTTATAATACTAACACTAGAAAGTATATTGTTCAGATCATTTTAATTCAGAGGATTGCAAGCCGGCCAAAGCTATCACATAAGCATCGGCCATATCATATGATGTTGGATCCAACATCTCTAAGCCTTTTCTCGGGCCACTTTTAAGTACTTTAATTGGCCATTGATAAACAACACCAGAAGCATTAAGGTTTTTATCAACCCATTCAAAAACTTGCTGTTTTGTTGGAGCTCCGCCCTGTTTTTTTCTTATCAATTTAATACCCAGAGATTTGCGTGCAGCATTAACGTTAATGTGCTCTGGGTCTGTTGGGTAGGTTTCATACGCTACCATAGACACTATACCATTAAATCTAGCTAAAGTACACAGTGTTTGTGCAGAAGAAAACCCTCTCCTGAATGATTGCAGATTTTCTTCTATGAAGACTTTTTCAATGGGATACTTGATCAGTAAATCATTTAAGACTTTGCGGACAAATTCTGCCTTTAGATAAAGCCCCTTTTTATCCGATAATACGATGGTGCCCATATCGATAAATTTACCATCGGCACTGAAAATAGCCCACCCAGTACATGCTGTTGAAACGTCTAACCCTAATACGAACATCAAAAATCTAACCGAACTCTAACGACTAAACGATCTTCTTCTCGCTTGATGATTGGTTGAGCAAAATTAGTCCTCATAATAACATTAAGATTTTCATCATGTAATTGTAGACCAGTGAGATAAGAAAATGATTCTGCTAGCTCACTATCATTATCAGAAGGTACTAGTGCCTTATATTCCGGATTAGAAGAAACGTTAAGAGTGGAACGCTCGGCAGGAACTGTAACCTCTAAAATATAAACGCTTCTTTCGCCTTCGAATGTCATGCTAAATGCATCTTGCCCAAAAAATGGCATATTAGGAGTCTTGATGATAACGATCCCTTCCTCATAAAGAACATTGCCCACGTTGGACCATTTAGCATGATTTGTTTGAGCGTCTGCTCTATAGAGAGATCCATGGCCATTATCTTTTACCGTAAAGGTCATTCTGCCCTCAGAACCAGTGACTGCTGTATCTTTCAATACTAATGTGCCAGGCTTTATTTTATCGCCGTAAAACATATTAGAGATGTCAAAAATTGCAATCTCGTTAGAACTGTTATCCTTGGTTCTTTGTAGTATGGTTAAGATATTGCCAGGTGAAACGCCGGGATCAACATTTTCTGGATCGCCAGTTGATAGTTGCTGCAATAAAGAAATTTTCCCAGAAGATGTCATTCCAGAAGTTTCATTGAATGGCATTACAGTTCCAGTGGATATTAAAACCATATTATCCAAAGACACTAGCTGTATATTTCTGGTACCGTAAAAATCGACGAATCGATCTTCGCCGCTGCCGCTTAGCGGAAATGGCGATTGTGAACCAGTGTTTAAGATATCGAATTTAGGAAAAAATTTGCCATTATCATTTGGCACAATAGTTAAATTTCTTTTTCGATGCGCTGGAGACTTGTACATGATGTAATTCGCATCTCGTTTTTCTTCCTGAAACGACGTGTCTGTTCTACTCGATGAAAGATTTAATAACCTAGGATATTCTCCTCTGACAAACTCCCTAAAATAATTTTCTAAATTAACACTTAAACCGCCAATGCCAAACGACAGGGCGACATTAAACGGATCTTCTGTCGCTCTAGAGGCATCAAAGAAAGGAGTTTGTAACACATTTCTTTTTTTAGACTCTTTGACAAAAAATGGTGGAAGATAAAAGATAAGATCGGACTCCAAAGCAGAGCCCGTAATGGCATTAGATCTAATCTGCCTTAGACTTCTATATGATTTATAGATCTTAAGATCATGAATTTCGGCATTAAGCGGGTGCTTAAAGACATAGTTGGTTGGGTCTGACTCTAGGTTACTATTGAAATTTGAAACCCCTTCATTCGTGGCAGCTGTAGTATTGAAAAAACAGGCTACTTGATTGGAGCCTATGTTGGTTCCTTCATAATAGTTGCCGATAAATAAAGCATCCGGATCACCATGGCCGGCTGGGGTATTAGGTATCGTGGTCTGCATCACTGAAGCGCTGGAAATGCCAAAACGCGTGTTTTCGCCGCCATCTAAGCAGATTGAGCCAGTACCGCCCTGAAAATCGTGGCCGCCCCACCTAATGGCAACGTGATGCCAATTATTTAATTTTAACGCATTATCATCGGTAACAAAAATAAATCCAGAATCTATTTCGCTAGTTGTTGTTATTTTCCCGGCAGGACTTACGGCGATTTGTGACGGTGGAATATCTGCACTTTGACTAAGCTGGAAAAGTATTCTAAATGCGTCTGGCTTGCCATCTTTATCGGATAAAGAGCTACCCGAAATTAAGCTGATGGCGTAGCAAGAAGACATGTGTAAGATAGTGCCAGCATGATAATCGTTGCCTTCCGTTTCTACAGAATATCTAGGGTTTACATAAAAATCAAACGTAAAAGCAGATTTTGGGGCATAGAAATTATCGTCTTGTTGAGCGACGGTACCAGTGCCGGCCGGATAGATGATAACTGAATCAGTAGGAACATCGTTTCCGCCTGTGAAAAAATTAATGCTATTATAGTTTGTGAATGCCCAATCTAGTGTCGGATAGAGGTTTTTGTAATAAGGAAAAAGAGAGTTCTTTATAACTTTCTTTTTCATGAAATTTTTGTTGAATCTGGCGCCTGGCTTTGTGCGGATGATTTCCTGACGCTTGTTAGCGCGTACTGTCTGTTTAATACTATGGACTGTGTCCATGTATTTTTCAACAGCTTTGCCGCCGGCATTACCATTTGAAACTGCATTAACGGCTTGGGATCTGGCGTTCTCTATGGCTTCATCTGAGAAAAACCGACCAGAACTATTAGTGGTTAACACATCTTTGACTGCTGAAGAATTATCTGCAAACAGAGCTACTGAGCCAGTAATGCCATTTACAGATGAAGATGCAAATGTCCTCTTCGGGTTTGCAGCTAATTCGAATCTTTCTACGTGGTTATTGTTTAGACGTATGAGTGACACGTCGGCCTCCTTCTAGAAGTCCAACCTCACTCGGAACGTGATATCCTTTTCATCATTCTTTTCTATCGGTCTAGACATTTTAGCAACAGCTAGTAGATTACCAAATTCATCGTGCAATCCAACAGTTGTCGGGAAAGTAAAAGTTCTCTGTGTATCTTCTTGACCAACATCAACAACCCTAATTCTGCCTTCGTTGTTGGTAAAACTGGGGTTGGTTGAGTAGTTAAACTCATCTGCTGTGGCTCTACAGAAAATCAAAGTCGAATTGATGTTAGTTACGTTCTGGAATGTTGCGGCCGTAAATGCACCAGATTGAAACCTAGTAGAACATACGTGATCAAGAATATTATCAATCGAGGCAGATACCATCAGGTCAGGAATGAATGATGCGCTAGGATGTGCCGAATGTGGTCCGCCCATTAGCACTTGACCGGCAATCAAATTTTTAAAAGTGTTATTTTGCATACCATCGATGACACCGCTCATAGGTTGATCGTAGAAAAACGTCTTTCCCATATCTAATACGACGGTGCCGTGATCATAGAACACTAACCCTACGGTCTCGTTCGTGTTGGCAGCATTAACAATGTTTCCGACTTCTCCGCCGAATGTATTTCTGATGTTTGATGCCGCTCCTAAATCCGTAAAAATAGTACTATTAAATTCTGATGTTCTGTTAAGGTTTGAACTAGTAACTGAATTGACGATGCTAAATGCGTGACCAGATTGGGCTGCTGGTGAACCCTCTGCATGAAAACCAGAGAATGCGCCCGTTCTATTAAGACGAATGGCAAAAGTTTCTCGCTTTAATTTATCGCGGGCAAAAAGCCTCTTGAACGATAAAAAGAGTGCCTCCTCAATTCTATCGTTCTTGTGGTGATTAGTTGTGCTAGTGGTCGTTGAATCAAACGGGGCAAAGAAAGCAGTCGTAGAGTCGCCCAACAGGGTGGCTGCGAACTGTTTGTAGTTGTCGATTTTTTCTCGCATCATCACGGACTGTGATGGAAATAGCAACTTACCGGCTGAGTCGGTAGATGACTTCGCGTTGGTTACTGTAGAACCATTCTCGAAGAGTCCAACCGTAACGTCAAATATGGGGTTAGAAGTCTGTAAAGTAAAGTCTTGATCATAAACCGTCTGATAAAGGGAACTTGTAATACCAGGACCGCGGCCACCCGTAACAAAAACAGCATAATGCCTACGCGTGGCGCTTCCGGAGATGTCCTCTTGAATTATATCAACCAATTGATTAAGAGACGATCTTCTAACCTTAATATCTTCCGGACTGATCCTCTTAAAACTTCCACCTGTTAAATTAGCCATGTTTTCCTCTATTAGCTCGCGGTCGGTCTAGTGACCGTAAACGTAAAATCTTTTCTAATGCCAGATTGATCACTGATGACAGAAACAACGGAGGTAATAACATTCTTGTTGTTTGCATTACCAAAAATATTAAAGACTGTATCGTCTAGTCCAGGTTGAACTCGTAAAGATATATCAACGCGAGCGCCGTTCTTAGAGTTTAAGCCTGATTGTACAACAGTATAAGTCGCGATTCTTGTATTCGGCGAAATATTCTGCGGCGTTCTATTATCAACGGACAAAAATCTATCTGGTACCAAAACTGTAAATGATGTGTCTGATAAACCATCTGGGATTCTGGATTCACCCTCAATGGTCTGCTCTAGAGTGATAGAATTTTGCATGGTTTGACCAGAAATAAACGCTAGGTTGTTAGCCGATAGATTAGTACCATTCAAAGAAAGCTGAGGCAGCCTAACAATTGTTGGATCTGGCAGGGTGAGCAACCTATTTTTAAGTGCTATTGAACCAGCGGTCTGTGCTTCAAAAATTGGAGTATTTTTGGTTATTTTTTCTTTTCCAACGGCTCTTCCAAATTTTTCAATAATTTGGTAATCTACTTCATCGTCGGCCAAAGAAAAGAAAGCAATTCTAAATTTTCCCTGATTATCGGCTAATAGCTGTCTGCCGGTATCGGTAAGAACAGCGTCTATAATAATATTATTTGTTGAATGATCTAAAAATCCCATAAGGTACCTCGATTGTAAATATACTCCAGCACTAGTTCATAGTAAATAGTTATCATATGAAGTTTCCGAAAGCTGTCTTGACCCATCGTGCTGTTTTCACATTAATTTCCACGTTTGTCGCCTTTTGTCGATCAACGTTCAATAAATTTAAGTAATATCTTGCGCTTGAATCATACCCGCCACCTTTTATAATACGATCGCGATCTTGTACGAAAGATTCATTACCGCCAGGCTTTACTGTTTCGGCGTCAGGATCAAAATAGACAGTGATAGTTTGCTTTCTGCTAGAAAGCATTGCATCCGATCGAAGGCTATCGACCGCAAAATTATCATCTAAGCTCGGATCAATAAAAAAGTTTGGATATTGTTTAGGGGCACCACCCCTTGAAATGGTTTTAAGAGTTAATTCGTTTTTAATTTTATTAAAGCCCACTTCAGTTTGAGCACTATAAGGTGAAGTGAGGCCGTGAGCATCTACGGCTGCCAAAGCATAAATGTATTTGCTGTCCCTGTCAAACCTAGAATCATTAAAAAACGTTCTGGTAAAATTAAATTTAAACACTCTATCTTCGCGTACTACTTCCGGTTTTACTTGAAATATATTCATTTCAGCACCTTCATAAATAGTATCATCAAAATCTAATTCTGCAATGCAGGTAAATGGATCTTTTATGCTGCGTCTTCTAAAAACCTGGAAATACTTTATATCTCTTTGCGAGCCGGCTGGCTGTTGCCAGTTGATCAATAACCCTGTACCGTGGTCATAATTATACCGATACAAAACTCCGTCAGGTTCAACTGGAGGGCGTCTCTCTACGCAAGTTATTGGAACTGATTTGCTGGGCTTTGATGCTATTATGGCCTTAATTTTATAAAATCCAGCGTCTAGAGACTTAGTTTTTGGATTATCTGCTAATGATGCAACGAACTCGATCATGGCTACAGATCTAACGGTATAGCTATACTCTAATCCGTACTTTACTCTCGTATCAAAGAACGTCGAATTATCAGTTCCATCGATATACGAAAACTCTGCAGTAGATTCATCGAAGGTTCCGTGTTCACCGACGCGGCGACGTTCAACTATATATCCAATCATCGCAGCGCCATACTCAAACGAGTCTTTCTCAGATTTCGTTATTTCGAAAATTTTTATATTCGGCTCAAATGATTCTGCTGTATTCGACTCTTGAATAGCCCATGCATTTTCTTCATAGTCTTTCTTGAATGTTTCCTCAAGAGTAATATTTTCCGTTCGTTTACGAAAAAGCCCATTAAAGATCAGGCGCCCTATTCTTCTATCAACCAAAGAAGTAACTTTAAGATTGGAAGCTTTTTCAAAACGCCTAGTACGTATTATTTCATTAATGACATTAACGAATCCTAGAGCATCATCGTTAAATTTGTCTAACATGTCTTCTACAATCGTAGAGTCTAGATCTTCTAAGTCTTTGAAGACCTTTAAAGTTTCCTGTGCTGATGATGTATCTGCGCCTTTAAGTTTTGCATAGTGTAGAATCTTTTTACGCAAGCGCTCTCTAATGTGCACATCACGAGTTCTTATGCTGGCATCTGTTAAAGCTGTTACATCTTCTTCGAGATTAATGTTATCTATTTGAGATACGCCCTGAATAAAGCCACCACCGATGCCGTCGCGCATTAAGCCGCTGAGACCAGAATTTATATAGCTTCCAAAGCCCTGATACTGATTGGCCAGTTTCCTGGGGGTCCAATGTAAATGAACATAGCGAGGAACTTCGGCTGATAATACACCTACGTCTATCTCTTTTTGTGTGTTATCTACAAAGCTGTTTTGGGCGCCATCTAAAGTCATTTTTTTAAGCGCTCCTTGAAACCTCGGGATTCCATCGTCGTTGATTTTTTCATCAGGCACAAAAAAATTATACTGAAACCTCCCGACGATGTCTTCGACTTCTGGAACATCTATAAGGCCTACAAATTTAGAATCTTTTATGTCAACGTTAGTAGGCATTTTAGGTCTCCTCCTTGTTTATCTCTGCAGAAATATAAATTGCCTTAAGGTGGATACTATCAGCATTATCCTCCCAGCCGTATGGCATCAAGTATCCTGTACCTTGCTGCTGACCTATCGTCGTCGAACCATCTGCTGTATTGTTGTGTGGAATAACTGGTTTGTTTGCTGAATATTGCATCAGGTGTTGGATCGCGCCTACGTCTAGTTCAAATTCGTTTAAATCTACATAAAATGCGAATACGTAATCGAATAGCGATGGCCTAATCATCATATTTTCAACGTCACCCAAGAACATAGGCTTGCTGTTAAAAATAGTAAGAAAGCTCTGAAATTCTGCCTCGTCTAATCTCGGAGGATTAACTCCATCTTTGCCTGTTGGAAGCAGTGCTTGTTTAATGTTCCACGATGAAGGCTCTCGAACTTCCTTTCTAACGTTTCCGAACGGTGAAAAAACGTGTTCGACCATCTTATTATCAAATCCAAACACTTCAGCCGCTAGATCCATTACTGCTCGAGCATCAGAGCGTCGCTGATTCTGTTTTACGAGCAGCATATCCTTTTCTTCTAAATTATGATTCCACATCAGCTTAGCTAATTTCTTATATAAAAACGACTCAAGCACCAATCTCAATTTATCTAATCCATAAGTTATCTGTAGTTGTGTACCGTTAAATGTCGTGGTTCGTTTTTCTAGTCCATCGATTCTAGGGCCCCCCTTATTGTATTTAGCCTGGCGTATCAACTGCTCAAACGTTGCAGGCTCCGATGAAAACCTAGGATCTACGTTAAAAGCCGCCTTAATTCCTTGCTCATTGATCGTTATATCCATGGGGTATGTTTTCTTAATAGGCTTAAACCTCAGGCCTTTGCTGAGCTCATCCTTTAGCCTAAGCTTAAATTCTGTGTTTATACCCTTATAGTTTTTGCCTATCGCTGGCTGGTATGGATTATCATCAGTGTTGATATAGCCACCATCTTTCTTGATGCCCGCAGCGTTCATTTTATTTACGTATTCTTCTACTTTGCCAGGTCCCAGGCCGGCAAAAATAACAGCACCGCGGCGATTTGAGCGTTTTTCTTCTAGCAGTAACTTTATGGCCAGTATCAACTCGTTGCTGAACGTTTCTAGCTGAAAACCTTGATCTTCCTTCGCTAGTTGCAGATCGAAAAGACGATTGTGGGCTATTTCAAGCTGCCGGTAGGAAACTAAATTCAAAAGGTCTCTTCCGGTTTCGGACTTTATTAAATCGTTGAGCGATTTTTCTTCAGCCGTAGGGGGCGACTTTCCAAAATCTTTAAGCTCGAAATCTCCCCTAAGCGCTGCGGCTTGTCTAGTAACTTGATTGGTTGTTAACCTCAGATGATCAAACATGGACTTGCAAGCGTAAAACAACTTCATGGGAGCGGCATCAGACACTGCCAGTCTTTCTAAAACAGCGACTAGTTTAGCAGGAGTAAAGCCCACCTCATATTTGGCCATAGGTTCGTCCCAACCAAAACCAGGGACAGCCACAAAGCTATCCGTATCGCCAGGATTCTCGAATAGAGAATCGTAGTTAGCCTCTTCTTTTGCCACTTTTAATATTTCGTTCATGACGCGCGCGCCTTTATCTTGCTTTCCGCCGGCGCCGCCGTAGCTCATAATCATGTGCTGAGTTGTCAAGAAGTCATCGACCATCAGCCAGTAATAGTTAACAGCAAACTTGTGATAAATAGCTTGGTTTCCGGCTTTGCCCTTCACCATGCCGTGTGCGATTGAACCGTATTGACCAGACAAGCCGGCCATCTCAGCATTGCTATAGGAATTGGAGGTGGATAACCCAACGACTTTTTTCTCAAGGAGCTCCTGCATTAGTTTTTCTGAATGCTCATCATCCCAACCTGCATGTCCCAGAGCGCTCATGGCGCCCCATTTAAATTGACTAAACGCCGAGTAAGAACTGCCCATGTGCCAGGCAGCGTCCATAAGAAATTCCATATTGTTGCCCCACGCCTTCGAAGCGGCGAGAGCCTGAGAGGCTAGGTCGTACGCCCCTCGCATCGCAGCTAAATTTTCAGTATGTGCTTTAAGATTATCGCGGGTCGTGGGCATGTCGGGAAGTCCCATCACGAACTTAGATCTCCAAAACATCCTCGCGAGGTAGGTATAAATTTCAATCAAAACAGCTAACGTAAGTCCGCCGTCCCAGCCGCCGTGCTTAGTCGTTCTCATGGAATCTATGTAAGTACCGCCTTCGCCTTCTATATCGGCGCACCGTTGAGCCTCTTTATCTATTTCATCGCATATATCTACCAGGCCATTAAGAAAACCGCCAGTTTCGTCGCCGTCGTTGTTGACGTCAAGCATTTCTTCTCCAGAAATTAAAGTCAACCTATCATAACCCCAACGATCTCCAGCCCAACCTTGCTGCTGTAATTTTTTAATGCCGAGTGCAGCGAACCCGTGGATATCTTTGTAAGTGTCTTCACCCCATGTCACAGTATATGACACGTCCCAGCTTTTACCTAGCAGCATTAAATAAAACTGTCGATGATCATAGTTTACATCTTCCATCCATCCGGTAAATTCATCGCTGCCCTCCATGGCACTAATGCGCACCTGTTTTTCAGCATCGACCTTCGTTATTCGCCGGCGATTCCAGTTTCTAATACCAAACAGCAACAAACGCCTTTTCATGAACGTCGACCAGGAATCTTTGTGATTATCTCGATCCTGTGCTAAGGATAAAAAATGCAATCCGGCTAAATTTTCTGATTTTTTTGCATCGTTACTCTCAGTGCCAACAACATTAATTACTTTCCTGAATTCTTCTAGAACTCTGATAAAAAGTCCTCGACCAGTCAGGACACTCTTTCCCTGATTAATGTCATAAGTAAAGTTTAGCTTTTTCATGAGAGCTTCTGCGCGGGTGAAGGACTCCTGAGCATCATTCATAATATTTTCAAAATCAGCCATGTTGTTTGCCGGCGGATTTTGCTTCAATATATCCAGATAGGCTTCTTTAAAAGTCATGACCGGATTGATGTTAGATCCGTCGGCTCTCGGAAGATATGGATCTAAAAGTAGAACCGCTTTGGAGGATGCGGCACCTTGATGTCCGACGTTCTTGTTTCCGCGAATGTCAGTGATTGCATAATCTACTAGAGATCCTCGGAAATTTGTCTCGCTGCCGGCATCGCCGATCGATCTAGTGCCCATAATGCCATCAAAAGGTTGACGCTTATAAGCAGCGACCCTGTAATGATTGGCATTCGGATCTTTCTGTAATCGTCCCAAGGCGGCGCTGTTACGATATTCTGTCGCGACCATTGAACATAACGCCGCTATATGATCGATATCTGACATGTGCGCATTACGTGGAAGGCGATTAAAAGCATTACTGTAATAAGCAAAGTCTACGCCGGAATTATTTTTACCCAGACCCATCCAAGGAATATCTCGATAGCCATGCTCGTGCTTATTCAAATCTTTTATTATAGTAAAAAGGTGCTGTTTCGTTTGCTTTTGAAGAGCCGTGTTGGTGATCCTTCGTTTGTGGCGGTTGTGAACAAAAAGACACGCAGCTCCGCCCATAGTATAATAAGTTCTTAAATCTTCCAGGATTTGTGTAAAAAGGTGAGTTGCACTCATGGACTTAAGATTGTTTGACGGAATATTGGTTATCTTAGAAATAGTATTAAAAAATTCTGGATCTGACCATTGCGTTTTTTTGTTGCCTTGATAGACGGTTGTGAGCCACTTTCTGTTGCCGGCGAATGTGCCGACCGCCTCCACGTTTGGAACATATGCCACCTTCTGCTTGAATAAACGCTTCCATGCTTCTTCTCGCTCGGGCTGCATCATAGATTTGGTAACAGCGCTCAAAGACTCAAAAAATTGCTGAATGGCATTAAGCTTACTGCGACCTTCGGCTACTTCTTCTTGTAAGTTTTGCAGAGCTTGATCGATCACTCCATCTTCATCGATGTCCCTCATGAGCTTAAATGCGGTTTTTGCTGTTTCGACCTCCAGTTTGTGTTCGAATATTCTGGCATCTATCAGTTCCATCAAGTCATCAAACTTTCTGTTATCAAAAAATATAGTAGCCAAAGTTGTAATTCGGTCTGGTTCCATTTGAAGGATTGCTTGTGCAGCAACCATCTGCTGCATGACATGCTTCGGCAAACCTCCGGCCTCTCCAATAGAAACTTCGTTAACGGATCCTATTGCGCCTCCTGGGCCACCACTGATAACAGACCCACTTTGCCCTATGCCATTGCCGCCTTTTGCACTATTGTTGCCTGCACCGCCTCCGCCGAAGCCGCCACCGCCACCTATGTTTGAAGGAATTTTTGGCATGCTATCTCACTCCTCTCATAAGCCCTGTCAGCATTGCCGGCGGCAAGCTAGATAATATCGGTGCACTACTAACTTCTACTGCGTTCGATAATTTAAAATCTGTATATAGCAACTTAACCTTATAGGTCCTAGTCCCTACTTCTGCAGCATATTTTCTATCGGTCCAATAATAATCATTTGATTCAGCATTAACAGAGACAGATCCTACAATGTGTTCTTCTCTACCAAACTCACAATATATAATGGCCCCCCAGACATCATTAAGGTTGCCTGTGATTTGCCAAGATATAGTTGCTGTTTTTGTAAAAAGAGCTGTTGGAAAACCTTGGTAGCGCAAGTTTGAAATCTTGGGCCGGGACTTCGCAGTTTTAATATTTCGAGTTAGAGTTAGTCCCGTCTCTCCAGCCACTAAAGCCTGCCTAGCATCTATATCTTTTCTAACATCGCTATCAGATGGCAATATGCCAAACTGTTTTGTCATGGCATCTAGAAATTTTCTAGACATAAATTTAGTAACCTGAACTCCAGAAGTTTGATTTTTGCTGGTGAAACTCGAAAACAGGTTTTTGAAAAACGACTCGATTGGATTTATGCATACTTTGACAAAGTAGATGTACTTACAGCCTGGTTCTAAGGCGCTGAGACCTTTTGCGCGGGCTGTGCTCATATTATCAATAAATGGCCCTGGAGTTTGAATCCCGAATGATTCTCGCTTGCCAGTTTTTTTATTAACGCGCTCGACTATAAATCCTACCATATCAGAAAACTGTGACCTCTGTCTCCTTATTTCATCAAGATAATATTTCTCCACACCTGCAGACGCAAGAAGCCTTATAATAAACTCTATGCCGGAACTCGTCATAGTTGCATTTAAATCAAAAGTTACAATCACGCCCGTTTGCGGGTCATTCGCAGTTTTTACCGAAGAAAGGCTAACTTCAACTGGGAGGGGCTTTCTTGGGTACCTCCGTCGAATAAGTTCGTCATCTTCCGAAACGTAGCCGCTGTCTATACCGGATCTCATGACAGCAAAATAACGGTATGTCCTGTTTTCGGCGACGTTTGTGTCTGTTACATGAAAAGATGAATTCTCAGAAACGCTAAAATAGGTTTCATCGCCCAAATTGCTCTTTAAGAATGATAACCTTTGGCTAAAGTCACCAGAAATAGATAATTCTTCTCTTCCTATTCTTACCGATGTAACTTCTTCCGGTATGTTATCTATTAAAATTTTAACGCCATCTTTTTCGTTGTGCGCAACCAAAGTAAGAGTTTGTGTCTGTTCCTTGGCCGCTATATTGGGATTCGGTATACCTGGTAAAACCATGTCCGTAGAAGGTCCACATTGACCTTTACTGTCATTAGTAACAACGTTGTACAGTATTCTGTTGGGAGCAAAATTATCAACATCTTTATCGGTGATAATGTGTTCGTGGTTGCCTGGTGTGAAATCGATTTGCCATCTATTGGATTGAGTTAGTTTGTTATCTCTGGGGTCATAGACTTTGCGTGTGAGAACACAGCTCATCGCGGTGGGATCTGGATTTTTTATTTTTATTTCGTTCTTG
>MDTE01045959.1_pt1 | contig 14301 bp, 13 predicted proteins | sample 811231 | NCBI WGS metagenome assembly MDTE01 (sample SAMN05326651, study PRJNA326480) | marine metagenome | isolation source: seawater | place: Indian Ocean: Red Sea | collected 2010 | reverse complement strand
TGAAACATTCATTTCCCCGCCACTGGAAAGATTTGCGCTTTTTTCGATCATAAGTGTACCGCAGAAATTTAGCGTTCCATTTACGTTCAGATTCTTTACGTTCATTACACCAGAGTAAGACTCAGTAGTAGAAGGTGTAATCGTAAGATTCTTATTCCCATCGAACGCCGCAAAATCTGAGCAATTTAGAAATTCTTCCGGACTATTATTTGGGGCGTCTTCCACAGAAATGATTCGAAGAATTTTCAAACCTTTTCCAGAAGCAACGTAGATATATTCTCCTTTAGCCTGTACAAAGTTTGCACTACCTTCAATTTCCGCGATACCTTCAGCAAGTGGAGTAAGATCCTCGTCAAGCTTTAAGATATCAAGTCCTGCACCGCCATTAGCCATATATACATAATTCCCATCAGTAGAAACTGCGTTTGTCACAGCGTCTTCAGTAGAGATAGTAGCAGCATCGGGATGCATTTTAAGTGGAAGGCTGCTTACTTTAGAATTATTTTCAAAACTATAGATCCCGGCACCTTCTGTACCTTCAGAAACAAGAATATTATCACCATACCAGGCAATCGTTCTTTTTGATTCTGCAGTTAATGCAGCAGTGCTAATTTGAGATGTAAGATTAAAACCATCAGCTACATTGAAGTTCATAAGTCCGTCTACGCCGCTTAGCACAGCTAAAGTGTTATTTTTAAGAGCAGCATATCTAAGATCTCCAATTTCTTCTGTAGAGATTTGATCAAAAGCAGCAATCATTCCAGGATATTCAAATCTTGTGATCGCACCTCTATCTCCGCTAATTGCAATAGCTTCGCCGTCTATAGGCAATATATGAACACCAGCATTTCCAGTATTTCCAAAATCCAGATTATAGTTAACTTCTACTCGAATGTCATCTACTTCCTGAACGAGAGTAGTAGGCAAATTACCGTTTTCAAGATTGAAATAAGCCATCATGGTGCGCTTGCCCGTTCCGCGGTTTTCTTTTGCTGAAGCCCCGGTGAGTACAAGCACATCATCGCTATCTACAAACAAAGAATTAATATCTGCAACTGTAGTGGTCATTCTATTTACTACAACAGGATTGTATTTATCCTGAATGTCAATTACATCGACAGCTCCAAGGTATGTGGCGCCTTCTTTGTTGTAAGAAACATAAGCGAAATCACCTTTTACATCTACATGCGTAGCTCTTAGTTTTACACCACCAACTTCAGGAGCTTCAAGCGAAGCGATCTGCTCAATACCAAATACTGTAGAAGCATCTGAATTTCTATTGTTGCTAATGGAGGCAAAACCAATAACACCAGTTTCGTTAAAATCGATCGCAGAGGAAAGTTCTGAAGCATCTGCAATAGTGAAATCAGATTCCTGAGAAGGTTCGTCTGAAATACTGTTCTTTTCGCAGGATGCGAATAATAGCATCGCACTTAGGCTGAATCCGAATAATCTTTTATTCATGGTAAATAGGTTAGTTAAAGTATTTGGGCAGGTAAAAATAGCAATTAATCTCTATGTTCAAAATGAAACTGGTTGAATGACAGGCTTTTTCGATTAAGTGTAAGAAACTACCGATAAGAAAATACTGAAAACGAAAAAAGCCGGCAATATGCCGGCTTTTTAAGTATAACGAAATAATGAATTTTCTAGTGTTCGTGACCGTCGTGGTCATGATCTTCCTCGCCTTCATAGGTGTTGTACATACCGTAAACAAAAGAATAATCGGCAGTTCTAATATCTCCCATTACCCATAACCAGTTGTTTTCAAGGTCATCATTTAGGAACTGTAGGGTAGCTCCAGTGTTTAGGATCAAATCTCCAGTTACGATCAGGACTCCGTTGATATTGAAGTGACCACCGTAATTGATGATTAGGTCTTTAGGTTCTTCCTCAGAGCCTATAATTGCCAGACCTACCGTAGTCATCTCACCGTTACGTCTAATAACCGTATTTTTTTCTGTCTCGATCTCACCACAAATATTCAGTTCACCAGCAACACGCAGGTTTTCCAGATGAGTATGCTCACTAAAGTCCATAGCTTCACCTTTACCAACATTCAGGTCCTTAGGACCATCATAGACAGGAAATATATCGCAATCTTCGAATCCGTTCTTTAAGAATACCGGTTCGTGGATTCCCTGTAGAAATACAGGTTCATGGATCTTCGTCGCAGAATTTTTAGATTCTTTTGCTACTGATGAAGTTTCTGCCGTAATATCTTCAGAAACAGTATCAGTCTCACACCCGGTTAGGAATAGGCCAAGTCCTAAGCCGAGAAAAAGTAATTTTTTGTTCATGATAATTTTTGGTTTAAAATGATTTGGTAGGGTAAAAGTACTATATATGATGTTAATAGCACAAATAAATCGCTGAAAAGTTTGTCTAACAGCGATTTATAAGATATCTAGTAAGAAAAAACTTATATTTTAATCTAATTTGTCGACTAGCTTATTAAAAACTTTCTTGGGATTTTTTCCTTCATATAGTATAGCGTACACTGCATTGATAATCGGTGTTTTAGCTCCCTTTTCCTGGTTGATCTTATAAGCACTTTCGGTAGCGTAATAACCTTCAGCAACCATGCTCATCTCCATTTGAGCACTTTTAACTGTATATCCTTTTCCTATCATATTCCCGAACATTCGGTTACGACTAAATACAGAGTAACCGGTAACCAGAAGGTCTCCCAGATAGGCGCTATCGTTGATGTTACGCTTCATTTTGTGTACTTTCTTGATGAACTTCTTCATTTCCCTGATGGCATTACTCATAAGTACACTCTGGAAATTATCACCATAGCCCAAACCATGAGCAATTCCTGCGGCGATCGCGTATATGTTCTTCAAAACGGCTGCATATTCAGTACCAATAACATCATCTGTAGTTTTGCAGGTGATATAATCGCTACCAAGATAGCCTGCAACCAGCTGAGCCTTTTGTTCGTCCTGGCAGGCAACTGTTAAATAGGAAAGTCTCTCTAATGCAACTTCTTCAGCATGACATGGTCCGGTTAATACGCCAATGCATTCCATATGAACCTCAAAGTACTGGTTGAAATGTTCTCCAACTATTAGACTGGTTTCCGGAACGATCCCTTTAATTGCAGAGAAAACAACTTTGTTATGGAGTGGGATCGTTAGTGCATCCAGTTCTCTTTTCAGAAAAGCAGAAGGAATGGCGAAAATGATAAATTCTGAAGCCTCGACAACTTCATTAATATCATTACTAAGTGTAAGCTGATCATTATTAAATTCTACTGAACTTAAATAATTAGGATTATGATCCTGTTTCTTAATGTGTTCCACGGCATAAACACTGCGCATATACCAATTCACATTATCAAGATTTTCACATAGCATTTTCACGATAGCTGTTGCCCAGCTACCTCCACCAATGACACCAAAACTCGGAGCTTTATCCATATAATTACATTCTCTTCTCCAAAAATAGTCAATTTTAGAGGTATTGAAAGAATTGTTCTGTATTTCAGTATAATTATTGAGAATGCTGTAATTCTAATGCGCAAAAAGGTTAACAGTTAAAGTTTAGAAGCTGTACAATTTGATAAATCTGTTGTCGTTCTAATACTGTGCTTTACATATACTTTTGTAAAGTTTACATTCTTAGTTTTTTTGGTTGGTTATTTAGTTGAAAAAACCGTTTCGGAAGGAGCGGTTTTTTTTGCGTTCAATTTTGAGAAAACTTTAGGATGCACAAGTGGAGCGAATCTGCGAGGCTTTTGTACATTTAAATAACTAACTATAAATCAAAATAATGGGATTATTTTCGTTCATTAAGAATGCAGGAAAAAAGATCTTTGGTGCTGATAAGCCAAAGGATAATGAGGTAAGTACAACAGATAATCAGTTAAAAGAGAAGAAAGAGAATGAGAGGGTTTCAAGAAATCTGGAAGAAACTGTTCGCGACCTGAACCTAAAAGCTGATAATCTTCATATCAATATTGAAGACGATATGGCTACGATCACAGGAACCGCTTTAGACCAGGCAACTCGTGAAAAGATCGTACTGGTTGTAGGTAATTCTGAAGGAATTGCGCAGGTAGACGATAGAATGGATGTTGAAAATAAAGAGCCTGAAGCTGTATTCCATACTGTAGAAAGAGGCGATACTTTGAGTAAGATATCTAAAAAGCATTATGGGGATCCAAACCAGTATCCATTGATCTTCGAAGCAAATAAACCTATGCTGGATGATCCAGATAAAATTTATCCCGGGCAGGTTCTAAGAATACCTCCAATGGATAGTAAAAGATAGATTCCAAAGACTGTTTAAGAGTCCTGAGAATATTAAATTGAGAGCAGTCGACGTTCTTATGCTTGTAGTTCCACAATGAAAAAAGTAGGTTCAATCAGCAAACTTGAATATTCAAAAACGGATTTTTAAACAGTCTTTACTTATTTATAAAAATTCATTTCATCAATATACTTCCAGACATCATCTGGCAATAAAGGTGTTACGTTCTTTCCTTCGGAAATAGATTTTCTTATAAAGGTTGCTGAGATCTCTATGATTGGAGCTTCAACTCTGGTTATTTTTGAATGATTTCTAAATCTTTCAACCACCATACCTTCAGCTATTCGAGGATAAACATACAACTGATGATTTTCAAGTATAACCTCATAATTCTTCCAGCGGTGCAAGCTCTTTAAATTATCTTCACCCATAATTAGACAGAACTCATTCGTAGGAAACTTTTCTTGTAAGTGTGCAAGCGTATTTACGGTATAATTTGGTTGCTCCAGACCAAATTCAATATTACTGGGTTTGAGGTTTTCGAAATGTTCACAAGCCCTATACACCATTTCGAGTCTGTGATGATTATCAAGTAAGCTGCTTTTCTTTTTGTGCGGATTGTGCGGAGTCACGACGAGCCAGACCTCATCAAGATCTGAATGTTCTACCATATGATTGGCAATGATCAAATGACCTATATGGATAGGATTAAAAGACCCAAAGAATAAACCTACTTTCCTGTTCATTCTTTTATGTTATCTGCGCCAACATAATTGGAAACCAAATTATAAGCTTCCTTTAAAGCAGTTCCCAGGTGATTGTTCTCGATAATAAAATCAAATTGAGGTGCGGTTGCAAGTTCAATGGAAGCTTTTGCTACACGCATATTTATTTTATCATCACTTTCAGTCTTACGCTTTTTTAACCTGATCTTTAATTCTTCGATACTTGGAGGTTTCACGAATACTGCGAGCGTTCTGTCTGGATAAATATGTTTGATATCCAATCCACCAACCACGTCAATATCAAAAATGACGTGCTTTCCTTTTGCCCAGATTCGTTCCACTTCGCTTTTTAAGGTTCCGTAGAAATTATCGCGATAGACTTCTTCCCATTCCAGGAATTCGTCGTTTTTAATTTTTTGTTTAAAATCTGATAGAGAAAGGAAATAATAGTCCTGCCCATGTTTTTCTTCACCTCTGGCTTCTCTCGAGGTAGCTGAAATTGAAAAATCAAGTTTCAATTCCTCATGTTTCAGTAAATGTCTAACTATGGTAGTTTTACCTGATCCTGAAGGAGCTGAAAATACGATCAATTTACCGTCGTCCATTACAATACGTTTAAGATCTGTTCTTTAATCTTTTCAAGTTCATCCTTCATTTGCACCACCATTTGTTGCATTGGTGCATAATTGGATTTGCTGCCTATGGTATTGATCTCTCTTCCTATTTCCTGGGAGATGAACGCAAGCTTACGTCCATTGGAATCTGAAGAATCTAGCGTCTTCTGAAAATAATCAAGATGGTTATCCAGTCTTACCTTCTCTTCAGTAATATCGAATTTTTCGATATAGTATACGATCTCCTGCTCAAAACGATTTTCATCTGCCTGCTCCTTTATCTCTTCTATACCCTTCCGAAGTCTTTCTCTAACGGCTTCCACACGGTCTGGATCGATCCTGATCACATCTTCCAGTAAGGATTTTATATTATTGATACGAAGTTGAAGATCCTTTTCGAGCGCTTCACCTTCATCTGTTCTAAATTTATTGATCTCTTGCAAGGCATCTTTTACTGCAGTTTCGATCACAATGAATTCCTCTTCATCGATCTCCTCACGTTCAGTTTTAAGAGCATCTGGCATTTTAACGGCCATCTTCAAGAGCTCAATTTCACTGGCATCTACAATCTTCCGAAGTTGATCCATGTAGATCTTCACTACTTCAGTATTGACATTTGTAGAAGTTTGTTCTGCGGTAGATTCCACATAAATGGAAAGGTCTACTTTACCGCGTCCAAGAGAATCGGAGATAATATTTCGAAGTTCCAGTTCCTTTTCACGGTATTGCGACGGAATGCGGGCATTCAGGTCAAAATTCTTACTGTTGAGAGATTTGAGTTCAACAGTGATTTTCTTGGTGGGAATTTGTGTAACGCTCTTCCCAAAGCCTGTCATCGATTGGATCATGCCTGAATTTTAAAAGCTTGCGCAAAGATAATCAATTCTATAGCATGAACAATTGTATGCCCGGTAGATGCATTCTAATCTAAAAGGGAATTAATAAATTCGGTAATTCTTTTTTCATGATAATAAACATTAGACCTGGTTACAAAGCCTACATGTCCCCCGAAGGCAGGCATCTCGAGATGTATATTTTCTGAATTTTCTGCGACTTCTTCAGGATAACAACCTGGAGATAGAAAACTATCATTCTTAGCACTTATCAATAAAGTGGGGACTTCTATATCATTCAGAAAATTCTGAGCACTCGCCTGAGCATAGTAGTCATCGGCATTTTTATAGCCATGAGCCCTGGAAGTATAGAGTTCATCGATATCCCGGAGAGAATTACACGAGGCGATCTTATTTTTATCGAGATGATCTGGAAAAATTTCTGCACGTTTGTTCAGGTGTTGCTTTAAATTGATCTCGAATCTCTTACTATAGATAAAATTTCGCATTCTGTTGATCGCTCCCAGTGATCCTGCCAGGTCACAAGGAACAGAAACTCCTGCGGCTCCAATGATCTCCTTAGGTCTACTGCGCTGTTCACCAAGATACTTTAGTAGAAGATTTCCACCAAGGCTAAATCCTACCACAGCGATTCTCTTATATTTTTTCAGTGACAATATGTGGGTTACCACTTCCGCCAGATCATCGCTTGCACCGGCATGATAACTTTGGAAAAACCTGTTCATTTCTTCACTACATCCTCGAAAGTTCATGGCTACGGCATTCCATTGCATATTATTAAAGGCAAGCGCCATACCTCGCATATAGGGCCTGTTTGCACTTCCCGCTAGTCCATGAAGCAGGATCACTAGCATTTCCGAATTTTTTTCGCATTTGCTCCAGTCGAGATCTATAAAATCTCCGTCACTAATAGTAATACGTTCCCTGGTATAGCTTAGATCGACCTTCCTGAGTTTCCCGGCATAAATCGTTGAAGCGTCTGCATTCTTGAAAATTCCAGTAGGATGATAATTGCTTGAGAGAAGCGGCATGTATCTATTTTAATATAAACTTAGGTAAAATTTGTTATGCGTGCATACTATTTATTGGTAGTTTTGAATAAAAGTAAGATCATGTATACCAAGAAATTCGAGATAAGATGGAGCGACCTTGATGCGAACAGGCACCTGGCCAATTCTGCCTATATAAATTTTATGAGCCATACAAGAATGGGCTTTTTGATGGAAAATGGTTTTGGGCAAAAGCAACTCGCTCATTACAATCTGGGACCTATTGTTTTTTATGAGCATATATATTATTTCAAAGAGATCTTTGCTGGTGAACCGGTTACTGTAAGCCTCGAGTTAAACGGACTTTCTGAAGATGGGATGTACTTTGAATTTATTCATAAGATCTATGATCACAAGGGTAGGAACTGTGCAACCTGTGAGATGATGGGATCGTGGATAGACCTTGAAGAACGTAAACTTACCACCCTGCCAGAAGAGCTTTTCAAACAGTTGGACAGTACACCAAAAACTAAGGAATTTAGAATTCTAACCAAGGTAGATACCCGTAAATACGGGAAACGACCAGATAATTTAAGCAGCGAAGAGCTGGCGAAACTTTAAGCAGCATCAAATTTTATAGAAAGGTCTGTATTGTAGATTTAATCTGTAATATCAGGCCTTTACTTTTGTCTTTTTCATACTTACCATATACACGCCAACGAATACCAGTGTTGCCGCTATTCCTTTTGTCCAGTTCAGGGAATCTGCACCAACCATGATCGCAAAAGTGATCGCAATAAGTGGTTGCAGGTATATAAATGCACTTATTGTAGATGCTGAAAGCTGCTTCAGTGCATAAATATTTAGTAAATAGGTCATAAAAGTTGTTCCAAGAACCACGTAGGCCATTTTCCAGACTGCATCAAATGGTAAATTGCTCCAATCTACAGCAACAAATTCTGTATAAGTGATGGGGAGATTGATAAATACTGCAATTAAGAACAACCACTTCATCAAAGTAATCGCATGATATTTTTTCGTCAGTGGTTTTACGAGAATGAGATATAGACCATAAGAAAAGGCGTTGACAATAAAAAGAACATTTCCCATAGGGATGTTCGGAGCATTCTGGTTCTGGTCTGAGCTAAAAAGCACCAACACCAGCGCACCTGCCATTCCTATAATGATCCCAATAGTTTTTAGTAAAGTGATGCGTTCTTTTATAAGGATAGACGCGAGAATCAAAACCATTACTGGCGATAATGTAATGATGACCGAACTATTGATAGGTGTGGAAAGACTAAGCCCTTTAAAAAAGAAAAGCATATTAATAACCATTCCAAAAATAGCACAGCCAATAATCCGCGGCCAGTCGGAAGTAGCGATCTTTTCCTTTGGAGCAAAAAAACTTATGGACCAGAAAAGGATCGCTGCACCGGTCACTCGAAGTAAAATAAAACCAAAAGGCTCGATATATAAAGGCATTAAACCTTTGGCAAGGGTATGATTGATCCCGTAAATGGTGCTCGCTCCAATGGCTGCCAGAATGGCTAATATTCTGGTATTATCCATGTACAGAACTTTTTGCAGCTTCCACGATCTTTTTAGAATTACCAATAAAAATCTCGTCTCCGTTAATGATCACTGGTCGCTTCAGGAATGTATAATGCTCTAGAATAAGTTCCTTATAATCAGTTTCCTTTAGGGATTTATTTTTTAGATCACGCTCTTTGTATAGCCTGGCTTTTTTACTGAAAAGGCTCTCATAAGATCCAGCCAACTCATGCATTTGCTCTAATTGCTCCTTAGAAATAGCTTTGTTTTTGATGTCCTGAAGTTCAAAATCATCCGGAAGATCCAGCTCTTTCAAAATTCGTTTACAGGTGTCACAGGTGGAAAGATGGTAGGCTTTTTTCATAACTGAGAGTTTTCGGAAAATGCAAAGAACGAATATTTTGTCGGGAAAACATATATTCTAAGCTATCCATAATCTTCAGAAAAAATAGAAACGTGATTGAGATTTCGAGGATTCGCTTATTTAAATCATCAAAAAATCTTAATTTGAATTCCTGACTATCATTTAATAGAGTCAAAATCTATAAAGTTTGAAGACATCTACGATCTATAAACTCTCGGCAGTACTATGCCTTTTTGGTTGCTTCGCGGTCATAGCAGCAGATATTATTGGCATCATTCTTCACGAAGAGCATAATCCTTTTAAGAACACCATAAGTATGCTGGCCATTGGTAAATATGGCTGGATACAGGATCTGGGGCTTGACTTTCTTGCGATGGGCTATGTTGCACTGGCAATCGGACTTTTCACCTGGAAGAAGAATAATGCAAGATGGTTGATCGGTCTGGCGGTCCTGGTTCTTATTGGTGCAGATCTGGTGATGATCGCAGAACATAATCAATATGCGGGGCGTCCTGGTGAAAAGATCCATCGAAAATTGGTCTATATCCTTGCCGGACTATTTTTGATCCTTCATATTCTGGTCTATCCCTATTTAGAATCTTTAAAACATTTTCTTAAAAAGTTCACGATATGGGTTGGAGTATTATGGCTCCTTCTGGCGCCACTTTTGCCATTGATGCCCGATAATATTAACGGAGCCTACGAGCGATTTATTTGTAGTCTACTGGTGATCTGGCCTGCGGTGGTTTCCTATTATTTATGGAAGTCTGCTAATTTAGAAAATGCGATTCACGAGTAGTTTAAATTGGAGCTAATTCACTGAATTTGTATTTTACTCCACTACAGGTTCGTTAATTTTTAAGTATTCTAAAATTTCTGCTCTGGAATAGGTCATTCTGAAGCTTCCTGCGGAATAAGGAGCAATCTCATAAGCATTATAATGCAATACGATCTTTCCTGGATAGATCCCAATATTGGCTGGAAGGTGGAACTTTTCATTTTCAAAAAAGAACCCCGTATTATTAATGCTCGCACCTTCAGGAATGTTCTGTTTAACGCGAAAATCCTGCTCTGCTTTTTCGGTAAATTCCGAAGAAAAGAGGTCTTCTACGACTAATAACTTGCCCGTTTCAGCATCGAAATTGAGGTAACTCACACTATTATAACCATGTGCTCCACCGGTAAACATATCTGTAGTAAATTCCATGGAAACCAGCTCTTCGTTCTGCTGAATTACTTTTCCAAGAATCGTGGCTCCCCACGGAAGTTCGTAATCGGGAAAGTCGGTCGCAGTTCTTTCATAATTCTGTAAAAATTGATCTACCAGTTTCCGGGGAGATTGTATGCTATCGGACTCTGTGAAATCCACCGTGTTCTGGAGGAAACTTTCCACTTCTAGATTGATCCTTTTCGAAATCTTTCCAGTATTTTTTGCGACCGGGTAGCTGAGACTTATAAAAGTGCAATCGCCATTTTCAGGATCACAATCTTTATAACTGTTCTCAACGGTTTCCTGCTTAAATTCCAGGATCTCTATTTCCTTTTTTTTCTCTTCATCTGCACAGGAGAATAGAATAAGGATCATTAAAGCTGGAAGGATTGCTTTTTTCAAGGCTATAAGGTGTTAAATTAGAGGATAAAGGTAAATTGAATTTTGTGAATGCTCTACGAGCTGATTACATTTGTTTACTACGATTTTCATGCATTGGAAGGCTAATGTTCGAGAGCGAACTCAAGCCCTTCTCATAATTAAAATACCGCTAATTTGAAGTTCAATACCAAGACTATACATGGAGGACAGGACAATGTTGATCCAGCTTATGGATCTGTCATGCCACCTATCTACCAAACCACGACCTATTCCCAAAGTTCACCCGGTGTACATCAGGGCTATGAATACTCCCGAAGTGCAAACCCAACCAGAACCGCACTGGAGAAATCACTCGCCAGTCTTGAAAATGGTGAATATGGATTGGCATTTGGTTCCGGGCTTGCAGCGATAGATGCAGTGCTTAAATTGTTTAAACCAGGTGATGAGATCATTTCCACAAATGATCTATACGGGGGTTCCTACCGCTTATTTACAAAGATTTTTGAAGGTCTTGGAATCAAATTCAAATTTGTGGGAATGCAAGATCCAGGAGATATTGAGCAGCATATAAATGAAAAAACAAAGCTCATTTGGGTAGAAACTCCTACCAATCCAATGATGAACATTATCGATATCGAGGCAGTTTCAAAGGTTGCAAAGAAGCACGAACTGCTTTTGGCGGTCGATAATACGTTTGCCACGCCTTATTTGCAAAGACCATTGGAACTTGGAGCTGATATCGTAATGCACAGTGCTACCAAATATCTGGGAGGTCATAGTGATGTGGTGATGGGTGGACTGGTTGTGAAGGACAAGGAACTTGCCAATAAACTTTATTTTATCCAGAATGCAAGTGGTGCGATTTGCGGTCCACAGGATAGTTTCCTTGTTTTGCGAGGAATCAAAACCCTGCATATTAGAATGCAGAGACACTGCGAGAATGGTCGAGCAATTGCAGGTTTTCTAAAGTCCCATGACAAAGTGAAAGACGTCTATTGGCCAGGTTTTGAAGAGCATCCCAATCACGAGATCGCAAAAAGGCAAATGTCTGGTTTTGGAGGAATGATCTCCTTTAATACAAAAGAAAACACGCTGGAAAGCGCCCGTAAGATCGTCGAAAAATTGAAAGTTTTCACACTTGCCGAATCTCTGGGTGGTGTAGAATCGCTTGCAGGACATCCCGCCAGTATGACCCATGCCTCAATTCCGAAGGAAGAAAGAGAAAAAACCGGTGTGGTGGATTCACTTATTAGACTCAGCGTGGGAATCGAAGATGAAGAAGACTTAATCGAAGATCTTCGACAGGCTATTGGATAAATAATATTAATTTTAATTTCTGAAATCCCAATTATACGGGTCACTTTATATATAAAACGATGATAAAAACTTCAATTTTCTCACTCTTACTCCTGCTAGTTTCAGGCTTAACTATTGCCCAGAATCTAAGTTCTCCAAATGTTGAACTTGAGATGAACTTCAGCCTGACCGATGCAGGTGAACCAACTTACGAATTGACTTATAAAGGTAAGTCTGTGATCAAACAAAGCAAGCTCGGCCTGGCCTTGAAAGACTCAGAAGATCTGCTTGAGAATTTTGAAGTAGAGAATAGTAGTGAGACCAGTTTCGACAATACATGGAAACCGGTTTGGGGTGAAACTAAAGAAATAAGAAATAACTATAATGAACTTCAGGTTGAACTAATTCAGAAAGACACAGATCGTAAATTGATCCTTAACTTCAGACTTTTCAATGAAGGTCTGGGGTTTCGATATGAATTTCCGGAACAAAAGAATCTAACCTATTTTGTTATTGAAGAAGAGCATTCTCAATTTGCGATGGCCGGAGATCATACAGCTTTCTGGCTGCCCGGCGATTATGATTCTCAGGAGTATGATTATACCACATCAAAACTTTCAGAGATCAGTTCAAAATTTGATACTGCGGTTACCGGGAACGCTTCCCAGGAACAGTTTTCAAACACAGGAGTGCAGACTTCTCTTATGATGAAATCCAGTGACGGCCTCTACATCAACCTACATGAAGCGGCTCTTGTAGATTATTCGCTAATGAATCTAAATCTTGATGAAGAGAACCTGGTTTTTGAATCCTGGTTAACTCCAGATGCAGTTGGTAATAAAGGATATATCCAGACTCCGGCCGTTTCTCCATGGAGAACGATCATGGTAAGTGACGAGGCTACAGAGATTTTGGCTTCCAATATGAACCTGAACCTTAATGAACCAAATAAGCTGGAAGATACCAGCTGGATCAAGCCTGTTAAATACATTGGGGTATGGTGGGAAATGATCACAGGTAAAAGCTCCTGGGCGTATACAGATGAGCTACCTTCAGTACAACTCGGGAAAACCGACTATTCTAAAACAACTCCAAATGGTAAACATGCTGCCAATACAGAGCATGTAAAGGAATATATAGACTTCGCCTCAGAGCATGGTTTTGACGCCGTTCTTGTGGAGGGCTGGAACGAAGGTTGGGAAGACTGGTTCGGGAAATCAAAAGATTATGTATTTGATTTTGTAACTCCGTATCCAGATTTCGATGTGGAAGCAATTCATGAGTACGCACAAAGTAAAGGTGTGAAAATGATGATGCACCATGAGACTTCCGGAGCGATCAGGAATTATGAACGTCATATGGATACTGCCTACCAGTTCATGAATAAGTATGATTACCCTGCTGTAAAAAGTGGTTATGTTGGGGATATTATTCCGCGTGGTGAACACCACTACGGGCAGTGGGCGATCAACCATTTTTTATATGCTGTAACCAAAGCTGCAGATTATAAGATCATGGTAAATGCTCATGAAGCGGTTAGACCAACTGGATTGAGAAGAACCTATCCAAACCTTATAGGTAACGAATCTGCTCGTGGAACCGAATTCCAGGCTTTTGGAGGTTCTAAACCAAATCATGTGACCGTATTACCATTTACAAGACTCATTGGCGGTCCTATGGATTATACTCCCGGAATCTTTGAGATGGATATTTCTAAGCTGAATGCTGATAACAATTCCCATGTAAATAGTACGCTGTCTAATCAACTGGCAATGTATGTAACGATGTATAGCCCATTGCAAATGGCTGCTGATCTTCCGGAAAATTATATGAAATTCCCGGATGCTTTTCAGTTCATTAAAGATGTAGCGCTGGATTGGGATGAGAGTGAATACCTGGAAGCAGAACCTGGCGAATATATCACTGTAGCAAGAAAAGCAAAGGGAACGAATAACTGGTTTGTTGGGAACGTGAACGGAGAAGAAACGCGTACTTCAAAAATTGAATTTGACTTCCTGGATAAGGATAAAACGTACATCGCAACGATCTATGCTGAT
>MDTE01056258.1_pt1 | contig 14303 bp, 13 predicted proteins | sample 811231 | NCBI WGS metagenome assembly MDTE01 (sample SAMN05326651, study PRJNA326480) | marine metagenome | isolation source: seawater | place: Indian Ocean: Red Sea | collected 2010 | reverse complement strand
ATAAGAATTATTCGAGATCTTGGTGGTCGCCCGTGTACAACAGATGAGACACGTATCAAGCTTGGTATTGCAGCATGATTGCTATTATCGAGACATGAAGATGAGTATTTCAATGAATACTTTAGAAGCTATTCTCAGAGCCTTTAATAATCATGACATTGACAGCATTATGTCGTATTTTTCGCCTCGGGGAGAGTTTGTTATGGCAGCTGGTCCAGGCGGCTATGGCACGAGGCTTGTTGGACGAGCTGCTATCGCAAAAGCGCTTAAGGAACGCTTTGAGGTCGTGCCTGATATTAGCTGGACTGATGCAAGTAGCTGGATATGCGGCGATCGCGCTGTTACGGAATGGCGTGTTCAAGGTACTACCCCAACAGGCCCGTTAGACTGCAATGGTTGTGATCTTTGGCATTTTGATGGGGATAAGATATTAAGAAAAGATACCTATTACAAGCAGGTTATCAATGTCTAGATACTGTAGATGCCGTTGTTGTGAGCAATAACGCCATCATTGGTAAGCTTGATCAGATGGGCTTCCAATGACCAGACAGCTATTGAGTGAAGAGATAAATTAACATCATCATACACCTTTGATACAAGGGACTTTGCTGTGCCGCAACCCGCTTCGCGGAGGATTTTTAAGACCTTCCGCTCTCTATTGAGCCGATGCTGAATAATCCAGTTGATTGCTTCTTTGGGATCGTCTAGCGTAGTGCCATGCCCTGGCGCGATTGTCTCAATTCCGTAGTTATCTAATTGTACCAGTGAATTGATATAGTCTCTCATATCACCATCTGGCGGGCGTATTACCACTGTCGAACCGTTCATTATGTGATCTCCAGAGAATAATACGCCACCCGGCGTCATGAGTAGGCAGACATGATTTGACGCATGGCCAGGCGTGCATATAACGCGTAAATCAAAACCATCACCATTAATAATTTGCTGGTTGGTGAGTGTAGCTGATGGTTCAAAGCTAAGGTCTTGGTCGTGCGGGTTAGCTGGGAGAATGCCATAGACGGGAACCTTTAGTTTTTTCTTCAGAGAAGCGGCTCCCGGTGAATGATCTGGATGAGTATGCGTTACGATAATCTGCTCAATCTCTCCAGGGATTGCCAAAATAGCCTCTTGATGCTCGCCAAGATTCGGTCCTGGATCAATAATAGTCAATGCTTGTTTGCCGAGCACATAGGTATTTGTTCCGGGCCCAGTAAAAATTCCTGGATTGTTTGCAGTGATTCGCCTAATTAAGGGGTGGAGTTGTACAGGTCTTTCAACTTTGATTGTCATGACGATAACTAAGCAGATATCTTGCCTAGTCGGACAATATATAGGGTTGCAAGATATTAGGCCAACACAAATTCTACATTGATAGTGATTGATATTGGCTAAAACTGCTCAAAGTTATCTATTTATCTATGACTCGGCAGTCGAAAATCCTTGTATTACTTCGAAATTTGTGTTCTGCTTCTGGATGAGTAGTGGGTTTGAATAGATCTAACTATTACAATTATTGTTACACAGATATGGAGGAATGTTAGGACATGAAAGAGTTAAATAATCTTAAAGCAAGATTGGGCGCTGGCCAGATTTCTCGAAGGGATTTTATTCGCAATGCAATTGCTTTAGGTGTTGCAACACCGACAGCGATGAGCATATCGAATACCGTCTTAGCTGGACCAACGAAAGGTGGAATATTACGCCAGGCACTCACAGGAGCCTCGTCAAGCGATTCACTGGATCCAGCGACATTTCTGGATTCGTACATGATTAATGTAGGCATGGGGCAGCTCCGGAATAATCTGACTGAAATTGATGAAAATAATCAACTGGTGCCGGAGCTTGCGGAGTCGTGGGACACAACAGATGGACAAACCTGGGTATTTAATCTCCGTAAAGGCGTTGAGTTCCATAATGGTCGTTCTCTTGAAGCTAATGATGTGGTTGCATCAATCCAGCATCACCTCGGAGATGATACAAACTCAGGTGCAAAAGGGATAATTTCACAAGTAATTGATCTTCGAGCTGATGGGCCTTCCCAAGTAGTTATGAAACTGGAGGGGGCAAACGCAGATTTCCCTTACCTAATGACCGATTATCATCTAGGTATCTGTCCCGCAAATGCGAATGGCACGATTGATATAGAATCCGGAATTGGTACGGGAGGCTATAAGTTAGATTCTCACGATCCTGGAGTGAGAACGCTAACCTCCAGAAACGCGAATTATTGGAAAGAGGGACGAGCGCACTTTGATGGAATTGAGACCTTGTTTATCGCTGATACAGGAGCTCGAGAAAACGGCCTTATTAGTGGTGAATTGGATGTTATTACGTCGCCGGACCCCCGAACCGCGGGCCGTCTAGGCCAGCGTCCGGGTATCGATGTCTTCTATACTGATGGAAATCAGCATTGTACGTTACCGATGCTCAGCGATCGGGCTCCCTATGATAATAACAATTTAGTAATGGCTCTTAAATATGGAATCGACAGGCAGGAATGGCTTGACAAGATTTGGTATGGGTACGCATCCTTGGGTAATGACATCCCTATTGGGCCAGCGAACCGGTACCGTGCTACCGATGATGAAATTCCTCAAAGGGGCTATGATCTTGACAAGGCAAAATATTACATGAAGCAGGCAGGCCTTTCCTCTATCGATTTGCAAATTTCTGTAGCTGACACAGCGTTCCAAAATTCTGATGATGCTATGGTGCTGTTTGCGGAGACAGCTAGACCAGCTGGAATCAATATCGAGGTTGTTCGGAAACCGGACGATGGTTATTGGTCAAATGTCTGGCTGGTAGACTCATGGTGCGCATCCTATTGGGGTGGCCGCCCAACTGAAGATTGGATGTTTAGTCAGGTCTATAGCGCAAACGCAATTGATACAGGCTGGTCAGAGACATATTTTAATAATCCAGAGTTTGAGAAGCTATTAGTTGCTGCGAGAGCAGAATTAGATGATGCTAAGCGTCGAAACATGTATGTTGAGATGCAACGACTCGTGCACAATAATTGCAGTGTCATCATACCTATATTCTCATCATTTGGTCATGCATCTACGACAGATGTCATGAGGCCTAACGCTATGGCCTCAAATTGGGAATTTGATGGCCACAAGAATTGCGAGCGATGGTGGATGGCTTAAGCACTTCAAGGAGGAACCAAAAGCGGCTGCGTAAGCAGCCGCTTTCCATTTTTTACTAATAATCAATTGTAGGGCCTTCCATTAGGAGACGCTCAATGATTCACCGTTTTGGTGAAATAGTTGACACTGGCTTGTTCGAAATCCTATAGAAATTACTTCACCCGTCGACAATGCTTTATCACCTGAAACGTGTACAGTAATTTCTTGCCCATCAGGCATGTGGACATAGAGGTATGTTTCACCGCCTAATCGTTCAACGGCATAGACTTTGCCAGAAATACTTGCATCACCTGTTTCGTCAGTAGTTAGAGCCTTTGGTCGGATACCGATCGCGACTTGTGAGCCAGTTGTGACGGCAGCATTTGATGAATGCGGAATGTGTAATTGCTGTCCTCCATTAAGCGATACAGTAGCAATATTGTCCTTAGTGTTTATGATTTGACCTTCTAAAAAGTTCATCGAAGGGGAGCCAATGAAGCCTGCTACAAAGCGATTCTTTGGGTGTTTGTATATTTCTAATGGCGAACCGACCTGCTCAACGCCTCCATCGCGCAGAACTACAATCTTATTAGCCATCGTCATAGCTTCCACTTGATCGTGCGTAACGTAGATCATGGTCGCACGTAGTCGATTATGGAGGCGCGCCAATTCAACCCGCATTTGTACTCTTAGTTTCGCGTCTAAGTTTGATAGAGGCTCGTCGAACAAGAATACTTGTGGCTCCCTGACGATCGCTCTACCAATGGCAACTCTCTGACGTTGACCGCCGGATAGTTCTTTAGGTTTACGGTCTAGCAGCTCCGTTATTTGAAGTATATCTGCTGTTTCTCTAACCTTATTGTCGATATATTCTTTTTTATGTCGTGCAAGGCGAAGCCCAAAAGACATATTCTGATAAACTGACATGTGAGGGTATAGGGCATAATTTTGAAATACCATGGCGATTCCGCGGTCCGATGGTGGTAGGCCGTCTATGCGGCGCCCATTAATATTGATCTGCCCAGAGTTTAGGGTTTCAAGGCCTGCTATCAGGCGAAGTAGGGTCGTTTTACCACAGCCGGAAGGACCAACAAAAACAGTTAGCTCAGACTTTTCAAGCGCTAAGCTAACATCATGAATAACTTCTATGTTACCGAAGGCCTTGACTGCTGATATTATTTCTACATAAGCCATTTAGTGTTTATTTACCTGCTTCTATCACAATTTAGTTATTTAATTATCCTAGCAGGATTGAAACAAGCATACACTAGGCCCATAGGTAAGATATTGCATTCAAATAATGGTGCTATCGTTTTGTCGAATTAAGGGGATTATAGTTAAATTTACAAAAGGGTTTGTCGGAGATAGGCGGATATATTACTTTTTTCGGAATAGGCGCTACAATGACTAAGCACTTTGATGTTCTTAAGGCGATTTATTCTGGTTACATACATGAGCAATAAAGATACAAGTTTTTCCTATACGGATGAGCTCCAAGAGGCCGTTGAGTGTCTTCGCGCAGCCCCAGAGAAATTAATTGAATTGCCGTCAAAATATCCACATAGAGGTCTTGGTGAGTCGGCCGCGCTAAGGCTCTTGGCGCCGCACATACTCGGTGACGCAGCTAAGCTTGATTCGGAACGTGCGCTAGCACATATGGATCCACCCACCCCCTGGATTACCTGGGCCACCACATTATGGAACGCCCGATTGAATCAGAATCTTCTTCATGAGGCAACTGCGCCGTTTGCAATGAAAGCAGAAGAGCGTGTATTGGAATGGCTGCTCCCATTCTTTGGGATGAGTGGAGGTCACATGTGCTCGGGCTCGACATTAGCTAATCTTACTGCTCTTTGGGCTGCGCGTGACTCAAGACAGGTTCGTCGTATAGTTGCATCAGAAGCCGCCCATTTGAGTATAGCTAAAGCAGCGCGGATGTTGTCTTTGCCACTGGAGCAAATACCAACTACGCGATATGGAAATATTGACATATCGCAAATCGGTAGTCTATCAGATGCCTGTTTGGTGTTAACTGCTGGAACAACGTCAACTGGTGAAATAGATGCCTTTGATTTAATTGGTCAGGCCCAATGGACACATGTAGACGCGGCTTGGGGTGGCCCACTACGATTGACAACATCACATGCTGCCAAATTGAGCGGAATTGAAAAAGCAGATTCAGTTGCAGTTTCAGCACACAAACTTTTATTCCAACCTAAAGAGGCCGCGCTTGTTATGTTTGCAAATCCTTCTTTAGCGAATGAGGCTATTAGCTTTGGGGGTGGTTATTTAGCTAGCCCTAATATTGGCATACAGGGTTCTCGTGGAGCCGCAGGTGTAAATTTGCTAGCCACTCTTATAGCGTTTGGACAGTATGGATTAGCTCAACGTATTGACAGAGTCATGGAAATTTCACAGAAGTTAGCGGACGGGCTCGAAGCAGAAAGTAGCATAGAATTGTTGGCCCCACCGAAAACAGGTGTCACAGTGTTTCGTATTCCTAATTTAGATATGCAGAAGTTTCACAAAACATTGCCAGTGGGTATGTTGTCGCTATGCGTAATCGAAAATGAATATTGGTTGCGTTCTGTTGCTGCGAATCCCCTTGCGGACGAGCAGAGTATTCTGAAGGCTATTCGTCAAGCAAACCGCGACTAGTCTATCTATCCACACAATGCTATCAAATGCTAGTCTATGAATATTAAGAAAATGGCCATCGTGGGTTTAGGGAGTATTGGAGCTCCAATAGCTGCAAATATTGCTAGCGGTGGTTTTGAAATTATCGGATTTGATAAAGCGGGCACCTCATCGCTTTTACCAGCAGGCGTGGAGGCCGGACATAATATATGTGATGTGATAGAGCGCGCATCAGTCATGTTTTTGGCAGTGCCTGACAAAACAGCATGTATAGAAGTAGTTAGAGAAGTCCTAGCTAATAGCTCATATCGTACCGAGTTGGTAGTGAATTTTTCAACAATTGGTATAGAAGGATCAAGACAGATTGAACACTTGTTGTCCGAAACCAAGATTGACTATATTGATGCGCCCGTAAGTGGAGGTCAGGGTGGCGCCATGACTGGTTCATTAACAATGCTTTGGAGTGGCTCTCGTTCCGCTTTCAAGCAAATTTCTTCAGTAGTTAACTGTACTGCCAAATCGATTATTTTTGTTGGGCCTAAGCCAGGTCAGGCGCAAGCAGTAAAGCTGCTAAACAATTACCTTTCAGCTGTGGCAATGGCTGCGACTTCCGAGGCTATTACATTTGGCATGAGACATGGACTACAAATGGAGACCATGTTAACAGCTATTAATGCATCAAGTGGTCAAAATACTGCGACACTCGATAAGTTCCCTAATCGCGTGCTAAGTAATACGTATGACTCTGGATTTCGAATGGCCTTAATGAAAAAAGATGTAGAGTTATATGCGGAAGAATCAGAAGCTGTAGGCACCTTAACTGCACTTTGTCAAGAAACTGTTAAGTGCTGGCAAGATGGTGTCGATAAAATACCCGATGGCGACGCGACTGAGATTTTCAGATCTATATCGGAATCTCTAGAGGGCTAGTTGGTGTACTTATAGCGAGCTCCATTATAATCAAGCTGCCTTTAAGCGGATGCTTGCCCGATGCAGGATCCCCTCATACCATCTTATATACAGTGGACAGCCTGATATGATGAAGCTAGTAAAATAAGAGATAGAATTACAGGTTCCGATGAAGAAAGCTAACGAGTATCTCATTAAACTTTTGGCTTTCCTCAATGTTAGATAAATGAAGCGCATTAGGCAGAATATTTAGCTGTGAATGTTTGATGTTCTCATGCATTAGTTGATGCGCAGAGACGGGAGTGCCAGGATCGTTCTCACCGACCATAAGAAGTGTTGGCACCGAGATTGTCGATAGCCCAGAAGTTATATCTAGATTCATTATTGACTGAGCGCAACCACAATATCCATCGACTGTAGTTGTCTCAATCATAGTGCGCACTTGATCAATTATAAGTTGTTCGTTTTTTTGAAACTTGTCTGAAAACCATCTCATTATAGTAGTTTCAACTAGGGCATCCATGCCATCTGTTTTTGCAGTTTCAATCCTATCTTTCCATGATTGTAATATTTCAGGTGGCATGTAACTTGTAGTATCGCACAGACATAATGTGCGAAATCTTCCAGGGAACTGCATCGCTGCGCTTTGTCCAATCATGCCACCAAGCGATAATCCAACGAAATGTACAACCTCTATTTTTAGAGCGTCGAGCAAGCCGATGGCGTCGGTTGTTAATAATTCCAAGTTGTATGGGACATTCCCAGCTGCCGTTTGTCCATGCCCACGAATATCATAGCGGAGTACTTGAAAACTATCTTGGAGTGCTATGACTTGGTGGTCCCACATATATAAATTAGCCGCGAGCGAGTGACTAAACATTACTACAGGACCTGATTCAGCGCCTACTAGCTCGTAATTCATTACTATATCGTTAACATTAATTAGCATAAAAAGTCCTTGGAAATACTGATAGAAATTGATGTCAGCTCCGGCAGTCTGCTTGTGTCCAAAAGATTCGATTAATCTTTGGTAAGTCACGCACCATGCGTGTAATTACGCCAATAGGGAAAGATTCAATATGTCCTATTGCTAAAACATAATTGCCGATATTGGTAGAGTTATAGACTCTGATATAGTAGGTCCCTGCTTCGAGCTGCGTTGTTGGTCTGAAATTATTTCCTATTTCCGGTCCTACCCAATACCATTTTCGGCCAAATTCTTCGAACCATGGCTGCCAGTTATGTGTTGAGCCATCTGCTATGGCTAGTTTATTAAAAGCATCGTCAAGTAACTCTAATGAAAATATCTTGCCAACTGTGCAATCATCAAGCTTAGGCTTAGTAATTCCTGCATAGAAATCAAAAGACACGTTGCTAAATATTTTGTAATAGTGCGACTGACCGACCAGTCGAGAATATATTGCTTTAGAAATCTCCGGCTTCTCAACTACATACGGGCTATTTTTCGTGTGGCTATCTGATATGGCGAGTACGGGCTGGTGGGCGCCCACCTGTGATATTGGCGTGATGACCAGCAGGAACAGAAGGCGCATTAGCTTCATAACTCGCTATTTTATATAACAGATGTGAGAATTGTGTAAAAAGTTCCATATCTCAGCTTAATCGCAGACTATCACACAAGATACACCCAATTTATAATAGCTCTGTTGCTTCTAAATCTTATCTACTGCTAATGTAGATGATTTAGTTGATCTGGGCTTAGCTAGGGCAATTTAACGTTATACATAGGTCAAATGGTGCCAACAGAAAATCAAAAAGTGGTAATAGTGGGTGGTGGGCAGGCAGCTGCATTTGCTATTAAAGCAATAGGGGCAGCTGATAAAGTGTGCTCTATTACACTGGTCTCAAATGAAGACTCTCTTCCATATGATCGACCACCATTGTCGAAGAAATGCATTACCGGAGCAAAATCTTTTGACTCATGCCTGTTTTTTGATGACAAATTTTATCGGGAAAATCAGGTTGAACTAATTCTAGGTTGTAGGGTAGACGAAATTGACTTCGGCAATCGTTCGTTGAATATCAATAATAGGCGTTCCATTAAATATGACAAACTTTTGATTACAACCGGTAGTAGAAATCGGACACTCGAGATAGAGGGCATTGCTCCAGGTGAAATTCTGCAGCTGCGCACTATTGAAGAGAGCAAGACCATCTTAGCTAAAGTGCAAAGCGAAAGCAGTGTTCTTATTATCGGGGGTGGCTTCATTGGCTTAGAATTGGCGGCATCCTTATCATCGCTTGGAAAAAGTGTGACTGTTGTTGAGGCTAATTCGCAGTTAATGGGTCGTTCTATTCCTTTTGAAATTGCAAGTGTTATGCAGAGTAGACACGAGTCCGCAGGCGTTAACATTGTCCTTAATTCAACAGTTGGCAGAGTACATAAAGAGCAGGGCAGCTATACCGCAGAACTTGAAGATGGCCGATCTATAGTATGTGGCCTAATTATTGCTGGTATAGGTGTTGAGCCAAATGTAAACTTCCTTGAAGAGAGTAGCATTGCTTTGGATAATGGCATTGTTGTGGATGAATTTGGTTCAACATCTATTGACGGTGTCTATGCCGCGGGAGATGTCGCCAATTTTTATCACCCTCTCTATCAAAGATATATGAGATTGGAGTCGTGGAAGCATGCTCAAGGTCATGGATCTAACACTGGTAAGAGCCTCATAGGCTCTTCTACCGAGTATAGTGAAATTCCATGGATGTGGTCTGATCAGTACGAATATTCGCTTCAGCTTAGTGGGGTGACAGTTGATTATACGAATCGAGTTCAGCGGGGGAGGTCAGTGTCTGACGGCATCATATATTTTTATATGCACGGAGATCAGGTTATTGGAGCATGTGGTATCTCAGAAGGACCCAAAATTGGGCGAGATATTAGAGTGGCTGGCCAACTCGCAAAATCTCGGCTGGGGGTAGATATAGAGCTTCTAGCGGATCCAAATCAGAAGCTCCAGGCATTATTGTAATAATAGATGATGGTCTTTCAGGTAAGCAGTCCTCGTTTCGGCTCTTATTTTCTATAGATTTTGTGATATAGATAAAATTCTTTTCATTTCACGAATTACTGGCTTTTCAATTAGTTTGCCATCAATTACCAGTAAGTCCATACCTCCAGATTCAAAGGCTTCAATAATTTGCTGTGCCCGTCGTACCTCAGACTTTGTGGGTGTAAACGCCTCGTTTAATATCGCAATTTGCTTTGGGTGGATAGCGCCTTTACCGCTGAATCCTAATTCCTTCGCAAGTTTTGCTTCCTCTTTCATGCCGTCTAAGTCGTCGAGGTCAAGATATGGAACATCGATCACATCGATCCCGGCGTTTGCAGCTGCATGGACTACCCGTGATCGGGCATAAAGCAAAGGATTCCAAGTGGTTTTGCAACGCAGCTCAGCCGCCATGTCAATGCCGCCAAACAACAAAGAATCAATTCGTGCGCTGGCTTGCGCGATTTCGACAGCTGCTTCGAGACCCGCATTAGTCTCAATGATCAGATGTAAACGAGTATTGTGGTTTGCCTCTGTAAGGAGGCCGTCAAGCCAAATTACCTCGTCTGGCGATACAATCTTCGGAATCATTATAGCTGGTGGTGGGTGAGCGGCCTCTAAAATTGCATCAATGTCCTTAATGCCAATAGTACTGCGCGGCGAGTTAATACGAAGTACTAACTCCACCTCATCGTTTATGGGTCGCGTGGCAAACAGCTGTATTGCTTGTTCTCGGGCAATTGTCTTGTCTTTGGGGGCTACTCCATCTTCAAGCTCAATACATACGATGTCTGCGCCAGAGGCTACCGCTTTTGGGAATAAATCAGGCTTCAGGGCAGGACAAAATATAAAACTGCGCCGAGCTCTAATATTTGGGGTTTCTTTTTTTGTCATATTATAGTGCTAGGTCCAAAAGCTATTTTGGACAATTGCTTCTCTCGATCCTTCTTCAGTCTCAACTAGTAATTGCGAACCTTCTTTCCAAGATTTGCGACCCACCATTCCGATAGCGACATTAATTTTCAAGTCTGGCGACCATGCAGATGATGAAACTTGTCCAACACTATTGCCTAGCCCATCACTGAGAGGCCAATGTCTAGTTAGCGATGAAAGCGGTGGACCATGAATTTCAATTGGTCGGATTTGCCTGTTTGGACTTTGTTTTTCCAACAGTGCTTTCGTAGCTAAGCACTCTGTTGCGCTTCCAAGATCGCAGTATCGCCCTAATCCCGCCTCAAATGGGGTGTCGGCGGTAGTAATATCACTACCGTAAGACAATAGCCCTGCTTCAATGCGTTCTATATTGTTTGGGCAGCCTGCTCTAACGTCAAACGACTGTCCAGCTTCAAATAAACAATCCCAAAGTGGTTCACCATATCCCGATCCTTCAACGTATATTTCAAATCCACCTTGATGCGACCAACCGGATCTTGCAATAACCATCTCTTTATCCTGGAAATGGATTAATCTATGACGAAAAAATTTTAGAGTTCTTATTTTATCGCCAAAAACATTGCTTATTAGCGTCTCTGCTAGCGGTCCTTGAATTGCAAGCGGTGATATGTCTGGCTCAAACACATGCACATTGAGTCCAAAACCATTCGCAAGCCCCTTAAAATAATACAACATGTCACTATCAGCCAACGAAACCCAAAATCTGTCGCTGGCAAGCCTGATGGCTACAGGATCATTAAGCATATAGCCCGATTCGTCTACCATAGGGATATAGTAGCATTGGTCGTTGTGCATAAATTCTAGATTTCTAGGCGTTGTCAATTGGAGCAACTTGGCTGCGTCTGGCCCATACAGTTCAACTTGCCTTTCACATGATACATCCCAGATTTGGACTGCTCTTTTGAGATGTGAGTAGTCTTCTTCCACAGATCGGAAGTAAGACGCTAGCAGCATATGATTATAGACAGTATAAGCCTGCACGCCTGCATTGCTTACCCGTCGAGTAAACGGCGTTCTGCGTAAACGTATTGATGGAGTTAAGTGGTAAATAGACATAGCATCAATTCTATAAGAATTTCGGCTCAGGATGTTCGGTATTGCCATCGATTGCAATTATTTGTCCACTAACCAAATGCGCGTTATCACTGGCCAGAAATATCGCCATGTTGGCAACATCATCAGCTGTTATTCGCTTGCCGAGGGATGTCCCAGCAAGATATGCATCTTGTATCTCAACCGGACTTACACCCTTAGCATCTGCTTCTCGTGCAATAACAAGATCGAGGCGATCTCCAACTACACCGCCGGGGCAAATAGCATTGGCGCGTATGTTATAGGGTCCAAGCTCGATAGCGAGTGTTTTCATGAGCCCAATGATGGCCCATTTGCTTGCAACATAAGGAGCGCGATGCATAAATCCATATAAACCAGCAGTTGAGGAAATTAGGATACAAACACCGTTTTGTTGCTGTTTCATTATTGGCGTGACATATTTGGTAAATAGAAATGCTCCATCTAGGTTTGTCGATAGACATTTTCTCCAATCTGCTAACTCGATTTCTTCTATGGGGGCTGTTGGTCCGGGAATACCCGCATTAGCGCACAAAACGTCAATATGATTCCAATCTTGCATTAAGTTACAGAAGAGGTTATCTACTGCCGACTCGTCTGATACGTCAAGAAGAAACTTATGCCACTTTGCGGGGCATCGATTTAATGCATCATGGTCGATATCGGCAATACACACCTTGTAGCCTTGTGCATCAAATTGGTTAGCAATAGCGCGGCCAATACCTCTGGCTCCAGCAGTGATCAGGGCTGTTTTTTGCATAGCCAAAAAATGGTCCTTTCCGAGATTCTATTGTGCAGTGGTGAAAGTAGGTTATATAAAATTGTAGTGAAGCTGGGCTATTTTTTGGAGGGGCAGCAATTGTGAAAAAATAGCTTTCGCGTTATGCTCAAATGCTCTTAAGCTACCAATTATAGGCTGGATGCTAATATTGATTCCATGGGGTTCTTAATTTATGCCACTAATGCTTGTATCGAGTTGGTCAACTGAGTTAATTTCTTTGATTTCCAATGAATTATTGGCGGATGTTGCACTTTAGGAAAATATACGGTGCTTAATTTATTGAAAGTTATTGGGCAGCGTATCGCACTGGGTTTAATGACATTATTTGTTGTTTCCTTAATTATCGCATCAATCGTTGAGCTCCTTCCTGGTGACATTACTCAAGCAATTTTGGGTCAGTCAGCAACGCCAGAGACCGTAGCAGCGTTTCGCGCTGAATTAGGCATCGATCGCCCAGCGCATATACGCTATCTAGAGTGGCTAAAGGGTATGGCGACTGGGGATATGGGCAAATCACTTGCCAATAAGCGAGAAATCTCTGATCTTGTAGGAGCACGCTTATCTAATACACTCTTCCTTGGTGGATTCGCAGCTGCGATAGCTGTCCCATTATCACTAATACTAGGGTTGTTAGCCGCGCTCTATCGAAACACCATTTTTGATCGTGGAGTCAATTTATTTACACTGACATCAATTTCATTCCCAGAATTCTTTGTAGCATATATTCTTATTCTACTTCTAGCAGTAAAAGCAGGCTGGTTTCCTGGAATTTCTAATGTCAGCACTGATTTGAATCTTTCAGAAAAATTGTTTCGAACGTTATTGCCTGCTATGACTTTGACTCTTGTAGTTGTTGCTCACATGATGCGCATGACTCGTGCGGCAATTATTAATCTGTTGGCTAGTGATTATATTGAAATGGCGCGACTTAAAGGCGTTCGACCCATTCGAGTCATTCTTTATCACGCACTACCAAACGCATGGGGGCCGATTGTTAATGTCATCGCGCTTAATTTAGCGTACCTCGTGGTTGGAGTTGTTATTGTGGAAGTCGTATTTGTTTATCCAGGGCTTGGTCAGTTGTTAGTTGATAGCGTGTCTAAGCGAGATGTCCCTGTTGTGCAAGCATGTTCAATGATTTTTGCTGGTGTCTATATCTTGCTTAATCTAGTAGCCGACATTGTTTCTGTAGTAACCAATCCACGGCTGTTGCATCCGCGTTAACAAAGCTCATGAATCTCTTTAAATCGTTTTTGCTTATACCATTTTCTGCAAAGGCTGGACTTTCTGTAATTATGATTTACCTATTCGTTGCTATTTTTGCGCCCGTTATCGCTCCGTATAGTGAAACTGAGGTACTAGGAGCTGCTTACGAGATGTGGTCAGATAAGCATCTATTGGGTACCGATAGTTTGGGGCGTGATATGCTGTCTCGATTAATTTTTGGCGCAAGAAATACAGTTGGGATAGCATTGGCCGCTGTTGGTCTTGCATTCATCATTGGCGGCTCTACTGGGATGCTTGCTGCAATACTTGGTGGTTGGTACGACATCATTATTAGTCGAGTAGTTGATGTTGTGATGGCCATTCCGAGTTTGGTTTTTGCTCTTCTTATACTCACTGTGTTGGGTACCTCGATTCCGGTGTTAATTCTAGTGATTGCAGTATTGGATTGTACCCGTGTCTATAGAATTACCCGTGCAGCAGCGATGAATATTGTGGTTCTTGAGTATGTAGAAGCAGCAAGGCTGAGGGGTGAGGGTTTCTGGTGGGTTATCCGAAAGGAAATCTTGCCAAATATTATGGCGCCCT
>MDTE01033579.1_pt1 | contig 14308 bp, 17 predicted proteins | sample 811231 | NCBI WGS metagenome assembly MDTE01 (sample SAMN05326651, study PRJNA326480) | marine metagenome | isolation source: seawater | place: Indian Ocean: Red Sea | collected 2010 | reverse complement strand
TTAAGTGGCGGGAGTGAAGGGACTCGAACCCTCGACCTATCGCGTGACAGGCGATCGCTCTAACCAACTGAGCTACACCCCCACTTTTTCATTTTGGTGGGCAGTAAAGGACTCGAACCTTTGACCCCCTCGGTGTAAACGAGATGCTCTACCAACTGAGCTAACCGCCCAAAAATGATGATTACTATTACATCAAGGTACAGATAATGTAAATTAATTATTATTGAATACTAGCTTGAGATTTTTCATCTTTTTTTGAAATATCTACTTCAACCCATTCTGTTTTTTTGAGTTGTTTAGTCAAAGCAATTTTTAAAACATCATCAGCAAATTCTACTGGAGTAATCTTTATTTCATCTATTATTTTTTTTGGCATATCGACTAAATCTTTTTCATTTTCCTTGGGGATTAAAACTTCTTTAATTCCGGCTCTGTGAGCAGCTAATAATTTTTCTTTCAAACCACCAATTGGCAGAACTTGTCCAGTTAAAGTGACTTCACCAGTCATAGCAATATCTCTTCTTACTGGTATATTTGTGATAGATGAAACTATAGAAGTAACCATACCTATACCTGCTGAAGGTCCATCTTTAGGGGTTGCACCTTCAGGAACATGAATGTGAAAGTCTTTTTTTTCAAATAAAGGTGGTATAATACCGTACTCAAGACACTTTGATCTTACAAATGATTTTGCAGCTTTGACAGACTCTTGCATTACATCTCCAAGTTTTCCTGTGATTTGCATTTTGCCTTTACCCGGCATAGTTACTGTTTCAATCTTTAATATTTCTCCTCCATATTCTGTCCAAGCTAACCCAGTAACAATTCCAACTCTATCTTCGAATTCAAGTTCACCAAACTTGTATTTTGGTACTCCAAGAAAATCTGGTAATTTTTTTTTATCTATTTGAACTTCTTTTTCCTCACCGGACACAACTTTTTTTACTACTTTTCTCGCTATCTTTGATATTTCTCGCTCCAAGTTTCTAACACCAGACTCCTTAGTATAGTTCCTAATAACTTCTTTTATAATATCATCATCTAACTTCATCTCATTTTCTTTTACTCCATTATCTTTTATTTGTTTTGGAAGTAAAAACTTGTTGGCAATATTTATTTTTTCATCTTCTGTATATCCCGCAAGCCTAATAACTTCCATTCTGTCTAAAAGTGGTGGTAAAATATTTAATGTATTTGCAGTTGTAACAAACATTACATCTGATAAATCGTAATCAACTTCAAGATAATGATCATTAAAACTAGTATTCTGCTCTGGGTCTAATGCTTCTAATAAAGCTGAGGACGGATCTCCTCTGTAATCATTTCCAATTTTATCAATCTCATCTAATAAAATAAGAGGGTTTTTAGTACCTGCTTTTTTCATCATTTGAATTATTTTTCCTGGTAAAGATCCAATATAAGTTCTTCTATGACCTCTAATTTCTGCTTCATCTCTCATTCCACCAACAGACATTCTTACAAATTCCCTATTTGTAGCTTTTGCAATTGATTTACCTAAAGAAGTTTTACCCACACCTGGTGGACCTACTAAACATAAGATAGGTCCTTTAATTTTTTCCATCCTCTTTTGGACTGCAAGAAATTCTACTATCCTCTCTTTAATTTTTTCTAATCCAAAGTGGTCTTTGTCTAAAATATTGGACGCTTTAGTCAAATCTATATCAACCTCACTTTTTTTGTACCATGGTAATTCTATCATCCAATCTAGATAGTTTCTAACTACTGTAGCCTCCGCTGACATAGGGCTCATGTTTTTTAATTTTTTAAGTTCCTGTAAGCATTTTTTTTCTATATCTTTAGGCATTTTAGCTTTTAGAATTGCTTTATTAAGACTCGTACTTTCGTCTTTACCATCCTCTATTTCACCAAGTTCTTTTTGAATTGCTTTCAACTGTTCATTCAAATAATACTCTCTTTGAGTTTTTTCCATTTGAGTTTTAACTCTTCCTCTAATTCTTTTTTCAACTCCAATAATACTTGTCTCATTTTCCATAATTTTTATTATTAGGTTTAATCTTTTTTTCACATCATTAGTTTCGAATATTTGTTGTTTTTCTGAAATTGTTGCGTTGACGTGAGATGCAATATTGTCTGCAATTTGAGATGGCTCTTTAAGTTGTTTAATGGTGTTGATTACTTCGCTTGAAATTTTCTTATTGATAGATGTTAGCTTTTCTAATCTTCTTACAGCAGTAGAAGCTAAAGAATTTAGATCATCTTCTTTATTTACTATATCGTTGTGAATTGAGTAATCACACATTATAAACTTATCATTATCTCTAAAATCTGTAATTTTGACTCTTTTCAATCCCTCTATTAAAACTTTTACTGTACCATCTGGTAATTTTAGTAATTGAAGTATACTTCCCTCACAACCATACATAAATACATCTGTTTTTTTTGGATCATCTATTTCAGAATTTTTCTGTGTGACTAAAATGATTTTTTTTTCTTTTTTCATCACCTCGTTTAAAGCAGATATAGATTTATCTCTTCCTACGAACAAAGGAATTACCATGCTTGGAAATACAACAATGTCTCGTAGCGGTAATAGTGGTAAAGTAAATTTAATATCCATTTAACTGAATATGGATATTATAATTTATATTGCAATACCTTTTTGTAATTTATTAAGGCTATTAAGCCGCTGTAGTCTTGCTAGATTTCAATTTATTGTCATTTTTTGAATGAACAATGATAGGTTGACTGTGTCCCTTAGCAGCAGAAGAATCAACGATGACTTCATCTATATTGTCTTGACTAGGTAAGTCATACATGGTTTTGAGTAAAATATTCTCTAAAATTGATCTTAATCCTCTTGCTCCTGTCTTTTTTTTAATAGCTTTTAAAGCAATTTCTTTTAAAGCATTATCTTTGAATGTTAATTTCGCGCCATCTAATTTAAATAATTCTTGATACTGCTTGATTAAAGAATTTTTAGGCTCTTGTAAAATTTTTATTAAAGATTTTTCATCTAAGTCTTCAAGTGTTGCAATCATGGGCAATCTACCAATAAACTCAGGTATCAAACCATATTTCAACAAATCTTCAGGCTCTAAAACTTTCATCCATTCGCCTGTCTTTTTGTCTTGAATATTTTTTACGTCTGCTCCAAAACCAATAGAAGTACCTTTATCTCTTTGAGAGATTATCTTATCTAGCCCTGCAAAAGCTCCACCACAAATAAATAAAATATTTGTTGTGTCCACCTGTAAGAATTCTTGTTGAGGATGTTTTCTTCCACCTTGAGGAGGTACACTAGCTATCGTGCCTTCCATAATTTTTAATAAAGCTTGTTGAACCCCTTCGCCAGAGACATCTCTTGTAATTGATGGATTTTCAGACTTTCTACTTATTTTGTCAACTTCATCAATATAAACAATACCTCTTTGAGCTTTTTCTACATTGTAATCAGCTGCTTGCAACAACTTTAAAATTATATTTTCTACATCCTCACCCACATAACCGGCTTCAGTGAGAGTTGTTGCATCAGCCATAGTAAATGGAACATCTAAAATTCTTGCAAGTGTTTGTGCTAATAATGTTTTTCCACATCCGGTTGGACCTACTAAAAGGATATTTGATTTAGCTAACTCAACACTTTTACTTGTTTTACTCTCATGATTAAGTCTTTTGTAATGATTGTGAACTGCTACAGATAAAACTTTCTTCGCATGAGATTGACCAATTACATAATCATCTAAGACTGAACAAATTTCTTTAGGTGAGGGTAATCCATCTTGATGTTTTACAAATGTATCTTTGCTTTCTTCTTTGATTATATCCATGCAAAGCTCGACGCATTCATCACATATAAATACTGTCGGGCCTGCAATTAATTTTCTTACTTCATGCTGGCTTTTACCACAAAAAGAACAATAAAGAATATTTTTATTATCGGTACTCATAATTTTTTAAACGAATCAATTGATTCATTCTATTATAGATGACTCCAACTAATCAAGTTTCTTATAAAAATTTAACAATATGTAGTGTTCTATGATCTTTTTTCTACTACAGCATCTATTAAACCAAATTCTTTAGCTGTATCAGCTGTCATAAAATTATCTCTTTCTAAAGCAGATTTTATTTCATCAACAGATTTACCAGTATGCTTTGAGTAGATTTCATTTAATCTCTTCTTAAGAGACAAAACTTCATTCGCATGTATTTCAATATCTGTTGCTTGTCCTTGAAAACCAGCAGAAGGCTGATGAACCATTATTCTTGAATTTGGTAATGAAAATCTTTTTCCTTTTGTTCCTGCAGATAACAAAAAAGATCCCATTGAAGCTGCTTGACCAATACATAATGTTGAAATATCAGGCTTTACATATTGCATCGTGTCATAAATTCCAAGTCCAGCAGTTACAAGACCACCAGGACTATTTATATAAAAAAAAATTTCTTTTTTTGGATCCTCTGCCTCTAAAAATAATAATTGAGCCGTAACCAAAGAAGCTACATTATCATTTATTTGACCAGTTAAAAAAATAATTCTTTCCTTCAATAATCTTGAATAAATATCATAAGCTCTTTCACCCTTATTCGATTGCTCAACAACCATTGGAACAAGATTATTCATATGCTCTGATAATTTGTACGTCATAAATTGATTCGTAGTATTTATACAACTTGCGATTACTTTTTGCTAACTTTTTTTGTTTTCTTCTTATTAGCTTTAGATTTATCAGACTTTGTAGTCGATTTTTTTATCGATTTTGTTTCTGTTTTTACCTTTGTTGATGAATTTTCGCCCACTTTATTTTGATTATTTATCTTATCACTTTGAGATTTCTTTAATATTTTCTCTGCCTCATCTTTTGTAATTTCTTTTTTATTAGCCTTCGCTTTTTCTTTTATCAACTTGAGAATTTTATCTTCATAAACTGTACCCCTTAGACTAGTCAAAGCTGAGGGATTTTTTTGATAAAAATCCATTACCATTTTTTCTTGACCTGGCATCATTTTTATTTGTTTTTGTACCTCATTTTGTATTTCTTGTTGTGAAACATTAATCTTATTTTGCTCACCAAATTCATTAAGAATTAATCCAACCTTAATTCTTTTTCTAGCTATTTCTTCAAAATTTTTTCTACTTTTTTTAACATCTTCATCATTCATGCCTTGGGAAAGAATTTTAACTTCTTCCTCAATTAAATTTTCTGGTATTTCGTTTACCTTAAATTTTTCTATCTCTTTAAGTATTTGATCTTTAGACAACCGATCTAGAGAATTTTTATATTGATCATTAATTTGTTTTGAAACTAATTTTTTAAGATCATTTAAATCTTTAGCTCCTAAATTTTTTGCTAAATCATCATCAATTTTTACCTCTTCAGGATTCTTTACAGCAGTAATTTGACAATTAAATTTTGCTTTTTTATTTATTAATTCTTTTTCTGGAAAATTTTCTGGAAGATTTACTTCAACAATTTTATTATCACCTTTTACTACACCAATTAGTTGTTTATCAAATCCTTTGAGAAACAAATCTTTACCTAAAGTTAGTTGAATATTTTTACCCTCGTTACCTTTAAATGGTTTTTCATCTACTGTTGCAACATAATCAAAAACTACTAAGTCTTTTTCAACAGCCTTTGTTTTATCAGGCGCATCTTTAAACCTTGGTTGACTCTTTGCTATATCTCTTATCCTTTTATCAGTTTCCGTTGGATCTATTTTAACTGTGTAATCATCAAATTTGATATTTTCTATAGATTTGATTTCAACTTTAGGAAGTTCAGTTACAGATAAAACATATTCTAAATCTTTATTTTCTCCAAAAATTTTTAAATCTAATTTTGGTTGTCCCGCAGGTTTAATTTTATTTTCCTCTAAAGCTTTTGTAGAAGTATCTTTTAATACTTTGTCCAAAACTTCATTAAATACAGCTTTTCCGAATTGTCTTTTTAAAATATCTTTAGGGACTTTACCTGGTCTAAATCCTTTTAGATTAACACTACCTTTAATTTCATCGTATTTTTCTTCCATATAAGAGTTAATAGTTTTTTTATCTACAAACACTTTAATGTCTTTAGTTAGACCTTTTTTGTTTTCAATAGTTACTTTCATAAATTTATAAATTCAAAGTGGTAGGGCGAAAAGGACTCGAACCTTCACAGATTGCTCTATCGGTTCCTAAGACCGACGCGTCTACCAATTCCGCCATCGCCCCACAAAGTAAAAGATTTTATATATGATTGAAATAATTTGTCCAACTACAATTGTTGTAAATTATATCATTTTTACTCTATAATAATATATTATGATTATTTCGCCTTGTATAAGCATTTGTAAAACAGATCCTAAAACAGGATATTGTTACGGATGTGGTAGAAATAATGAAGAAAAAAATATTTGGAAACTAGAAGATACAACTGATGAATGGAAAAAAAATAATCTTAAAACTATAAAAAATCGGCTTACTGGATGGCAACTCGAAAGTTTTGAAGAATCCTATACATATAAAATTAAAAATGGTATTTCTCTTTTTAAAAAGAATTTAAAAAATGAGTAAGACAACTATTGTAATAAGTATATTTATTCTAGGCCTTATATTTGGTGCTTTATTTTTGAATATTTGGAGTGCAGAAACAAGTATTTTCAAAGCTCTTTTAGGTTTGGGCTGGACAGCTTTATTCTTAATAGCACTATTTTTTGCAGACAAATATGAAAGAAAATAAGTTTATCTATTTTTTAATTTTTTTGTCTTTTTTCTTAGTTCATTTAAAAATAGCTAAATCTGAAATAATAATATTAAGTGAGTGTGACGATAAACAAGACGAATTTTTAAAAAACGAATACATACTAAATCTGAAGGAATTGATAATGACAAGGAATTACACTTATAATGAAAAGACTTACAGAAAACATAGATTAACTGATCTAAGTGTAAAAAAATCAAACACTTATGTAAGAAATATTTATTTAGAAAATAATAACATTTTTACACATAAACACGGATATCCTCAATTTTATACTCAAATATTTTTTATAAAAGGAGAAAAAAAAGTTTTCATGAAAACAGTTTTGAATAATGAAGAAGGTATTTCAAAAATTTCAAATTGTAAAAAAATAGACAGCTTTAGTAACAAAAGTTAGTTTTTTTTCTTATTTTTATTAAAAATTTTTCTCTTATTTTCTAATTTATTGTGAGTAATATTGCTACGATGTTTTGCGTAAGCTTGTTTTTGTGCTTGCTTCATTGCTCTTTTAGAGGACATAATTTTTAATAATTAAATTTTATATTTCCTATAATATTTAAATTTTTATCAGAAACAACAATTTCCCCAGATGAAGACGCATAATTTAAAACCTCAGAAATTACTACATAATGAGTAACTAAAATTAAATTTTTTTTAATTTTAGAACTATCAATATGTTTTTTAAGTTCATAAATTTGCCTATCTTTATTTTTTCTATATTTAGGACTATAAAATGAGTTTAAAAAATTTTTTGTTGAAAATTGTTTAAAAGCAATTTCTGCAGTTTCTTTACATCTACACCACTCACTAGAAATAACTTTTTCAATTTCAATTTTATTTTTGTGAAAGAATTTTCCAATTTTTTTTGCTTGCTCCCTACCCTCATTACTCAAATTTCTTTGTGTAGAACAATCGTTTAAATTGAAATTATCAGGATCACCACTTCCAGGAGCATAGGCATGTCTGATAAATATTATTTTTTCTCCCTTTTTTAACTTTTCAATTAAGTTTTTATTTAAATCTGCTTTAACTGTAGAGGTTAAAGATATAAATATTATTAAAAAGAACCTTAAAAATTTCATTTATGGATATTAGATTGAATAGTTTAAACAAAACAATAGTTAATTGTAAAAAATGTCCAAGATTAGTTAAATTTGTTCAAAAAATAAGTAAACAAAAAAGAAAACAAAATATGAATGAGGTTTACTGGGGAAAGCCAGTTCCAGGTTTTGGGAATTTAAATTCAAAATTAGCAATTATTGGACTAGCTCCTGCCGCTCATGGTGGAACAAGAACGGGAAGAGCTTTTACTGGAGATAAATCAGGCGATTTTCTCTTTAAGTGTTTACATGAAGTGGGCATTTCAAATTCTCCATGTTCAAAAAGTTTAAATGATAATTTAAAATTAAGATCTACTTATATTACTAATATACTCAAATGTGTGCCTCCGGAAGATAAACCGCTTAGTAATGAAATATCTAATTGTTCTAATTTTTTTGATAAAGAAATATTATCTTTAAAAAAGCTAAAAGTAATTGTTACATTAGGTAAAGTTGCTTTTGATAATTGTATAAAATTATATAAAAAAAAATTCAATATTAAACAAAAATATATTTTCAAACATGGTAAATCTCAACTACTACCAAATGGTTTAATCATTTTATCAAGTTATCATCCAAGTCCGAGAAATGTTAATACAAAACTTATTTCAAATAAAATGATGGTAGACTTATTTAGAAAAGCAAAAAAACTAGCTAAGTTTTAATTGTATCACAGAAATAAGGTTTAAATTTTGAGTAAATTTCGTCTGGAATTTTTACAGGTTTTCCAGCATGATTAACAAACACTAAGTGAACTTTGGCTTCCACAATAATCTCCTCTCCTTTTGTTATTATTTGATTCATAAAAAAAGATGTTTTGGTAATAGATTTTACAAAAGATCTTATTGTTAACTGATCTTCCAAAATTGCAGGTTTTTTATATTCGATATTACAAGATTTAACTATTATCAAAGAATTAAACTCATCTATTACTTTCTTATTGCTATAACCAATAGAAGATAAAGCTTCTGTTCTCGCACGCTCTAAAAACTTTAAATAATTTGCATAATAAACTACTCCACCAGAGTCTGTATCTTCATAATACACTTTAACTTTGTGAAAAAAATTTTCATGCATAATAATATTATAACAAAAAAATTAATTATTTCACATAAAGTAAGGTATAAGTTTTATTATGAATATTTTTGTAATTTGGCTGGTAATGGTTATTGCTTGGAATTTTGGCTATCCTCAAGCAAGTCCTTTAGAGGATGTTGTTGTGGCGGTAATTCTATCCTTATTTAACATCGTTTTAAAAAAATATCTCAAATTTTAGTTATTGAGCAGAAAAGTAAATATTTTGAAAATAAGCTATAGATTTCATTTTTGAATTATCTGTATCTGACATTATAGCTATGCCATCAAGTTCATTTACATCTAAATTATGAAATTTTTTAAAGTCATCTTTGACATTTGCTTTTACGGTCACCCATTTATTGAAGTTTTTTTTTGTACTGGCTAAAACACTATCTACTGATTTTTTAGTAAATGGGCTCGACCAACTTAAACCAACTTCATTATTACTAGAAAATACATAGTTTATAGCCCTATTAGATAGAGGTGTAGCTCCTGTTTTTTTTATAACAAAAACTCTTGCAGCAAAATCATGTCCTTTTTTGGTTTTTTCTTTTATACCGACTAAATCTTTTTCTATTTTCCATGTGATATTTATGAATGGTGTTTTATTTAAGTCAATTTTGATCTCTTTTCCTAGGCCTGAAGCAGCATTGTCAGCAACTGACTTGAGAAAAGTACCATTTTCGTTACCACCAACTGTGTACAGAGTTTCATTATTTGCTCCCATAGCTTTTCTAACTTGAAGATTGTTAAGTTCAGTTTCAGTAAAATCGAAAACCTTAATTTTATCAGATAAGCATATATTTATTGAAGCTAAAAAAATTATTAAAATTTTAAAAAAAAGTTTCATAAAAAATTTGTTAATACATTATTTTGACAAATTTTAAACATTCTAAAATCAATTTTTATATTTATTTAATTCTTATGAAGACAATATCAGTATTTATTTTATTAATTTATTGGTCAATAATGATTTTTGCACCTGTCCTATCTAAAGATATTAAGTTTAGTAGGGCAAAAACGAAAGGAGTAGAGTATTATGTGCAAAAAACGCGCAGTTAGTAGGTTGATCGACCACCACTAATATCAAAAACAGCCGCTGTAGAAAAAGTATTTTCCTCTGAAGAAAGCCAACATACTAAGGATGTGAATTCTTCAACTTCTAAAAATCTACCTCTTGGTACTTTAGACAGCATTCTTTGAACATGCTCTTTCGTCATTTGATCTAAAATTCTTGTTTTGGCACCTGCAGGAGTAACGGCGTTAACCGCAATATTTTTATCAGCCAGCTCTTTTCCTAGAGATTTTGTTAGTCCAATTACACCTGCTTTACCAACACTATAAGCACTCGCGTTTGCATTACCATCTTTGCCAGCTACAGAAGCCACATTAACAATCCGGCCATAATTATTTTTTATCATATTTGGAACTATTGCCCTACAACAATTGAAAGTCCCTAGTAAATTAATATCCACAACCTTTTTCCATTTTTCAATATCATATTCCCATAAAGTTGCTGTGGGGCCAGTTATTCCGGCGTTGTTTATTAAAATGTCAATTTTTGAATTTTTTACAATTTCCATAGTGCAATTTTCTACTTCTTGATAGTTTGAGACATCGATAGTATTTGAACTTAAATTTTGGTTATTCAATTTTTCCACAGCATTATTGATCATTTTTGTATCAATATCCCAAATTATTACTTTAGCACCTGATAGAAGAAATCGTTTTGCTATATCAAATCCAAATCCTTGTGCTCCTCCAGTAATGATTGCGGTTTTATCCTTAAAATCAAAATTAATTTTGTTCATATAATTATCTTTTAGATAATAAAGAATATATCAATGCTGTAATAAATGCCCCTATTATCCATGAAAAAGATTGCAAAAACATTAAATTAGAATTCCAAATAGTAGATGCTGAAAAAATAAAACCTATGAGTAAAGAATATACGCCTTTCACATGCCATCCACCTGAATAATAGTAAGATCCATCTCTTTCCAGAGAATAAATATCTTTATTTTGAAGTTTTCCTTTTTTTATTAAATAAAAATCAGCAACCATAATTCCAAAAAGTGGTCCAAAAAAAGCACCAAAAGTATCTATAAAGGACAATATCCCTATTTGACTTAAATAAGTAAGCCAGAAGACACCTACAACAAAACCTAATATTGCAATTATATAACTTGAGCTTCTTAATGTTAAAGAAGAAGGGGCAAAATTAATAAGCGTATATTGTGAGGGTATAAAATTAGCAATCAAGTTTGTTGAGGCTGAAGCAATTATTATAAATACTAAGGCTAAATTAGTTAAAAGAATATTGTCTAAAACTCCGATTATATCTGTTGGATTTGTTAATATCTTGGGTAAATTTTCTGTATTTTGTTTTATTAAAGTATCAATCCCTATTACAATAAACAAAGCTAAGAAGGAAAAAATTATCAAATTTAAGATTAAACTTAAGTTCCCTTTTTTTAATTCGCTTTCATTTTTTACATAACGTGTAAAGTCACCTAAAGTTAAAATTATAATTGAAAAGTAAGCAAATATAGTACCCATAACGCTAATTAAAGGAACAATGCTACTTTTATTAAAAAAACTCTCAATACTTAAGGAAACTAAAAAAGCCTTTGAATATAGTTTTACATCACTCAAAAAAATTGAGAAAAAGAATAAAAGAATTCCAAGATAAACAGTCAACGCTGAAAATTTTATTAATTTTTTATTAAAAGCCATTCCAGAACTGAATAAAAAAGTTTGAATAACTATAGTAAAAATAATCGATACCCAGTCGATAATATTCAGACCTAATAAGAAAAAAAGAAAAATTTCAGCATCTAAAATTGATGGTTCTATATTAAATATAAGAATTCTGATTAAATAACTAAAAGCTTTCGATAAAAAATATGTTTGAATTCCAAACATAAATACTCCAACTAAAAATCTTAACAGCCCAAAATATTTTGCACCATAAACTCCCAATGAAGATCTTAATAATACAACAAATGGTAATCCAAATTTTTGTGATGGGGCACTGATCAAATTGGAAAAAAAGTAGACTAAAATACTTCCTAAAATTGTTCCAAAGAATACAACGTAAGTATTAAGTCCGTAAACTAAATATAAAGAGGCGATTAATGAAAATCCAATTACACTTTGAATATTCACACCCCAGAAACAAAACAAATCTTTCCAATTCCAATTTTTATCATTAGGATTTACAGAGACTAAATCCCAATTAATAAGTGTTTTTTTTGATTTAAATTGACTCACTTAGACAATATAAGTCTTTAATTTTCTACTGTCCATACAAGAGAGTTGGTAACCAAAGTGCAATCTTGGGAAAAATAACAATCAAAATTAATCCTATTACCTGTAACACCATAAATTGCATCATTCCATAATAGATATCTTTTAAGTCCCACTCTGGCACAACACCTTTAAGAAAATATGCTGATAAAGCGACTGGAGGAGAGAGCCAGGCGGTTTGAAGATTTACAGCAACCAATATTGCAAACCAGGTTAAATTAAATCCTAATGCTTCAACTAATGGTAATATTATTGGGATAATAATCATAACAATTGGCACCCACTCTAATGGCCAACCAAGTAAAAAAATCATTACCATGATCATTGCCAAAATAAGATATTTATTCATCTCCAATCCTAGTAAAAATTCTGTTAATAATGTGGGAGTTCCTAATCTAGCAAAAACAGCACCGAAAAAATTTGAAGCTGCAACTAAAACCATAATTAGAGCAGTAATTTCTAAAGTTTTAACTAAAGCCTCTTGGAGTTTTGATAGTGTTAATTTTTTGTAAGCCAATGATAAAAGTAATGCTCCCATTGCTCCACAACCTGCAGCTTCTGTCGGAGTAGCAAAACCAAATAAAATACTTCCTAATGCGGCAAATACTAAAGCTGCGGGAGGAACTAATCCAAGAAAAAACTCTATCCAAACATCTTTCATGCTTGTGGCCCTCATATCCTCAGTTAATACAGGGCCTAACTTTGGATTAATCATACATCTAATTGTGGTATAGGCGGCATAAAGACTAGCAAGAAGAATTCCAGGTAAAATAGCTGCCGCAAATAAGTCTATAACTGGTATTTCCATTATTGGACCCATCACAACAAGCATAATACTTGGAGGGATTAAAATACCTAATGTACCACCAGCAGTAATTGTACCAGCTGCAAGTTTAACGTCATAACCCGATCTATTCATTGATTTTGCTGCCATTATTCCAAGTATAGTTACTGATGCTCCAACTATTCCTGTGGCTGCAGCAAAAATTACTGAAACAAATAAAACTGCATAATATAAAGAGCCTCTAACTTTAGACAACATCAATTGAAAAGCTGAAAATAATCTTTCCATTAAACCTGCTTGCTCCATCATAATTCCCATAAAAACGAAGAGAGGAACAGCAGCGAGAGTTTGCTCTGTCATAACCATTGAAAATTGGAGTGTCATTAAGTAGAAAACCAATTTTCCAAAACCTAAATAACCAAATACAAATCCTAGAAATATTAAAGTAAATGAGATTGGAAATCCTACAAATATTGCAAAAAGCATTACACCAACCAGGATAAAACCTAATATGGCTGGATCTATTAATTCAGCAATCATTTTTTATTTTTTTTCCCCTGGCCATTCACCTTTTTTGGCTGCCCAATAACTTTTTAATAATTCTGAAAAACCTTGAACAAGTAGAAATATAATACCAATTAATAAACAAGATTTTATTGGCCACATAAAAGGCATCCATGTTGTATCCATACCTCTTTCACCTCTTCTAATAGACTCTTCGACAAATCCAATTGTCATATACAAAAAAACAATTAAGCCTGGAAAATAAAAAAGTATATATAACCAAAAATCTATAAGTCCCTGTGTTTTTGTTTTAAAATTTCTGTATAAAAAATCAGCCCTGATATGAACTCCTTTAGATAATGCGTAACCAGCCCCTAGCATAAACAATGCGCCATAAAGAAAACGACTTATATCATAGGCCCATATTGTAGGTGCTAAAAATAACTTTCTAGCTAGAACTTCATAAGTCATAGCAAAAATTAAAGGCATTAATATCCAACAAACAATACTACCAATCCATTTACTAAAACGATCAATTTTTATTATAGAATTTGCCATCCATAGTGGCATATCTTCAGGCATTTTTTCTGAACCACCCAGCCTTGAAGCAATACCCTCATCTGTAAGATTTATTTTTGATGGCTCATTTTTCATAAATTTTTAGTAAAAAAAAATTAGAGCGGACTGTAAAGTCCGCTCTAATAAAATCAAGAATAATTACTGATTATTTTAATGTTGCTGCGTGAGCCATTCCTAGCTTCGCATTAGACATTTGAGCACCACTCCAGAAAGGAACAGCAACATCA
>MDTE01041524.1_pt1 | contig 14311 bp, 20 predicted proteins | sample 811231 | NCBI WGS metagenome assembly MDTE01 (sample SAMN05326651, study PRJNA326480) | marine metagenome | isolation source: seawater | place: Indian Ocean: Red Sea | collected 2010 | reverse complement strand
TGAGATTGCTGCGAGCACTGTTGCATCGTAGAAATTCTCAATGAGCTTACCCGACCAGATCTCAGGAATAAAATTCCCAGTATACTGCGGGTGCCCAGGGGATGTTGCGTATGCCATTTTGGCCTCCTAACACATATTTAAGTTATGCGACCCTCTGCCTGAGCAGCAAAGATGTCACGTTCAATCTTTGCCCTCTCCTCATCACGACCTTTGTACTTCCCTTTACGAACATCCTCATAGAACTTACCGATGTCGGCTTGTGTATAATTCTGTTTCTGCGGTGGTACTGAACCTTGGCTTTTCCCTTTCTTTGGAGCAACCTGTTGTTCAAGTTCGTTCCGATTCGTGGACTTTACCTGTTGAGCAGAAGTGTTACCATTTAAGCCAGACCAAGTTGTAAAGAACGATGCAACACGTTGTGCATCATATTTACGCTGAGCATCTTCTAAGTATGCTTGTCGTGATATACCCGATAGTGGGTCAACTTCTAACAACCAACTTTGAAAATCCTGCTGTTCGTTAATTTCTTGCCAAGTAGGAACAAGACCATTTAGCTCTGACCAGAACAACTGCTCCTGAGTATCACCAACTTGATTAGCTAGTTGCTGAACTTGGGGTACAGTATTCTGACTCATCTGTGCGACTTGTGCTCGTAGAGCATTAATCTCACTAACCATAGAGCCTAACTCTTCTTTAGATACTTTACGCATCATGTCGATAGAATCACCGTATTCCTCAACATCTTTTTCTGTTACCAGTTTTTCCTGAGTAACTTGCTGTTGTGGAGCCTGAGTTTGCTGCTGATTCATAGTAGCCAACAACTTCTCAAACTGGGCAATCCTACCCTGCTGTTCCTGCACCGTCTGGCGCAACTGTGGAACCTCTGCGTTAAACATCCCTTGAAGGGTCTTATACTTCTGCTCGAAATCAACACCTTGGCGTTCTTCTGATTGCTCTTCAGAAGACTCGGCTGCAATTTCAGTTACATTGTCGGCATTGGGTTCGGACTCAGGGGCTGACTCAACTGTTTCCTCAACAGGGGCCTCCTGAACTTCATCCTCGTTTAACTCCTTGTACAACTCTTGTACTGCCTCTGATTGTTTCTGAACTTGCTTTGGTATTGCCATTTTTCGCTCCTTAAGGTATGCGTGTTAGGTGGCTGGTCATATTAAACCTTTGCCACTGTTGTAGGGGCTTCTCTAACTAACTTGGATATTTCACCAAGAACTTGACACCGCCCCTGTTGTAGTGTCACGTTATTAGTTACACATGGTAAGGTTTCTAACTCATGTTGCTTCCACTCGTCAAGAAATTCTACAATTTCTGGATATTGTTTAGCTACAGCAGCTAGTCCTTGCATGACTCTGTCAGGGGGTCTAATCATTGACTAGCCCCCGTAGATCTGTTTTGAACTGTATTTGCTTGCATACCGCCCGCTGGATTACCTGCTGGGTCGGTTACCTGACCTTGCTCAGGCTGAGCTTTTTCTTGCTCTGCTTTTATAAGCCTAGTCTTAAACGCTTCTTTTTCTTTCGATGGTATGATGTCATCAACTGGCATCTGAAGTCCTTTAGCAACTTCCCTAAGGATAGCAGCTCTACCTTCTTTACCAAGAATCTGTGAATCAATCTCGTTACCTGTAGCATTAAGAAACTCAATACGTCTGATATTGACAGTCTCTTTAACAGCTAAGTTAACTGCACCCTTAGGCACAATAGCTAGATCACCTTTAATGCTTTCATCTTCGTTGTACCGCATGTTGTACAAAAAGATACGCTGAAGTATTGGTTTAATTACATCATTGTCAATATGCATGACAACCTGCCGAATACCTTTACCTGCTGATCCCATTAGCATTGAAAGCCCAGAGGCGGTTCTACCCGCACCCTGGACGTTCAGATCACCAGTAACGTAGGAAGGAATACCAGAGTGATCGTCTGCTAATTTGGCAAACTTGTCGTATATAGCTGCTAATGTATTTGCATTATCTTCAGGCTGCGTAAACCTGACTGCAGGTGCATTAGCTCCAAGGGGATCATTAGTTACTTGCCAAATTTTCCACGGATGAAGCTGCGTAATATCTTCATTTGGCGGGATACGCTCAAGGTTAACCTCCACCTGAGGCCCACTAGATATGCCCATGTTATTAACAAGCGACCGTGCAGCTGCGTTACAAACGTTCTGCACATCTTCAATAATTTCTGGTATACCTTTCCCCCAGAACGCCCCTGGCGCTTTGATGAATGATGTTTTGGCATATGGTTTTTCTCCTAGCGGATCGTAGTTAAGAACCGCTTTAATTACATAATTACCTATTAACCAAACGTTAGCATCATACTCCTTCGCTGGGTCTGGAATCATTTCTTCATCCATACCCCACTCAACGAGCATCTGACCACTTACTTTGCCCCAGAACTCTAGAGCATCAAACATAGTAGTAGGCCGTCTATGGCTATAGTATTTATTTTCTTCTTGTTCTTTGGTGTACTCAAAGTCTTGAGTAATCCAGCTGCCATATTCGTTTTCACCTAGGTCAAGCAAATGCCTTATTGCATCGTCATCGTATCCTGGGACACCGATTAAGTCTGCTAAATCTGAGCGACTTAGCTTGTGATGTTCAAACAAATAGCCGTCATTAATATTTGCTATCCCAGGTTCTGGGTAAATATCAAACGGGTCTACTCGCTCAAACTCTGGAGCTATAATCTCATCAGCTACAACTGTAGTTAAATCTGATGTCTGATCATATTTAATCCGTCTTTGCCTGCGTACTACAGGCCCTTTTAGAAAAGCACACGGGTATGTAACAAGATCAGTAATAAAGTCATTGAATGACTCTGGCCAACCGCCGTGTACAAACTGGTCTTGAATAGTAACCTTCATTTTATCCACTCGATTCTGAGCACCTTGCAGGATGCCGAACCTGTAGTCTTGGGTTACCATTTCTTTTAACTCATTAAGCTGAGCAGGTGTAGGGGCTTGCCCTAACCTTTTAATCATATCAAGCACTGACTCAGCAAATGCTTCTTGTATCTCTGCTTGCTGCCGTGGTGTAAGTTCTGGAATAGGTGTAGGCTCTAGATCCCACGGGGGTGTACCTGAATCTAACAGTATGTCACGTAACCAAGACTCACCGCCTCGGCACTTGACTTCAGTTAGCATCATATAAATATCTGACCCGCCCTGAGATTGAATAGCTGCAAGTTTATCTGGCTCATACTCTCCGTTACGCTGACGCAACGCTTTGAGCATAGTAAGCTCGATAGGATCTTTTGCTTGCTTTGCAGCTTCCCAACACTCTCTAATGTAAGACGCCAGTCCTAGTATGTATGGTTCATTTTGCCGAGCTTCCATTTCAGCTCTAGCTGCTGCTTCTGCTTGCTCCTTAGATACAAGTTCTGCATTACCAACAATACGTAACATCCTAAGACCTGCCATTAATTACATTCCTGTGCCGTATGATTTATCTCGCTTTTTCTTTTTATCTTCTTCATCGTCTTCATCGTCCCGCTTTTTCCTATCTGAATATTCCATAGCAGGGCCAACTAGACCACCTGTAATGTAAGGTCTACGTACATCGCCACCTTCCCCGTTCATTTTGGGATTATCCGACATACGTTTGTAAGGTTTACCGCCTCCACATGTACCCATAGTCACCTCCAATAACTGACAACCTGTTATAGTTTACCTGAAAAAAATGCCCCGTCAAGTAGAAAGGAGAAAACTTGACGAGGCATAGTGTACGGTTGGCGACAGTGGAGTATCTCCAACCAAGGGAGGTATATCTCAAGTCCAGCCCACAGCTGCCACTCGCTTGATGTCTCTAGCTTGTGGCGTCAGTGCACCTTCACCAACTGAGTGTATATGCAGCATCAGATATTGTAAAGCCTCAGCTATGTGTGAGTGTTTATTTTTTTCAACGTTACCATTCTTTGGATGAAACCTATACCCACCCATCATGGCTGACTTAAGATGCGTACAACGGGGGTCAACCAGAAAGGCTGAGTCTCCGTCTACCTGCCGCATAAGAAAATCATCAACAGCCGATAGCCTAGCTGACACACTGTTAGTTTTTGCAGGAAACACTTTGAAGCCTTCTGCTTTTATTATATCGACAGCAGAACGCTCATCGGTCTGTGCTCTCTGCGTACCAGCAGGGTCAACCACAATAACAATAGGAGCACTAGAAAACCTGTCATATATAAGTGGGCGAATAATCGTGCGGACGAAACGCTGGATACCCATATCAAAGGAGACAGCTTCATCGAGTATCAACGCTCGCCCACGGGGATCTTGTTGCCCGAAAACAGCAGCAGGTGTCAAGCCTAAATCCATACCAATAATGATGGGACGAACACCATTAATAATAGGATTAAGAGTCCCAGACCCCATATGATAGTCTGGGCGAAAGTATTTATACACGGGCTGTCCCGCTGAACTGAGTCCGTATTCTCCGTCAATAAAGACTCGGACATATTCTTCTGAACGTCCTTGGGTGTCATAATATCCATCTGGTAGATTCTCCACATTTTCTGCGAGAGTGCTTCTGCCTGAGGGTTGCTTAAACACATCCCAACCATTATCATTGTCACTGACCCCATCCTTCGGGTCTAGCTTCTCCATCTGGTAATACCACCATGTATCCATAGTCGGGGGGTTTGTGTCACCCCACATACCAAACCATGATGGGCCTCCATCTTTAGCAGACGGGAATCTACCAATACGTTTGGACATGGCGTCCACAATCTCTGAGTTAATATCTCTACACTCATTGAACCACGCAAAGGTCAGCTCAAGTGAGTTTAGGTTTGCTACATCGTCTGCATCATCGAGTGCACGAAACATAATCTCGCACTCGACATCACCAACCTTAAAGAAGTAGGTCTTGGTGGTACGCATGAAGTTGCCACAAGTGCCTGGTGGGAACCAGTCGAGAAACGTTTTAATGGTCGTATCAGTCAGCTGACGAACGGTTTCACGAACAACAGCGGCACGGGAACGTCTCACCCCGTCCTGACCTGGGGCTTGTTGTGATGCCCTACGGACAATTTCAAAACAACTCGCCACAGACTTACCTGACCCGACTGGCCCCATAAGTACACGCATCTTTGCATCGGAGTTCATAAACGCCGCACAAGTCCGTGATGGTGTAAAGTCTATATTCATAAGTCACCATATAAAATTATGGCGTAGGGTTCAGTGGTCGTGCGATTACGCAACACCTTCTGTCTAAACCCAATACCTTCTACCTCAAGCAACTGCGCTACTACTTCGCAATCATCCAACGTCTTGAATGTCGCCATCGGCATCTTCTCGTAAGTCTTCGAGAACTTCTCCCTCAGGTTCTTGATCAATGACGGTTGTTGCGATGTGCTCTTGACCTCCGAGGTTAATTGTAATTTTAACTCCGCCACCTGCTCCCTCCACGGCTGTGTCATTCTTTGGTTCTAGTCCGCCCCACTTAACAGTAGACTTTATCAAGTCCGCTTTAACTGCAGGCGATACTTCTGGAGAGTGAATTAATGTCCAGCTTGTTGTCAATAGTTCTTCGGCTTGTGCTCGGGCCTTGAGCTTGAACGTCATGCCTTTCTCTTTAATGTCATCCCTATAAGAGTTGACCTGTTTGAGAAACACAGGATCTTTGTTGAACACTAATACATCATCAGCAGAAACTGAGTGCCGTTCTTTCAGTTCATCTAGGGTCTCACCGCTGCCTTCAAGCATCAGCGCTATATCAAAAGCTAGTCGGTTCGACCACTTAGTATGTTTAAGCGGTAACGTATCCATATGGTTGATCCTATGTGTATTGTACAAGTCTGTCAAGAAACTTTGTAACTTTACACTCTCTAAAAAATGGCCCGTGCTTTGTGAGGGTTACTTATATACATATACAAAAAATTTCGTAGTCCATGTACCCCCCTATAACACTTATATATGGATATGGCTATTGCCCTATGTATAGCCTCAAATATTGAGCAAAATTGACATTAGTGTACAATTATGCTTAGCTTTAATCATCGAACGGGGCAACACGTTCCCACGAACGCCCGTTTGTAACACTGCCACGCCGAGCGTGGGTTTGGTGTGGCTCTTTGAAAGGAGTTATCGTCATGAACGATAAAACATTTAAAGGGCTGGTCTTCCCTAAAAAGGCTGATTTTCTCGTCCCTACGTCAATTGACAAGAAAGGCAACGTGAAGCGGACTGCCGTTCCTGATGTTATCAGGCTCGAAAAATCCACCGCACGTGGTATTGACGGAAGCAAGGGAGAAGCAATTCTCAAATGGTTCCTAGATAACGAGGCGCTCAGTGGAGATGTGAAGCTGAATAACTACTCGTTCTTCTGCACGGCTGACGGCTTGGCTGACAAGCTATCAGGCGACATGGTTTACGAGGGCTTCGGCAGATCGAGGCACCTAGTTGCTATCAACAAGCCGTTGACAGTTATGACGCTACAAGATCTCCGAGATGCGTGTAAGTCTGTGGGCAAGTACCTTACAGTGAAGTGCATCTACAACAACAGTGGCAATTGGGCACAACCTAAGTTGTGTATCCATGACAGTCGTGTGCAACGCACGACTACACGAGTTGTGAAGCCATCTGAATTCGATAGCTTCAAGTAGAGCAACCGCAGGGAGCTTCGGCTCCCTGCACCTGTAAGGAGAAATACTATGCGTAAGTGTAAAACTACGGTGACCAAATACGTCTGTCGTGTAACCAACGATGGCTTTCGTACGTACACTGATCTGAACTATCGAGGTGAGGATGCAGCCAAGCGAGCTGTAGCCATAGCCTGGAGATGTATTCAGAAACATGGAGTACAAGCTAAGGTAATCAAGGTCGCATGACGTAACCCAGAGTGTCCCAGTGTGTGGGCTGGGACACTCGCATCTCATAGGAGGTAACCATGAGAACATTATGTAACATATTTGGAAGCGTACTGATAGTGTTAGGTATTCTTTCAGCATCTGGAGCAGCAGGTGATTGCGATGGAGCATGTATGGAGAACGCAAACTCCATCGGATTCATGATAATCATCATGTTTGGAAGCATCTGCAGCATAATATTAGGTGCAGTATTCTTAAGACTTGCAAGGATGTACTAGAGATTGGGGCTTCGGCCCCTTTCTTTTTTATTTATTTTTTATTTTATATATATTTTACCATGGCTCGGGGGGTTATCGCTCTATGATAGGCATACTTGTGGGGGGTATATAACAATCTAAGTGATCTATTAGTAACTAGACACACTTATTAGCCTTTTGTATCAAGAAACTATACACTGGATAACATGACATGCCATGTAAATCAGTGGTTTAGCACCATATAACGAGTGGTTTTAATCTAAATAATCTAAATAATCTACCTTTTTTACATATATCTCCTATAGATTCCCTCTTACTAGCGTTTATCTAGGTTTGCCTACTAACATTACATACTAGATTGTTAGATTATTTAGATTAAGGCTAGTATAAGTTATTGTTTTGTATAACATAAAGCCTAATCTATAATGCGATACAGCACTATAAACAACTGCCTTGTGTACAGTAAGAACAAGCCGAGCAAACTTGACACTCGGATTCGTTTCTGCCAAGCTGATGAAACTTCGGCAAGGGGTTATTTATTATCCCTTATATGAAGTTAGTCATGTAACTAATGGAAAAGGAGAATAGATATGGCTTATTTATATCAAGGTAAAGTTGAACTGAAGCGTATGCCACAAGCTAATAGCATCAAGCCTATTGGTGAGGGTGATAAGGCATTTACTGGTACTAGTAAGAACCAGTTCACTAATGAGACTGCTAATGAGTGCTTCAAGTTCATGGTTGCTAGTGCAAAGAAGTTGGGTATAGCCAACCTCGATGTATGGTGTCCAGATATGCAAGAGAAGTACAACACTGCCAATAAGTATCGGTTCACATTGGAGCAGATACAAGGCTTCGACTTCACTGAGTACAGTATGTCGTTCCGTATTGGAGGTGGTATGTACTTGCAAATTGTGAAACCAAAGACTGTCAAAGCTGAGTCATTGGTACTGTAAAGTAATCAACTATAACAGGGTGTCTATACGGCACCCTGTTTTCTTTTATGGAGGTTCAATATGAAGTGTGTCTATTGTGTCAACCAGATACCTGTTGGCAGATATGATGCAGGTTATAACACCTGCTTATCATGTGGAGATAAGGAAGCTCGTAAGGTGAAGCACTGTGTAGTGCCTATGCACAAGTCAAACTATACAGTCATTACTAATCGTGCTGACTTGGTAGGTATCAATAGCAAGGGGGGGTTGGTCAAATGAAACTGTCAGTAATTCTCTCTTGGATTCTATACGGCGTAGTGTCAAGTGTATTGATGATGCTTGCCGATAGTTACTTCGGTTGGGGTTTGTTCTCATGAACAGACTAGTCGAAGTAGTTGGGGGGTTGATGATGTCTATCATTGTCGGCTTCCTATTGGCGTTCGTACTGGTGAACTTGTTCCTTGGGTGTGAGACATGGGATGAGTCACAGTGGACAGTTACGAACAGTTGTTTAACACCATCAGCTATATGGGAAGGAGTAACGATATGGCTAAAAGAAACTTGAAGCTGTTCATGTTACGGCATGGACAAGGTGGAAAGCCTGTAAAAGATGAGCATGGCAACGTCATCTATTACAACAACAAAGCAGTTGCCAAGAAGAATAGGGGGGACAATCAAGTCGTCTCCTATGGCATTGACCATCGCAAATTTAGAACTTTAGAAGGGAGTATATGATGCGAGCTACATTACTACAAGAAACTCTTATGGAGTTGTTCAAGTCCAAGCGTCCAGTATGTATCGAGGGTGCACCAGGGGGAGGTAAAACTACCATCGCTCAACAGGTTGCCAAGCGATTGGATGTTGGATACATCGAGAAGCACACACCTACCATGTTGGTAGAGGACTTTGGTGTGCCAGATATGTCAGCCATTGGTAACTCATTTGGATACAAGCTACCAGATTGGTATCCTGCTGAGGGTAGGGGTGACATACCAGACGAGGGTATCCTGTGCTTCGATGACAGGAACCAAGCACCTGCTGACATTCAGAAGGTACTGGCTAACATTCTACAAGCAAGGACACTGCATGGTGTACCACTGAAGAAGGGTTGGCATGTCATCTCAACTGGTAACAGACAGTCAGACAGAGCAGGTGCTAACAGAATACTGTCACATTTGCGTAATCGTGAGACTGTCATTGAGCTTGAGACACACCTTGATGACTGGACTAGTTGGGCAATCGAGAATGATGTCAAGCCAGAACTAATCTCGTTCATTAGGTTCCGTCCTAATCTACTGCATGACTTTGACCCACAGCGTGACATCAATCCAACACCACGTTCATGGGTTGAGGGTGTGTCTGATGTGATTGGTATTGTGCCTACTGATGCAGAGTTTGAATGCTTCAATGGTGCAGTCGGTGAGGGTGCATCTGCTGAGTTCGTTGGCTTCCTCAAGATACATCGTAAGCTACCTAATCCAGACAGCATACTGATGAATCCTACTCAAGCTAACGTACCAGATGACCCTGCTACGTTGTATGCATTGTGTGGCACGTTGGCTCACAAAGCTACGCTAGCTAACTTCGACCGAGTAATTACTTACGTTGGTCGTATGCCTAAAGAGTTCTCTGTCCTGTGTATCTCTTACGCTACTCGCAAGAATGACGAGCTTGCTAGCAGTGGAGCGTTCACCAAGTGGGCAGTCGATAACCAAGATGTCTTGTTCTAAGTGGAGGTAAACATGAAACTAACAGACAAAGCACTACTCGTTCAGCTTAACGTGTCGCAGTGGACGGCACGTAAGTATGACAGGGCAGTAACCCAACAGGTTGCTGAACAACACAACACTATCGTTGAAGCAGGGAGGTACAACAAATCTCTGCTTCCGATGAATGACTACCTCGGTAACATTCACAAGCTGACCACTACCATACGGACAGAGTACTACAAGAACACTTTGCCTTGGGGTATCAATGGTACGCAGATGTTGCCATCCAAGAACTACCTGTCATTCATGACTGAGCATCGTGCCAAGAAAGCACAATGGCTTAGTCTTGTTGACCAGTTTGTTGATGTGTATCCACAGTTGAAACTGGATGCACAGAGGTTGTTACCTAACGGACTGTACAAGGAGGAGGACTACCCTACTGTCGAGGGTCTACGTGCCAAGTTCGGTATGGAGATGGTTGTACTACCAGTGCCTGCCGATGACTTCCGAGTACAGATTGCAGATGAAGAACTGTCTGCTATCCAACAAGAGGTTACTGACAGGGTAACCAATGCATCACAGGAGGCTATGCGTGAAGCATGGCAACGACTGTACGATGTAGTCAAACATGCTAGTGACAAACTGAATGACCCTACTGGTGTATTCCGTGACTCACTGGTTGCAAATATCAACGACATCTGTGGGATATTGCCAAGGCTTAACTTCGCTGATGACCCTAACCTAGAGACCATGCGTCAACAGGTTGAGAGTTCATTGGCTAACCAGAACCCCGATGCACTGCGTGTTGACTGGGATCTGAGAGATCAGAAGGCGAGACAAGCCAAGGACATAGCCGACAAGATGGCAGTCTTTATGGGAGAATTATGATGGCTGATTTACAAACTAGATTGTCTAAAGCAAAGACATCACTAATGTTGGAGTACCCCTTTTGGGGTACTCTGGTTATGAACATGCCGTTCAAGCTAGATGAGAACATACCTACTGCATGTACCAATGGCAAAGAAGTTCGCTTCAATCCAGAGTACTGTGGTTCGTTGAATGATGAGGAGCTTAAGTTCCTTGTTGCTCATGAGATTGGACACCCCATGTTTGAACACACCACAAGGCGTGGTGAGAGAGATGGTTACAAGTGGAACCAAGCAGGTGACTACGTCATCAATCAGATACTAACTGATGAGGGTGTAGGTAAGATGCCAGAGGGTGGCTTGTTGGACAAGGACTTGTACAACAGGAACGATGGTGTCACTGACAAAATCTACAATGAACTACCCGATACACCACAAGATGGTCGAGGGTTTGGTGGCGCAGGTCAACCATTCGATGACTGCCAAGATGGTGGTCAGACACAGGCAGAGATTGCAGAGCAACAGGCTACGTGGAAAGTCAAGGTTGCTCAAGCAGTACAGTCTGCCAAGATGATGGGTAAGTTGAGTGCAGGTGTTGAACGCCTAGTCGGTGAACTACTAACACCCAAGGTGTTGTGGGCAGATGTACTTCAACGATTCATTGTCAAAGCTAAGACTGATGACAGGACGTTTGCTAGACCTAATAGACGTTTTGTTCAGCAAGGTATGTATCTACCTAGCATCACTGGTGAGGTGATGGGCGAGATTGTATGGGCAGTTGACTGTTCTGGTTCTATTGGACAGGAAGAGATTGACCAGTTCGCTACTGAGATACTCAAGGTATGGGAAGACCACAAACCTCTCAAGACTCATGTCATCTACTTCGACAGTGAAGTGAGTCACTACGATTGCTTTGGTCAAGATGACAGACCAGAGATTAAACCACATGGTGGTGGAGGTACTGCCTTCTCACCTGTGTTTGAGTACATGCAAGACAACGACATAGATCCTGTTGCTTGTGTGTTCCTAACTGACCTTTGTTGTAATGACTTCGGTACTGCACCTAACTGTCCAGTACTGTGGGTCACTACGCATGCAGAGGATGCACCATTCGGTGAAGTTGTAAAAATGGAAGGAGTGAACTAATGGCAACAGTTAGATTTAGTGACACCCTCAAGGGTGAGATACGGAGCAATGCTAAGAATATGTTCCGAGACAAGATAAAGCAGGCAATGGACAACGTGCCTGCTCATTGGGCAGACAAGGTGTATGAGTGTTTCTTTCCTGCTGATGTACGGCAGAAGATGGCATCACTACCAGACTATGTACTGCGTAAACAAGAGGTCATTGAGATTACTGGTTGGTTCAATGCACCAGAAGATGTGTGGCAGACTGGTGAGTATATACACAAGACATGGTCGTTGGAGAACACTGTTAGGTTATCGTTCAGTAAACCTATGCCTTGGGTTGCTAACTTTGAGCAAGCAGATAATGGCTTCAAGTCTAGCTATAGCAGTGGCAAATTTGATTACTCTGATGCACGTTGGGATTGGTTGAAGCCAGAGTTCAAAGAGTACAATCGCAAAGTCTTTGAAGCTGTGAATAAACAAGAAACATTCTTGGCATCTGTCAACAGATTGATGGATACATACACCACACTTGCACCTGCTCTCAAAGCATGGCGTCCATTGTGGGAATTGCTACCAGAGGAAGCCAAAGAGCGACACAAGACTGTCAAAGAACGTAAGGTAACTAAGGCAGAGGAGCTAGACCTAGACCTCAATGCCATGACTAGTGCCGTAACTCTAAACAAAATAACCAGATAAGGAGATATCAATGGGTAAATATTTTGAGAAACCAATACTGGAGAACTACGCTGAGTGTGAGCGTATGTTTTCCACATGTAGAACCCCTGCAAAGGGTAAGCCTATACGTACATGGTGTAGGCTATTCAAGAACCAAGAGGTGTACGAATTGAAGTACCTAGCTTGGCGAGGTGAGTGCAAGGATGTGATAGCTGAGTTTCACCCCGATGGTAGGATTGTCCTGCCATCTGATAGTAATGATTGGCAGATGATGCATGCTTCTCTATCCACTGCTTTACATAGAGTGATACCCATTGTCACTGAACGTATGGGTAAAGGTAGGTATCGTATTGCAGGTACTATTCATTTGGATAAGGTAGCCAATGAGAAGCCAGATACCAATTACTTTTTCAGTAACTGGTGGCAGTCATTCAAAGAGGTTGGTACTGAGTACTTTGCAGGTATGACATTCGACAAGGATGGCATATGCACTAACCCACAGTTTGCTACCAGTGGTGAGGTTGACGCAGAGAAACGTTTGATATGGCTACGTATGCTCAGACGTTTCAAGCGTGGTCTAAAAGCTAGAGCTAAAGTGGGTGCATTACAACAACATGCCAAGCGTATCTATGACAAGCACTCTGAGATGGAGCGTAAGGGTCAGCATCGTTGGCAATGGAACATGCCTAACTGGAGGTCAGCTAAGTACTACGCCATGTTGAAAGAGACTATGGAATCTAACGAGTTCACACCAGAGTTTCTTGAAGCATTCGTTGAATCAGCTACACCGAATACCTACGGCAACACGCTGGCTACAGATGCACACATCCTACAACATGTTGACACAGTCATGAATGACCTGTCGTACCAGTTGAGGAAGGACTTCGGTGTGTTTGTATCCGAGCCGTTGACTGCTGATGGAAAGGCGATAGGTGGACGATGACAGTAATAGCATGGGATGGAGAAGTACTTGCTACCGATACTCAATGTGCTTTGGGAAAAGCTAAATACAATGCGCCCAAAGCATGGTATGAAACTATAGGTAATACAGTTTGTATCGTGAGTGGAGTAGGTACTCTCAGAAACATACATCGTCATAAGGATTGGGTCATGCAGAATGACCCTTCCATTCCTTTTCCGTACGATAGTTTCAAAGACCACTACTACCAATTTATTCTCGTAACTAAGAACGGACTACTGCGTTACGAGGGTACACCTTACCCCATAGAACATGGGGTAAATGCCTGTGCATTTGGTGAAGCATCTGACTTTGCCTATGGTGCATTGGCTATGGGAGCTACGGCAGTGGAAGCTGTTCAAGTAGCTATTAAATACTCCCACTGTTGTGGGGGGAATGTTGAATCATATTCGTTATTGAAAGGAGACGGACATGAGACTAAAGAAATCTAAAGCTGAGAAGGTATGGGCATACTTACTCAAGCACCCAGAGGCTACGACTAAGGAAGTAGCCAAGGCGTGTAAGTGTTCAGCAAAGTATGTCTATAACTTACGGAGTAAGACAGGCACACCGAAAGAAGTGCTGACTAAGTCTAAGGTACGCATGCGTACCCAGATACTAACATCTGCCAACGAGTTGGTAAGTGATAAGCGTGAACAGGAACACGGCGACTTCTTAAGTAACGCTTACATGATTGCCAATTACTGGAACACTCACTTGGGTTTGATTGATTTTATCAAGCCTACTGACGTACCAACCATGCTAGCTTTGTTGAAGATAGCTAGGTCACATCAGAAACCACAGAAGGCTGACAACTATCGTGATGCTTGTGGTTACTTGGCGTTAGCTAGTGAAGTGGCGAGTGCATCTGAATGAGTATCATAACTATAGACTTTGAAACCTATTACGATAGGGAGTTCTCGTTGTCTAAGATGACAACAGAAGCCTATGTAC
>MDTE01061394.1_pt1 | contig 14314 bp, 26 predicted proteins | sample 811231 | NCBI WGS metagenome assembly MDTE01 (sample SAMN05326651, study PRJNA326480) | marine metagenome | isolation source: seawater | place: Indian Ocean: Red Sea | collected 2010 | reverse complement strand
TAAAGCCTCTAATATAGTGTACTTTGTTTTTAACTTTAATACAGTTTCGTGTATTTCTTTAAGTATTTCTTGTTTTTTGTTTCTATGTAAATATGTCATTTTTTTCCTTTCTTTCTTGACTTTATGTAATCATTGTACTATGCTATTGAAGCATTGTCAAGGGAAAAATGCAAAAAAAACCAAAAAAACACCAAAAAAGATGCTAGTTAAATCAATGACTTAGGTAAAATCGGGTAAAAAAAGATGCTAGTTAAATCAATGACTTATGATTTACTCTTTAGATTTGTTGTGTAATTCAAACAAAACCTTTACTTTTTCTTCTAGAACTTGAATTCTCATATAGGCTTGTGATAAAACGACAACTAATGTGATGAAACCTAAGAATATAGGCCATGCTGTGTTGATAATGTCAATCATTTAACCTCTCCTATATATATTTAGACTCGGTCAAATAATTGACATATATCTTAATTTGACATTACGATTTGTCAGAAATCTTACGGTAACCCCAACGGTTCTCAGATTTATCCCAAATGCCCTTCATAGCCTTTGGTATACTGACTAACATTTTATTAAATTTTACTATGTTCTTTGTAATTTGCATAACATTCTCCTTATAGTTAACAATTTGAACATTACGCCCTTTTAACTGATGGACTATCAGCCACTTTTGAAGCATGTGATATGCTACTACTATTTAGTAATCCCATAACGATATAATGAGTCCTACGAAAAGAAGAGATATTAACCCCATTGTATATCACTCAATGTATATCTCAACTCTTTTAATCTCTTTTCGTAAGACTCCTCAGTATTAAACCATTCTATTATGTTACCAGTACCAAATTGTGGTATCTGTATTTCTACGAACCAAGTATTTACATCTTGGTCCCAACCGTGATAAATGTCAAATGATTCTATGGGTCTTTGGCCCTTTAATCTTTGTCTTGGCATTTTTCACATCTACAATGTTTACAAACCTCAATCGTGTTGCCCGATCTGTCAATGTCATCCCAATAACTTCCGCCACAATGTGAATCGTGACCACAATTTGAACAGAACGAACTACTAATCATTACAACCGCACTTTCCCTTATAATCTTTGATTGCACTTTTAACAGCATCTTCCGCAAGTACCGAACAATGTATCTTAACTGGGGGAAGTGCGAGTTCAGAGGCAATCTCTGTATTCTTAATTGATTGTGCTTTGTCAATGTGAGCTCCTTTCAGCCATTCAGTAACTAATGAACTACTAGCTATTGCAGAGCCACACCCAAATGTTTTAAATTTTGCGTCTGTTATTATACCTGTGTCATCAACTTCTATCTGGAGTTTCATAACATCACCACACGCTGGCGCTCCTACCAGACCAGTTCCCACATTTTTCTTATTTTTATCTAAAGTCCCCACATTTCGTGGATTCTCATAATGGTCTAATAATTGTTTACTGTACGCCATTTAAAATCTCCTACAATAGTTATTAAGCACTATTATTTATTCATAATACTCCATTCTAACACCATTTTTCTCTTTAACAATCTTACGCATACCATTTTCAACTTCTTCAACTTGTACTTTTACTTTACCTTTTCTCTTTTTTCTTAATGCTTTATCTTTTTCTCTTTTTATCCTTGTAAGTTCCTGTTTAATCGTGATATTAGCGGCTATGACGAGCAAAACTGCTAAAGGGTCAAACACAAACACTAGTATTAGGATAACCCATCTTACTGCATTTTCTAAAAATGTCAGTGCATCATCACCATATAAAAGTGCAGAAATATACTTTAATGGTCCTACTTCTACTTCAAAATTCTTTATTTCTAAATCATAAACTGATTTTTCATCTAATAATTCATCTATTCTAGTCTGTGATTTATTAACCATATCGGTTAATTTATCTCTCTCTTCTTGTTGTTCTTCTCTTTTATTTAAACCTTTTGATACTGCACCTAATTCTATATACCTATCTAATGCATCATCTAAAGATTGTAGTTGTTTCTCTGCTCTGATGATTGTTTTTTCTTCTGATTTAATATAATTATCAATTCTATCAATTTTTATTTGTGCTTGAGATGTATTTGAACCTGCATCTATGTGTGATTTTGATAGATACCCAAAAATACCCATACTAGTTATAAACATAAGAACTATAACTGCACTTGTCAAGTAATATTTTAATACTTTTGGTACTGTAGTCCAATTTTGATATAACCAAGATGCAGTAACAAGTTTACCTATCTCTAATACAACACCCATAATAGCTATGGACACTGCGGATGCAGAGAATATAGCCATTAGACCTACAATACTATAATATGCAGCAACGGCACTAATACATAGTGCCACCACTAAGGTCATTAATCCAAAGAACATAATTTTTGATACTTTTCTGTTACAAGCATTTTGGTCTTTAACCAAAATTGTTTCATATCTAAGTCTTTACAATTTTCCATTGCAGTATCGCAATTATGCATTAACTTTAGATACCTAGTTTTTAGGTTCATTCTCACATACTTGTCTGAATAAAATATATTTCTCTCCAACTGGAGGTGTAAGTGTTATGGCAGGATTTTTTATATCAGTTTGTTTACCCACATATTTCCATTCACACGGACCATATAATTCTTCCATTTTGTTTTTGTGTGCAAAGAATTCAGCGTGGTCTATTATAAACATATTCACCATAAAGGAGAAAATCCCTCCAATAATTGTTTCTATTCCCATTTTAATATCCTATTATATTTTTATTAACCAGAGGTTTACCTTCTCTGTATTCGTGTTTCATATAGTCTATCATCTGTTCTAAAACAAATTGTTGGTCTTCAGTACCGTGTTCTAAAGTATCTTTATGTATGGACTCTAACCACTTTGTGACACCTTTATAACTTAAATAACCTACACCTGCTTTTACGCCAATCATATTTCCACACCTTTCTTTTTCAATAATTGTTTTAGTAATGTTTTGTCTATTTCATAATCATAATTGTATTTATCACCTTCTAGTATCTCATCGCTTTTTACACACTCAAAAAACAAATCAATAGACATACCAAAGAAGTTTATAGCCACATCATCTTGTTTATCAATCTCTACTTGACAATCTTGTTCACTGGCCATACTTTTCTCAATAGACATAGTTTGTGTTTCACCATTAGGAAAAGAAAACAACACTTGTATTAATAATATAAATTCTTTCATACTGCTATCCTATCAGGATTGTACTCTACTGTCAACCCCTATAAAGTGAAAATATGTACTCATAATAAATTTTGGTTTCTCTTTTGGCATTTCACCTTCGTGAGGATACATCCACATAGGTGGAAAAACAACAACACTACCCTTTTCTGCAGGAACATATACTTTTTCAAATTTAGTTCCGGCATCATTGTCGTTTAAATAATATAAGAACGCAAGAAATCGTGTACAATTTTGTATTGTACCAGCATCTACATGCCAAGGAAAACTACCTTGATTAGGTTCATATCTCTTAATTCTAAAACCTTCAACTGCATATGTTTTTGGTGCCATACCTGTTTTGTCGTGTCTTTCAAAATAATCATCACCTATTTTGTGAGTCAAATCTTTCATTAGATTACTTAATTTATGTCCGGCATCTATTTCAACTTGTTCAAAGTTACCATAGTCTGTAAGTCTATCTAAATTATGTTGATAATAATCTAATAATTCTTTTATTAAATCATCATCTAACATATTCTTATATAACTGTATCATTTTTTAATCTTTCTACCTTTAATATAAACGATAACATTAATTGAAGTGTTTACTGTGACAGCAACTAGTATCCACCATTGCCACCAAGTGACACCTAAACACTCCATTAAAGTATCCATTAGTTTATTATCCTTCCACCTTTTAATAGTGCACCTTCTCTTGGTCCAGCCACTATTCTTCTAGTAATAGGTATTGTTTCATACTCACCCACGAAGTCACCTGGGAATGTACCTGTTTCTAAATAACTCTTCAACCACCTAATATATGCTCTTGCATTTAAGGCCTTAGAGTGTTCTATTGCTTTTTGTTTTTTATCAACACCTTGTCTTCGTGCTGCTTTCTCAGAAGATGACGCAATATCTTTTTGTGTCTTAATCCACTGCATTACTTTTTTTCTAGACATAAAACCATCATCAGGTATAGCTAATACCTTTGGTGAAATGTTTGCGTATTTGGGTGGATTTTCTTTTAGTCTTTTTTCTCTTGCTTTGGCAAGTCTTTCAATTGCTGCCTGTCTTTGTTCTGCAGACATTTTTCTTTTTGCCATAATACCTCACTTAATAAATTATTATTGTTTATATTGTAACATGCATTTATCTATTTGTCAATGCCCCCATAACTCTTTTCATTCTTAATTGATTATCAATCCATTGTTTTGCAATGTAATTTGTCACTTTTCTTTTTGTTAATTTTACAATTTGTTTAAATACTGTGTTAAACACATTTTCACCTGCACTATTATTATCTACAATTATCATATTACCCATACCAAATAATCTTTGAAATTTACCTATGTTAGATTGAACATTGTTCCAATATGTTTTAACAATATCTAAAGGTAACTTTCTACTTCTTTGATTATTTCTTTCTATTGCTGTGTCTAAAGATGTGTTAACAAATATCATATAAGTTTCATATCCTAATTCTTTTAATCTTCTTGCTTGTCTTTCTATTTTAGTGTATTCTGCACCAGTGCCATCTATGATTAATCCTAGTCTACCAGCAACAAAATTTCTTTGCATTTTTGATGTAACTTCTTTTGCTCTACTTCTGATTTTATCTCTTTCTAAACTTTTTTCTGGACTCATAGTTCTAAAATCTAAATCAAAGTCTGCATCTTTTAGTAGTTTTTCAAATGCAATATCAGAGTTTACAATTTTAAGGCCGAGGCCTCCAGTGGTTCGTCTTACAACATAAGATTTACCACTGCCAGGTCCTCCTGCCAGAAAAAATGCCTTAAAAATATTAGGGTCATATACCCCTTCTGTTAATTGTTCAAATGTTTTCACGCTGTCTTTCTTTCTAAAAACTTTCTCGTTCTCGCCGTGTATAACTCGCTGGCTTCTTTAGTTAATTCACAAATCGTATTATCAATAATTCTATCTTGTCTTTGAAAATTTAGTGTTCTTAACTTACGAGTGTTTTTATTAGTCATTTTTTTTCCTTTAAGTAATCATCATATTGTCACAGTACCTCCACTTCCTGAACCTGGGTCAGGTAAATCATCAGGAAAACTTAATTGAGTACTATCTTTAACTACTTCAAGTCCTATTCTGTGTTTATTGTCACCATAACGCAGAAATGAGTGTTTTAGTTTTTTTATAATATAACGACCAGATACTTTTTCATTATATAACTCACCAGCATCAGTTTGATTTTTTGGTATGTTGAGTTCAAGAAGTTGGCCGACTTCAATACCAGTGTTACCTACAATTTCTAGGTAATAACTGATACCGTTTGCAATTTGTGATAATTTAGAAAATCTATTTAATATATCAGACCCTGGATTTACTTTACCATATGGTGTTCTGAATTCTGGATATGTACCTGTATGAAAAGAATCTGGTCCTGTTGTTGATTGTACAGTAACTAATGAATCTGAGTAATCACTTACTGTGTTACCTTGTGTGTCTAATACGCTTTCAAGTGGGAATAGTGGTTTACCTTGTCCACCACCAAGTGTTTCAACATCATTTCCCTTATTAAAAGATTCTTTATAAGAGAATGGTGTTTCTGAATATGTCTTATTAAAACTGTCGTGTAATATCATTTTTGATGCATAAAGTCCTGTACGAATACCATTTAATATGTCATTACTACTTATGATTTTTTCACTTTCTATCTGATTTAAATTTACCTCTTGTGGATTAACACCTTTTTTTTCGTGTAAGTCACCTTCACCAACATTATATTCCATCACAGGTCCTTCTTCAAATAAACTTTCTAGACTTCTAAAGTTATAACCACGAGTCGTTTCATAAAATATATAAGATGAGGTTTCAAATCTAGATAATGATCTTTGTGCAATTGAATTGATAGCATCAAATGGATGCATGTTTGGAACTACAAAAGAAAACCCACCTACTGTATCTTCTAATTTTAATTGTTTATCACAATTCAAATAGTTTTCACCTCTAAATATCTTTTCTACCATTTCTGAATAAGCACCAGTAAATGATTGTGACACTCTTCTTCTGTTATTTAAAAATATTTCGTTTGTGGTAAGTTTCAAAGAAATCGTTTTACCTTGATTCATATCAACTTCTTGTAATATTTTATAAACTACAAATGTATGTCTTGAGAAATCAATAGAACCTTCACTGGTTTCTTCTGGTGTACCAATTTCAAGTCTTACATATTCGTTACCAATGATTGGTAGTGTTTCTGATAAATCTTTTGTATCAACGAATGTTATATCTGCAGAAATTGCATTTGAAAATAATTCCTCGTAGACATTTACTTCAATCAAAACATCTACCAAATCAATTTCTGCACCTGCGTGTGTGACTAGTTTACATTCCAGTATGTTGTATTCACCAGCATACTGCATACCCATAGGACTTTTTGCCATTATGCTGTACCTTCACTCATCAATGCCTTAAACTCTTTTATAAATTGAAATAAATAATCTTTCTTTAATAATCTTATTTGACCTCTTTGAATTTGTATGTCCTCTTCATATTGATAATTACTAACACTTACAGCTGTTGGATGTGAAGTTTTGTCTGGACCAATATTTATGACCTCGGTAGTGTCACCTGATGTTTTTGTAATTTCATAATGATGTATTCCATTAGGGTTATCATACTTGTCATTTAAATATTCTTCAAAAGCTTGAACACCCATTGGCCAATGGTGAAATCTGTCTATAACATCATTTACTATTATGACAATCCAATGTAAACTTGCATCACCATAATATTTAAATGCAATATCTTCAGGTTTTTCACCCATAGCAACTTGATAATAATCAAATATTTTTGTATTTGCCGATGCATTCACAGCCAATTTAACTCTTTTTAATATATGTGTAAATTGTGATAGGTTACCATCACCTTTTATATCATAATTTAATTTAGGAAATTTAGAAAAATACATTAAAAACCTTCCTTAGCTCTTTCTTTAGTAATAATTTCAAGTTCTTTAAACGACAACGACATTTCTGATTCTACAGGTGGTGTGTCACCAGTATCATCAGGAACATGCGCACTATATCTTGCACCACCATATTTGACATTTAAATTTTCTAACACACAAGTGGATACTTTATTTAGATATGAATTATGTTCACCTTTACCAACCCAATGATATTCTATATCAAATACATCAGGTGTAACAAATACTCTTGATTTACCTTGATCACCTTCTACTTCTGGTAACATATGAAATTTAAAGATGTTAATTATTTCTCTGACCATTTTTGCTTCTTCCATACTTTTAGGTATAAATTTGAAATTATAATTAAATGACCTTTTTGATACACCACTAAATATTAATTCCATTCTGTCGGTTGTGACTTTACCTGTTCTTGCAAAATCTAATGCTTTTGTACCACTTGCAACTGTGTCAACTGTGTTTCTTGTTATTTCTGGTGCAGCTTGTTGTAACTCTCCACCTTGTCCAAATATAGCTTGAGTTTTATTTTCAGCACTCATAACATTTGACACAGCTTTACCCATCATTCCAATTTCTTTATCTTCATATGCAGAGTTATATGTAACTTCTACCGTAGCTGGCATATACAATGCTATTACCATATCTGTTCGTGTTGTTGGTGCTCTTGTATGTGTGAATATTTTTGTTGGTTTATTTGCACTTCTACCTGGTCTTAATTGTGCTGCCTTACCACCACCACCCATAAAAGATGCAAATTTATTACCAGCTTTACTCTTAAATGTGTTTATTTTTGATTGAGCTCTTTGTTCAAAGTTTTCTAGTGGACTTAAATTCTTTGATGCATTACCAGCATTTTCATATCTTAATTTACCAACATCTTGTGTGTTTACATAGAATAATATGAAATGTCCTTGATTAGGTGTTCCACCTAAATCTAAAGGATATTGAAAAACTCTTTGTCCTGTCTTATTACCACTAACAGAATTATAACCACCTGCAAATGGGTCACCTAATGATTGTGAAGTTAATGAATTTCTACCATTCAAAAACGAACCTAATTGATTAGTCAAACCACCAGAAAATAACTTAGTTGAAAAAACCATATAAATATTCCTATGAGTTATAGTGGCCGTTATATTCCTAGTTACCCCAAAAAATATAAAGGCAATCCTACTACTATTTATTATAGAAGTTTGTGGGAGCGTAAATTTATGGTATATTGTGATAAAAATGATAAAATACTAGAATGGGGTTCAGAAGAAATACAAATACCTTATTTTTTACCTACAGATGGTAAATATCACAGATATTTTCCTGATTTCTACATAAAATGTAGAAGAGCTGATGGAAAAATAAGAAAAATGATTATAGAAGTCAAGCCAAAGAAATATACAAAAAAACCTAAAATACCAAAAAGAAAAACAAAAGCATTTGTAAAAGAAGTTTATGAATGGGGTAAAAATAGTGCCAAGTGGGAAGCTGCAAGAGAGTATTGTAGAGATAGAAATATGGACTTTATCATTCTTACCGAAGACCACCTAATGCCCAAGTATAAATAATATTATATGAGTATATTTGACGAAATACGAAATCTACGAAAGACTGGTAGAGAACCATATCAGTGGTATCGTAATAGAATTAGAGAGTTGGGTGCACCATCATCTAGTGAGTTAATTAGAGATGGCAGACTATCTGGTAGATATCATATTGGTAGATTAAATATGTTTTTGTATGACCCAAAATACAAAGACAAATTACCTTACTATGATGTGTTTCCGTTAGTGTTACCTATACAAAGATATAGTGATGGATTTTTAGGTATTAACTTTCATTATCTTCCTTATGCATTAAGAGCAAGACTAATGAAAAGATTAGAAGATGATGCAAGAGGACCACAAAGTGATATGAGAATTATTACATCATATAGTAAATTACAAAGGGTTAATTTAATTAAACCCACTTTGAAAAGATATCTATATGAATTTACTAGAAGTAGATTTAGAAGAATAGATAGTGAAGACTTTGTTACTGCATTAATGTTACCTGTACAAAGATTTAGAAAATCAAGTCAATCAAAAGTATGGGCAGACAGTAGAAAGGCAATATAGTGTTTAATTTAAGACAATGGAAAAGTACTTTCCTAACTCAAGAACAAGCTCAAACAAATAGATTTGAGATTATGATTAATTTACCTAAAGTTTTGGGTGGTAGTTCTGAGGCTGCAAGATATGTAAGTTTAAGATGTGAAAATTTTCAATATCCTGAAAGAACTATTCTATCTGCACCTGATGACAATGTATATGGACCACCAAGAGAAATGCCACAAGGTGTTGTACAAAGTTCCACAATCACAGGTACCTTTTGGTGTAATAAAGATTTAGAAGAAAAAGTATTCTTTGAAGAATGGCAGAAAAAAATATATCAACCAGGAACATATAATATGAATTATTATAATGACATTGTTGGTGAGATACATATCTTTCAATTATCTAAAGGTAGAAGTTCTTCAATACCAGGTAACTTTTTAACTTTTACTGGTGCAACTGAAGAGAAAACAAAATATGGTGTCAAACTATTTGAGGTTTATCCTAAAACCATACAAGCACAAGAATTAAATACAGATTCTGGTTTGCAAAAATTATCAATAGATTTTGCATACAGATATTGGGAAGGTATTGGTCGTGAACCTTCTAAAAACTTAAACGATTACATAGCAGATAATTTACCTGGCAGTAATGAGTATGAATTATTTGATGTAAAAGGTATACTTACAGATATACTTGGTAAGTCTGGTGCTGGTCCAACAGTAGTTGCTGGTGGAAGAGCTGCAGCAGATTTATTATTAGAATAGGAGTGAAATATTATGGCTTTACCTAAACTTGAAACGCCAACATATAAAATAAAACTACAAAGTTTACAGCAAGAAATAGAATATAGACCATTTCTTGTAAAAGAAGAAAAACTATTAATGATAGCATCTGAAACAGGTGATGAAAAGAATATTATGAAAGCAATGTTAGACATTATAAATGAATGTACATTTCATAAACTTGATATACAAAAATTACCTATGTTTGACATAGAATTTTTATTTTTACATATCAGAGGTAAATCTGTGGGTGAACAAATTAAAGTAAATGTTACTTGTCCAGATGACGAAAAAACAAGAGTGGAAAAAGAAATTGATATTAATGAAATCAAATTATCAATCAATGAAAATCACACGAATGTGATTGATATAACAGATAGTATCAAAACAGTTATGAAATATCCTAGTATGAAAGAAGTTACAAATATGAATCTAAAAGACTCAGGTGAAATGTTTAAAATCATACCAAGGTGTATAGAAACAGTTTATGAAGGTGAAAAGATAATAGAAGACTTTACTGAAAAAGAAGCAGAAGAATTCGTATCATCTTTTAATACAGAACAGTTTAAAAAAATACAAACTTTTTTTGAAACTATGCCTAAATTAAAACACGATATTAGGGTTGAAAATCCTAATACAAAAGTAACATCAACAGTAACATTGGAGGGTCTGCAAAGTTTTTTTTAATAGCTCTTTCTCATAATAATCTAGAAAATTATTTTAAAACTAATTTTGCGATGATGCAACATCATAAGTATAGTTTAAGTGATATTGAAAATATGATACCTTGGGAAAGAGATGTATATGTAGATTTACTTCAACAACACGTGCGAGAGGAAAATGAACGAATCAAAGAGCAAAATAGAAAAAACAGTTGACCCAGAGGTCGCTAAAAAAGATTTGAATGGTGATGGACACATTACCAAAGAAGAAATGGAGATGAATTTGGAATTTAAAAGAAAAGAATTAGAAGACGCAGATGCCCGTAGAGATGCAATGAGAACAATGACTTGGTTCGCATTGTTGGGTATGTTGTTTTATCCTACTGGCATATTAATTACTGCTATGTTAGGTCAAGAAACTGCAGCAAAATTAATTGCTGACATAGCCCCAACATATTTTGTTGCAATCTCAGCTTTAGTTGCAGCATATTTTGGTGCAAACGCATATGCAGATAAGAAGAAAAAATAATGTCTGAATTAACTGATGTAAGTAATCAACTCACTTCACAAAATAGAAGTCTAAGAGAAACTTTTTCTGAAGAACACGAAAAAGCTAGACAACAGGCTGATGCTATTGGTAATAAATTAAGTGAGATTTATACTCACGGATTTGAAAATCAAGCAAAAGCTTTAGGTAATCTTGGTAAGTCTATGGGAAAAGGTCTGATTGGTAATTTAAAAAAGGGTCTTGCTTTTCTTAAACCAAGTATGGAATCTATAAAAGAAGAGAAAAGACGAAATGATGAGTTTATGAACGCAATCGGTACTTTTGCAGAGAGCACTAAAAACTTCTTTAAAGCTGGGGTTGATAAAGTAAAGGATAAGTTTTCATTTTTAGCTCCAATAGCAACACTTCTTAAAGGTTTAATTATTGGTGGTGCATTATTTCTTTTACTTAAAAAACTACCAGAAATATTTGAAAGTGATTTGTATAAACAAATGATTGTAACTATTGAAAAACATATTGTACCAGGTATACAAAAGTTATTTAATAATTACATAAAACCATTTTTAATGTTTTTTGTAGATGGACTTACAGATTTATTTAAAGATATTAATGATGATAGTAAATCAGCTGGTGATGTTATAAAAGAAAATGGTAAATTTCTTGCGGCAAGTTTAGCTGCATTAGCAGCCTATATGTATCCTGGTGCAATATTCAAAACAATTACATTTGCAGGTAAAAATTTATTGTTAGCAAGTAGATTGTTAATGAAAGGTATTTTATCTACTGGAAAAGCAGTAATGTCTTCAGCGATAAATCTTGGTAAAAGTGCACTTAAAGGTTTAGCAGCAGGAGCAGTTGCAATGAAAGGTGCTTTGGTAAGTGCAGGTATTGCACTTAAAGCTGCAGCAGTACCACTTTTGGCTGCAGTGACACCATTTCTTCCAATAATTCTTGCAGTTGCTGCAGGTATTACATTAGCAAAAGTTGCTTTTGATTCTATAAAAGAAAAATGGGATGAAGCACCAGGTGTATTAAGTAAAATAAAATTAATTGTTTCATCAATTATTGCTGCACCAGTTAATTTATTCAAAGGTATAATTTCTTGGGTTTCAAAAAAATTAGGGTTTGAAGGTTTTGCTAAGAAACTAGATGATTTTGACCCAGTAAAAGGTCTAATGGATTTCTTTTCAAATGCAGGTGCATTTATTAAAGAAAAGTTTGCTATTGTAGGTGATTTCTTTTCTGATATTGATCCAATAGGTGCTGTTAAAAATTTCTTTAGTAAAATTGGAGAAAAACTTTCTAATTTATTACCAGATTTTAGTTTACCAGAATTTGATTTTGAATTTCCTAAACCAAGTGCTTTACTTGATGGTATAATAACTATGTTAGCAGATATTTTAGATAAATTCACTTTCTTAGGTATTGGTCCTAAAATTGCAGAGTTTATGAGAGGTGCTGTTACACCTGATGAAGATGTTGAAGAAGTAGAAAAAAGACAAAAAGGTGGTCCTGTCAAGAAAGACAGTTTATATTTAGTTGGTGAAAAAGGACCAGAGTTATTTAGACCAAGTATGTCTGGTATGGTAGCAAACTCACAACGAACTACAGATATTTCAAATAGAGCAATGGAAAATGCTTTGGCTGCAATGAAAGGTATGGGTCAATCTGTACAAAATATTATTAGTGCACCTACACAAAATGTTGAAAATAAAACTGAAAATAAAGTGGCAATAGGTGTAGGTACTTTAGATGATAACTTCAGACAATTAGCAACATTCAGTTTCTAATCTTCACCATCTATTAACCAATGTGGTCGTCCAAAAGCAATCACTGGACTCTTATAAGGTTTATTTCTTTTCTTTGTACCTAGATGTCGTTGACCTAAACCTTGTGGTTTTCTGTAGACCATAATCTGAGATTGATCTTTCAGATGTCTAAACAAATTTGGCATTGGTATTCTTGGTCTCATATACTACTAATAAAGTCCACGAATGTTAGTAATGCAGATAAAACGATTACAAATAAATAAATCCAAAACCAATGACTTCTCATCAATTTACTTAAATCCATTTTAATTTCCCATTGCTTTCCATATCACATAGAACACTACCCATAATGAACATACTGAACCTACAGCTACAAGTGTCCACATAATAATTTGTTCTTGTTTTTTCTTAGCGGCAAGAATTGCCTGTTTTCTTTTCTTTCTTATTTCTGCTTGTATTCTTAAAACTTCATTCCACGCATTAGGGCCGTGACTCATATTAACAAAAGTTCTGAGTTCTTGTTCCATTGCGGCGATTTTCTTTTTGTGTGCAAAGATTTCAAGTGCTTCTTCTTCAACACTCATACCTGCTGTTTTAGCCTTTTTTGCTTCTTTGTTAACAGTTTCACAAGAAGTCATCCAGCGACCAATATCGCCGTACATTGACTCCACTTCTCTACCCATTTCAAAGCCTTTTTTGATTGCATTAAATGCTGTGGTTGCAACACCAAATGCTGTAATTGGATCTACCATTCGCCTCTCCTACTATTATTTATAATAAAAAAGGGATGTACACATAAGTATACATCCCTTAAATAAGGAGAAACAATAAGAAACCTAGGCTTCTTTTGCTAATTTCTGAAAGTAATCTAAACTATCATCACTATCAGATGAAGTCGTTTTGACAACATTGTCAACATATTGTTTGTCATCACCATCAACTTCAGGTGTACCAAGGTCTACATCTTCTGCAGAACTTGATGATTGACTTCCACTTAAAACATCATCAAGTCTTGACTTGAGTTCATCATAAGTTTTAAAATTAGATGGTGCTAAAAACTCTTTTAAAGAGTATTCAGATTTCCAAATTTTATCTAATTCGGCATCATCTTCTTTTAACTTTGAAGGACTATCAAATTCAGACTTATCATAGTTCCAGTATCCGTCAACCTTTCTAATTTTCAACTTGAAGTTTGCACCTTCCCAAAAGTCAAATGGGTTAACAGGTTTTTCATCTTCAAATTGAGGTTGTAAAGCTTCCATCAACTTCTCATAAATCTTCTTACCATATCTGAATAAGAAAACTTTACCTTCGTTTTCAGGATGCTTAGGGTCAGATACCACATATATGTTTGAGTAATATTGCAGTTTTCTTTTTT
>MDTE01004806.1_pt1 | contig 14314 bp, 11 predicted proteins | sample 811231 | NCBI WGS metagenome assembly MDTE01 (sample SAMN05326651, study PRJNA326480) | marine metagenome | isolation source: seawater | place: Indian Ocean: Red Sea | collected 2010 | reverse complement strand
GGCCAACGAGGAGTTCGGCAAGACCAGGGTTGACCCGGACCGGCCCTTCCAGAGCTATTTTTCCGCCTGGAAGGGGGGCTATGAGCGTTCATTCGGCATCTTGAAACTGGACGGCGATTCCCAGGCCGCCACCGAGCAGTTCTTCTTGGACCTGTCCCAGCGGGAGCCCTATCCAGAGACCGACGACGCGGTGGCCGAAGTCCAAAAGCGGTACCGGACGGCGATTCTTTCCAACGCCGACGATGGATTCTTGCTGCCCAACTTGAAGGCACTGCAGGTGGGGTTTGAAACCGTGCTTTCCTCGGAGCAGGCGCAGATCTACAAACCCCGGCCCGAACTGTTCCAGATGATGCTGGAGCGATTGGGAGTTACTGCCGACGAAACGGCCTACGTGGGCGACCGCCAGCTTGAGGATGTCTACGGACCCTCCCAGCTTGGGTTGCATCCGGTATGGGTCAACCGGGACGACCGGCCGCTGAACCCGGACTTACCGAAGCCCACCCACCGAGTATCCAGCCTCTTGGAGCTGCCCCAGTTATTGGATGGCGGCCTCAAGTCCTAAACAAATATTTCATTGAAACTTGAGGGGAAGTTTGAAGGCGAATCATGAAAGTTAAACTCAACGAGCAGGGACTGCTGCCAGCCATCGCCCAGGACGCCAACACCGGCCAGGTGTTGATGATGGGCTACATGAACCCCGGCTCATTGAAGCGCACCGTGGAGGGCACCCAGGTCTGGTTCTACAGCCGGAGCCGCGAGGACCTGTGGCACAAGGGCGAGATGTCGGGCAATTACCTGAACCTGACCGAAGCCTGGCTGGACTGCGACGCCGACACCATCCTGCTCAAGGTCAACCCCGACGGCCCGGCCTGCCACACCGGCGATGTCTCCTGCTTCTTCAACAAGCTGGAGGGCCTGCCCGAGGAGTTCGAGGATACCGAGTCCGGCCCCAGCATCCTGGGCGAACTCTTCGCCGTCATCAAAGACCGGCAGGAGGCCATGCCCGAGGGCAGCTACACAACCAGCCTGTTCAAAGATGGCGTGCCCCGCATCGCCCAGAAGGTGGTGGAAGAGGCCGGAGAGACCGCCATCGCCGCCGCCATCGCCGACAAGGAAAACCTCCCTGGCGAGATAGCCGACATGCTCTACCACACACTGGTACTGCTCGCCGCCAGCGGAGTCCAGCCCGAGACGGTCTACGAGGAACTACGGAAGCGGGCCAAGTAACTAGCTCTCTCTGGGTACGAGAAAATCGTAGGGGCGGGTTTCCAACCCGCCCCTCTTCGCATCAACCAACTCTCTTGGAATTAGAACCCGGCGGGCAGTTTGTCCCCTGCCTGGAATACCTGCCACTCGCCCCCCTGGTAAACGGTGACCTTTCCGAAGCCCACCACCTGCCAGTTGTCGCGCGTCCCCAAACACCCGGTGCGGGCGTCGATGCCCAGGTAGGTTAGACCGCCCGGCGCTGAATCCTGCAACTCCCGTGATGTCTCAGCCGGGTCGCGGCGCTCGTGGTGGGGCAGGACCACAACCCCCGGCACCAGTCCCAGGCCGTCCACCCATCCTCCGGCCCGGGGACGGCGCATAACCGATCCCATGGCCATGGCCCCGGCGCTGGAACCGGCCAGTATTAACCCATTGGCGAACAGTTCTTGAAGGGTCGCCAGAAACTTGGAGTCCTGCACCGTTTCCAATAGATGCTCGGGACTGCCGCCGGTGAAGTACACGACATCCGCCTGGTTAACACCGCCGAAGAAGGCCGGGTCCTGGGCCTGACCGCGCTCCAGCAGCATCAACTGGCTGGTATCCCCCCCCAGGGCGGCGAAGTGGGTTGCGCCGTCGTTGGCCGCCTTGGCCGGGGCGGAGTTGGCGGTGGCCGTTGGCACCACCACCACTTTCGCGGGATCCTTACCCGATGCCGCCATGATTCTCCGGTCCATATCTTCACAGCCGGTTCGGAACTCGTCGCCTCCGACCAGGGCTATCTGTCCAGACATACCCTCTCCTCTCTATACCAAGCGTTGCACGAAAATATCCGCCATACTGAGGAACAGCACAAAGCCGATCACGTCGGTGAAGGTGGTGACGAACACAGCCGAAGACACCGCCGGGTCCATCCGCAGTTGGCGGAGCAGCAGGGGCACGCCGGCGCCGGCCATACCGGCCACCATCATATTGCCCAACATGGCCAGACCCAAAACCAGACCCAGTACTAAATTGCCCTTCCATAGGTAGGTAACCACACCGACCACCACTCCCAGGGCTATCCCGTGGATGATGCCAAGGGCGACTTCCCTGGCCAAAAGTCGCAGCCCCAACCGGCGGGGCACCTCGCCCAGGGCCATGCTGCGCACCACCAATGTGACGGTCTGGGTGCCGCCGATTCCTCCCTGGCTGGCCACCACCGGCAGAAAGACCGCCAGGGCGACCACCTTGGCGATGGTGTCCTCGAAAAGGCTCACCATAACCGCAGCCAGGAATGCCGTGGCCAGGTTGATGTAGAGCCAGGGCAGCCGGCTGCGCAGGGAATTTCTCAGGGGTCCTGATATGCGTTCCCCGCCCACACTGGCAATGCGGAACATGTCCTCGGTAGCCTCTTCCTCGACAACGTCCACCAGGTCCTCGGCGAGAATCACACCGGTGAGATGCCCCTCATCGTCCACCACCGGAAGCAGTCCCAGGTTGTAACGCTGCATCACCCGCGCGCATTCTTCCTGGTCGGTCTCAGCGGTCACAGAATGGAAGTCCAGGTCCATGATGTCGCCGACCACCGCGTTTGGCCGGGCCAGGGCAAGCCGCATCACGCTCAGGGAACCCACCATATGTTGCTGTTCATCGACCACCAACATGGAGTTGATGTCCTCGGCGTCGGGTCCCAGCAAACGGAGTTGGTCCAGGGCGTTGGGGATGGTCGTGGACTGCTTCACCACCGGATACTCGGGGGTCATCAGGCCGCCGGCGGTATCGTCCTGGTACTGGAGCAGTTCCGTTACCTCACTGGCATCGGACATCGCCTCCAGGGTTTCTTGCTGCCGGTCCTCCGGTATCTGACGCAGGAGGTCAACGGCGACATCGGGACCGGTGAGGTCCAACACCTGGGCCAGGGCAACGGGTTCCCGGCCTCCGACCATTTCAAAGGACTCTTCGGGGTCCAGGTACTCCAGAATCTCCGCCACGGCCGCCGGGTTCAGGTCCACTAGGAGCGCCTGCCTCAGGTCCCGGGCCAGTCCATCAAGGACTTCTCCCTGGTCAACGGGGTGCAGCAGGGCAAAACGGCCCATGGCGTCTTTCTGTTGACCGGCATCCAACAGGTTGCCGATCTCCTGGACCAGCTCCTGGATCACCTCTTCCGGTGGCCGGGGCTGATCTTCGACTTGATTGCTGGCCGGTGTGGTTTGGGGTTGTTCCATCATTCGGTAATTGGCCGATTGTTCATCGGGCGCAGGCCGACAGAGGGCCTGTAAAAGCCTCGCAGCAGCAAGATTACCGGGCCTTCCAACGGCCCCAGATCTCCCGCAAAATCAGGGCCTCTGCCGGTGAAAAAGCCTTCCAATAATTCTAACAGCCAGGTTAGCCATAATGACATCCGGCGTGTGACGCCGGCCGCTTGCCTACCGGCTTACATCAAGCCCAAATACCCCTTCTAACACTGAATCACGGCCGGTGTTTGTGACTGTGATGCCGGGGCTCTGTGATAAAATATTCCGGTGGCACCCAGGTGAGGCGGCTGTCTGAAAGCCGCCTTTCTTAATTTTTAGCTTCGGTGCCGTTGGACTGCCGGACGGCCGTCGGAAGAGCGAAGGACATCCCCCAATGCCGGCCCCATTATTGATAGAGACGATCCAACAACTGGTCGCCCAGGCCCTGGAGAAATCCCGCGCGGAAGGTCTGCTCCAGTTGGAGACCATGCCCGAGATCCAGGTCGAGCGGCCCGGAAACTCGGACCACGGCGATTTCGCCACCAACTTGCCCCTGCGGCTGGCCCGCGCCACCCGTATAAACCCTTTGGAGCTGGCGCAAGCATTGGCGGCAAATATTCCCACCGGCGACGTCATCGACCGGGTGGAAGCGGCACCGCCGGGCTTCGTCAACTTCTACCTCAAAGACTCCTGGCTCCAGCAGCAGGTGGAGACGGTCCGGCAGGCAGGCAACACCTTTGGCAACGTCGATTCCGGCGTGGGCCGCAAGACGATGATCGAGTTCGTCAGCGTCAACCCCACCGGTCCGGTCCATGTGGGCCATACCAGGGGCGCGGTGCTGGGCAGCGCATTGGCCAACGTCCTGGAGGCTGCCGGGTACGACGTCACCCGCGAGTATTACGTGAACGACGCCGGTAACCAGATGCAGCTTTTCTACCGCTCTGTGCTGGCCCGTTACAAAGAGTCATTCGGCCGCGAATCGGACATGCCGGAGAACGGCTACCAGGGCGACTATATCGCCGACCTGGCCAAAGAGATCGCCGATGCCGAGGGTGAACGCTTTCTGGACATGGAAGAGGATCAGGCCCTCCGCGAGATCGGAGACATAGGCCGGGAGAAGATGGTCGGCCTGATCAAGGACGACCTGACCGGCATCGGGGTGGAGTTCGACATCTGGTTCAGCGAGCGTACCCTCTTCCAGCAGGGCGAGTATGACACGGCCATGGACCTGCTCCGAGAAAAGGACTATCTCTCGGAACGGGATGAAGCGCTGTGGTTCGATTCCACAAAACTGGGAGACGAGAAGGACAACGTGGTGGTGCGCTCCACCGGCGAGCCCACCTATTTCGCGTCGGACATCGCCTACCACTACAACAAGTTCGTCGGCCGGGGCTATGACTCGGTGGTGGACATCTGGGGCGCCGACCACCAGGGCCATGTGCCAAGAATGAAGGCAGCCGTGGAGGCCCTGGGCATCGAGCCAGAGCGGTTAACCGTGCTCATCTCCCAGATGGTCACTCTGCGCCGCGGCGCAGACGTGGTCCGGGCGTCCAAGCGCACCGGGGATTTCGTCACCCTGCGGGAGCTGGCGGAAGAGGTAGGACAGGACGCCTGCCGCTACTTCTTCCTGGCCCGCACTCCCTCAACCCAGATGGAGTTCGACCTCGAACTGGCCAAGAAGGAATCGGCGGAGAACCCGGTCTATTACGTCCAGTACGCCCACGCCAGGAACGCCAGTATCCTGGCCCTGGCCCGGGAGAAGAACATCGACTGGAGCAACGGCGACGTCGGCCTGCTCACCACCAGCAGCGAGTTGGACCTGGTGCGCGCGATGCTGCGCCTGCCGGAGTTGATCGACCAGATGGCGGCGACCCTGGAGCCCCATCACCTGCCCCACTACACTCTGGACCTGGCCAACGCCTTCCACGCGTTCTACGAGAACTGCCGGGTTGTCTCCTCCAATGAAGAGGACAACGCCATGACGGCGGCCCGGTTGAAACTGGTGGAGTCCGCCCAGATCGTGTTCCGGCGCTCCCTGGAGCTGATGGGAATGAGCGCCCCCGAGCGGATGTAGCATCAGGGATATGTAGGGTAATTTCCCCCTCGATCGGGGACGCGAACAGGCCTCAAGGCCCGGCCAAATTATGGCCGGGCCTTTCCTTTTACATCGCCGTCCCCGGTCCATATTATGTTCAGTCACCCGTCTTTGATTGACGCTGGCGATGCTTGAATGGCCCATGTATTAGGGTTTATGATGAACCGGATTGCCCGGCGTGATGTCTCACTGCCGGCGGACCAAATTCTCCCGTCCCGCAAATAGCCCTGGAGGGCGGCGTGCCGGAATCCCGCGGCCTGCCGCCACAACTTTTCTGCGGTAGGTGGACTGGGCAGATACGAACGATTTGATGGTAATCCTCTAGATGGCAATCCTCATCCGAATCACCAAGATCGCGTGGATATTCCGTGTCCGCCTGATCTTGGCTTATCTGAGTTTCTTTGGCGCCGTCGGCGTCTCCCTGCTCATCCCCCAGTTATTCGGGGAAGCCATCGACCAGTTGGTCGCCGTCGACGCGGAGGGCGTCGTCGGCAAAGCCGTCAGCACCCAGACCCTCACCTTCCTGGCCCTGGCCATCTTGGGCGCCAGCCTGCTGCGGGGGTTCTTGGACTTCGCCCGCACCTACTGCACCGACTCCCTTTCCCAGAAGGTGTCCTACGTTGTCCGCAATCAGTTCTACGACAAGCTGCAACACCTGAGTTTCGCCTACCACGACAAAGAACACACCGGCGACCTGATGTCCAAGGCCACCGCCGACGTGGAGTCCATCCGCCGTTTCGTGAACATGGGCCTGATCCGCTCACTGGAGGTTGTGGTCCGGCTGGTGGCCCTGGTCGCAATCCTGCTTTTCATGAACTGGGAGCTGACCCTGATCAGCCTGGCCTTCGTGCCCTTCATCGTCGTCCGGTCTTCCATGGTAATGGGCAGACTCCGGCGCATGTGGCTGGAGGTCCAGCAGCGCATGGGCGAGGCCGTGACCATCCTCCAGGAAAACCTGGTGGGCATCCATGTGGTCAAAGCCTTCGCCTCCGAGGAATACGAAAAAGAGAAGTTCGCCAAGAAGGCCCAGGAACTACGCGAGGAGTACTTCCACTCAGAACGGCTCCAGGGCACAAACAGCGCCTGGATGACCCTTTTCTTCACCGCCGGGTTGGGCCTGATCCTCTGGTACGGGGGCTGGGAGGTCATCAGGGGCGACCTCACCGCCGGCGGGCTGACCAAGTTCATCCTCTACCTGAACCAGTTGACCTTCCCCATCCGGATGTCGTCGTTCATCATCAACGCCTTCTCCCGGGCCATCTCCTCTGGGAGCCGCTTGTTCGACGTGCTGGACGCCGAATCGCCGGTCGTGGAGAAGCCCAACGCCGCCGTGTTAAAGGACGCCAAAGGGCATACGGAATTCGAGGATGTCTCCTTCGCCTACGAAGAGAGGATGCAGGCGCTCCAACACGTAAGTATCTCGGCCAAGCCGGGGCAGATAACCGCCATCCTGGGCGCGCCGGGCAGCGGCAAGAGCACCATCGTCAACCTGCTGCCCCGCTTCTACGACGTGACCGAAGGCCGCATCACCATCGACGGTCAGGACATCAGAGACTTCACCCTGGAGTCCCTGCGCCAGAACGTGGGAATCGTCCAACAGGACGTTTTCCTGTTCAGCGCCACCATCCATGACAACATCGCATACGGTGTGAAAGACGCCACCCGCGAAGACGTGATAAACGCCGCCAAGGTGGCCCAACTCCACGACCACATAGACTCCCTGGACGACGGCTATGACACCTGGGTCGGCGAGCGGGGCTCCACCCTATCCGGCGGCCAACGGCAGCGCCTTTCCATCGCCAGAAGCATCCTGATCGATCCGCCGGTGCTGATCCTGGACGACTCCACCTCCAGTGTGGACGTCCAGACGGAAAGGATGATCCACCAGGCGATGGTCAACGTCATGAAGGACCGGACCACCTTCGTCATCGCCCACCGGCTCTCCACCGTTCGCGAAGCCGACCTCATCGTGGTGCTGAAAGACGGGCAGATAGCCGAGCAGGGCACCCATGAAGAGCTGTTGGCCGCCAACGGCATCTACCGGGAGATCTACGACCTGCAACTGCGCCCCCAGGAGGAGATGCTCCTGGACGCGGCACTGCCCCCAGCCGAAAGCTCCAGCAGCCCCAGACTGGCCGCTGAGATGGGAGGGGACAACTGATGAGGGCTTCAGGACCTGGAGGCGGCGTCGGCGGAATGATGGGCGGCATGCGGGGCATGGGCTCCAGCGGCATGCGCGTGGCCACCGAGGACAACCTGACCGACGAGACCGTGGTGGGCGCAGCGTACGACCACAAGGTCGTCATGCGGCTGATGACCTACATCTGGCCCTACAAGAAGGACGCCTTCATAGCCCTGGCCGCCGTCCTGATGTACACCGTGGGCAACGTGACCGTACCCCTCCTGATGATGGTCGGTATCCAGTGGGCCGTTAACGCCGGTGAGATATGGCGCCTGCACGTGGTGGGCGGAATCTTCTTCGCGGTAACTCTCCTCCACTTTGGCTCCAATTACGTGCAGTTCGTCTACATGCCCAAGGTGGGGCAGGGCATCTTATTTTCGTTGCGCACCGGGATGTTCAACCACCTGCAGGCTCTGTCGCCCTCCTTCTTCCACCGCACCCCGGTGGGACGCATCATGTCGCGAAGCCAGAGCGACGTACTCCAATTGCAGGAGACATTTGAACTCATAGTCCAAAGCCTGTCCGACATCCTAAGTTTGGTGGGAATCATCGTCATCATGCTGGTGGTGGACTGGCGGCTAGCCCTGATCAGCATGAGCATCCTGCCGGTCCTCTTCTTCATACTGGGCTACTGGCAGAAGTTCGCCCGCCACTCCTTCATGCGCATCCGCCGGGCCATCGCCATGGTGAACGGCGAGTACAACCAAAACATCACCGGCGTCCGTGTCGTTGAAAGCTTCAACCGCCAGGAAACCAACATGAAGCACTTCGACGACCTGAACACCGAGTACCTGAACGCCAACCTGGAAGCCAGCCGTTACTCCGGCGGTCTTCAGCCCCTGGTCGAGTCCTTGATGGGCATCGGAATGGGCTTCGGCGTAATCCTGGTCGGTGGTGTCATGGTCAAAGGCGGCAACCTGGACTGGGCCGTTCTGGTGGCCTTCGCCCTGTGGATACAGAGGTTCTTCGAGCCGGTCCGGCACCTGACCATGCAGTACAGCCAACTGCAGAGGGCCATGGCCGCCGGCGTACGCATCTTCGAGGTGCTGGACCTAAGACCAGAGGTTGTGGACAAGAAAGACGCCACCGAACTACCCGAGATCAAGGGTGAGATCAAGTTCGAGGACGTGTACTTCCACTACGTACCCGACGTTGATGTACTGAAGGGCGTGAACCTCCATATCAAGCCCGGCCAGAATGTGGCCCTGGTCGGCTCCACCGGCGCCGGTAAGAGCACGTTGGTGACGCTGATCCACCGGTTCGCCGACGTGAGCAACGGCCGCATCAGCGTGGACGGGCACGACATCAGAGACGTGACGCGCCATTCCCTGGTCAGCCAGATGAGTATGGTACTCCAGGAACCCTACCTGTTCTCGGGCACCGTGGCCGACAACATTCGCTACAGCAACGAGGACGCCACGGACGAAGAGGTGATCGCCGCCGCCAAAACCGTGGGCGCCCACGACTTCATCATGTCCCTGGACGACGGATATGACACGGTCATGGCCGAGCGCGGCATCAACGTCAGCGTCGGCCAGCGGCAGTTGATCAGCTTCGCCCGGGCCATTGTCGGCGACCCGAGGGTCATCATCTTGGACGAAGCCACCGCCAACATCGACACCCATACTGAGGTGTTGATCCAGAGGGCGCTGAACGAGGTGCTCAAGGGCCGGACTTCCATCGTCATCGCCCACCGGCTGTCCACCATCCGTAACGCCGATAACATCGTTGTTCTGGACCACGGCGAGTTGGTGGAGCAGGGCAACCACGAGGAACTGCTGGCCAAGAAGGGCGGCACCTACGCCCGGCTCTACGCGGTGAACTACGGCCTGCCCATCGACGGGGACGAAGCCCAAGGCGGCGGTGCCCCGGTCCCTGCCCCGGCCGACGACTAGCAGCACCGACAAATGCGAAAGGAAAAGGCCCGCCGATGGCGGGCCTTTTCTTTTTTCCAGGTTGGAGCCGGGGCTACTCGGAAGCCGGTGGCACACCTTCGGTCAAGAAGCGCTCCATGGCGGACTTGAAGATGTTGTAGGGGTGGGCGCCGGTGAAGAGCAGGTTCCCCACCAGGAAGGTGGGTATGCCGCTGATGCCGTACTGCAAGGCCTCTTGGTACTGGGCCATCACCGTCTCGGCATAGGTCTTTTCTTCCAGGTGCTTCACCATCTCGTCGGCGTCCAAGCCGGTTTCATGGGCCACGGCGTGGAGCACTTCAAGCTCTCCCAGATCCTTGCGGTCTTCCCAGAACGCCTTGTAGGCGGCGTGGTGGAACTCCAGGAACTTGCCATGCTGCTGGGCGTACTCGGTGGCTTCCAGGGCGTAGAGAGTGTTGGGTGTTCGGGCCGGGGGCTTCATGATCAGCCCGGCTTCCTTGGCCTGTCCCCGCAGCGGCTCTGAGAGCTCATCGGCGGTCTCGCCGGGGCGCTGGGGCCGTCCCCGGCCCTCCTTGGGGGTGTCAGGACGCAGCAGGTATGCGCGGCCCTCCACGTTTATTTCGTACTCGTTGGCCAGCTTGTCGACTCTCTCCAGGCCGACGTAGCACCAGGGTCAAACGTAGTCGTACCAGACAGCGACACGGACCGCTTCATTATCCTTTTTCGCAGCTTGGGTCTCTTCGGCCATGACGCCCTCCTGGGTACTTTTCCCACTGGTCAGATTGCCAACAGGGTATCACCAATCAGTCCCCAGCCACCACAGTAGATATCCGGTGGGGGATATCCGCTTTAGGCCAGGCTCTTCAGCAGTTGGGGCAGCTCAGACAGACTGGATATGGTGGGGCATTCGGCGCCCTCTGAGGTGTGGCCGGTCCGGTCGATGAGCACACCCTGCATGCCGGCATCGTTGGCGCCCATGACATCGGAGCGTATCTGGTCGCCGACGTGGACCACCTCTTCCGGCGCGGCCTCGGCTTTCTTCAACGCCGCCATGAAGATGGGGGCGTGGGGCTTCTCGATTCCCGCCTCTTCGGAGCTGACCGTGAAATCCAGGTAGGGCGACAGGCCCAGACGCTGAAAAATCTCGTTCATGTCCCGCCGCAGGTTGGTGATGATTCCCAGCTTGTAGCCCGATTCCTGCAACGCCTTCAGCGCGGGAACCGTATCATCGAAGGGGGCGAAGTCCTTGGGGATCTTGGTGGTGCCCAGCCAGACCTTTCTGGCCGTTTCCAGGTCCACCGGAAAGCCGGCTTCATCCAGGATTATCTTTTCGTAGCGAGAGAAGAAGTCCAGGCGGTCTTCCTCGGAGCGTTGGCCCAGGGACCGGTTCTCGTTCTCCCGGTTGAAGTAGATATCGGCCACTGCATAACCGCGGGTTATGGCTTCTTTTGGGACTTCCAACCCCTGCTCCTGGCATGCGGCCTGCTGAATATCTTCCAGGGGCGGCCAGAACCGTACCAGGGTGTTGTAGAAGTCGAAGGATACCGCTTTGATCATGTGACCAACTTGAAGATTTGGCCGGGAATGAGGGCACGAAGGGCCCAACTGAGACTGGAAAATTCTATCACAGGCGGCATCCGGTCGAAACGGAAATGGGGAAGGGGAAAGAGAATGTGCCTCCAGGGTCCGGTCTTGCGCCCGATTGACCCAGTGAGTATGCTTGGGTCGTTGTTAGGATGAAGCGATTCCCAGGTTGGGGTGGACCAATGAAAGTAGCCATCGGGGCAGACCACGCCGGGTTTGAACTCAAGAATGAGATCGTCGCCTGGCTGGAGTCTGCGGGGCATCAGATAAATGACCTGGGGGCCCATGCCATGGACCCCGACGACGACTATCCGGACTTTGCCGCCGCAGTTGCCAACGACGTCTGTTCCGGCGATTCAGAGCGGGGAGTCATCATCTGCGGCAGCGGTGTCGGCGCCTGCATCACCGCCAACAAGGTGAAGGGCATCCGGGCCTGCCTTTGCCACGACACCTACACAGCCCACCAGGGTGTGGAACACGACGCAATGAACGTGGTCTGCATCGGCGGAAGAGTCATCGGCATCGAGCTTGCCAAGGCAGTCTTGGAAGCCTTCTTGGGGGCCTCGTTCATCCCCGAACCCCGGTTCCAGCGCCGGCTGGACAAGCTGACCCGGGTGGAGCAAAACGGCAGGGGCTAAAGCCCGGCCAGAAGCGCCAAGACCTGTCCGACCTCGGCGGGCGACTCCAGTTGGTGGAGCGCCTTTGTCCGCTCCCGGGGCGGCCCGATGAATACCGCCAGCCCCCCCAGGTCCTGTACCACCGAGAACCCGTCCTCATCTGTCTGATCGTCCCCGAAGAAGACCGGCAGCGGACGGTCACCGCAGTCTTCCCTGATCTTCAAGATGGCCTTGCCCTTGTCCCAGTCAAGGTTTGGCCTGACCTCCACCACCCTTTTACCTCTGGTGACCCTCATCCGGCCCGCCTCGACGTAGGGAGCGGCAGCAGCCACCACGGCGGCATCTACCTGCCCGCTGTACCGGTCGGGAGTACTCCTGAAATGGACCGTGAGCGTGAGCCGTTTGTTGTCCACCAGGATCCCTGGAATCTCAGCCAGTTCTTTCTCGCAGGTCTCGGTGATCTCGGACAATTCGGCCACGTAAGAAGGCGCTTGGGGGTGAACATAGTCGTTGCCGCCGCCGCTGATCTCCAGGCCATGATTACCGGCGTAGACCACGCCCGGTACGTCCACCAGGGACTCTACATCGGCCAGGGAGCGGCCGCTTACGACTCCGACCACGAACCGGTCCATCCGGGACAGGGTGGTCAATCTCTGGCGGGTCTCTTCCGTCAGGGTGGCAATCTCGGGCCGGGCGACTATGGGGGTCAGAGTCCCGTCGTAATCAAAGAGCAGCAGCACCCGGTGGGCGCTGGACAGTTGGCGGCTGACGCTGGGCCAGACATTCAACAGGTGGGGCATCGATCGGGTTAAAGGGACCGGATGGGCCGGCGGGACCGGCGGGCTCCCTGCATCATGTCCACAAAGAGCCTGGCGGCCCACATGTAGATATTGTTCTCCTCCACCACGTCCCGCATCCTGACCATGCGCTCCCGCCGCTCTTCCGCGGGCATCTCCACTGCGTCCAAGATGGCATCGGCGAATTCCTCGGTGGCGTAGGGGTTCACGATCAGCGAGTCGGTCAGCTCGTGGGCCGAACCGGTGAAGAGACTGAGAATCAGCACGCCGTCTTCGTCGAACCTGCTGGCCACATATTCCTTGGCCACCAGGTTCATGCCGTCGTGCAGGGAACTGACCACGCAGAACCGGGCGATTCGCCGCAGGGCCGCCAGGGTGACCGCGGGCAGATCGTCCGGCAGATAGATGATGGGCTGCCAGTTGTCGGTGCTGAACCGTCCATTGACGTCTTCAAGTTCGTGGTCGATCTGCGCCGACAATTGTTGGTAGGCGTGGATGTTGGCCCGGCTCATCACGCCAGCCTGGACAAAGACGACCTTTCCGGTATATTCGGGGTTCTTCTCGAAGAACCGTCCGATGGACCGGATGCGGTGTGGAATCCCCTTGGTGTAGTCGATGCGGTCGATACCCAGACCCACAACCTTGCCGCCCAGGTCGAACTCATCCATCACCCGCTCAATCTCCAGTGTCACCTCCGGGCTCTGAGACTCCTCATTGATCGCCTCGAAGTCCACGCTGATAGGGAAGGGCCGGACGATGGTCGGCTCCTCCTTCTGGTAGACCAGGTTGTACTCATCGTGCACCTGGGAACCGATGACCCTGGAGGCGGCCTCCATGAAGTTGTCACAATGGTCGCCGATATGGAAGCCCAACAGGTCGTTGCCCAGGAGACCGTCCAGCAATTGGTCGCCCCAGGGGCAGATACGGAATATCTCGTAGGTCGGCCAGGGTATATGCCAGAACTGGCCGGTGATGATGTCTGGATCGGCCTCCCTGAGCAGGCGGGGCAGCAGGGCCAGATGGTAGTCCTGGGTAAACACCGCGGCGGGCCGGCCGTCAATCTCGTCCAAGACCTGCCTGGCGAACACGTTGTTCACCGTCTTGTAGGTCTCCCAGTCGGCGGCCTGGAAAGTCGGCTCGATGAAGGCGTTGTGACAGAGGGGCCAGAGTCCCTCATTGGAGAACCCCGCGTAGTAGCCCTTCTGTTCCTGCTCAGTGAGCCAGACCAGCCGCAGTGTATAGGAGGGGTCATCGGGCGGGACCTGGACTCGGTTCTTCTCGTCAACGGCGTAGTAATCGCCCTCGCCGCCGCCGTAGGCGACCCACGTGCCGCCGCACTCCTGCATGAGGGGATCGATGGCGGTGGTCAGTCCGCCGGCCGGCGAGTTGATGCTGATCCGGCCTTCAACCAATTCGTGGACGTACGGTTGGCGGTTGGATACGACGATCAACTGATAGTCGCCGATCTCACGGTGGACCAGCCGTTGCAGTTTTTCCCGAGTCCAAGTGGGTTCACCCATCACCCTACCCCCTGTGACCCATCAGGTATGCGAATGTTACGTTGGGCCGGTTTTGCGGTTTCTGGGCTTAAAGCCGGGGCGCCGAGGTCTGGCTGCAAAGGGATGCAGAGGCACGGGAACAGGTCGTCCCACCCAGTCGTTGGCGGGTCCCGTTCCAAGACAAATTTTTCCACAACAGGCACCAAAGGTCAAATTTGAAACGGTGTCCAAACCAAATTGACAGAGG
>MDTE01007205.1_pt1 | contig 14316 bp, 11 predicted proteins | sample 811231 | NCBI WGS metagenome assembly MDTE01 (sample SAMN05326651, study PRJNA326480) | marine metagenome | isolation source: seawater | place: Indian Ocean: Red Sea | collected 2010 | reverse complement strand
GAAAAGGAAGATAAAAATCTAACTGGTAACATAATGACGACCGCTGGTTTCCATTCACCAAAAGAATGCTCATGATAATGGGAGGACATTTATAGGGTTTTCTGCTGGTTTTTAATTTAACAGCCTAACGACCAGAACGGATGAAAGACTAAAAGTGAGAAGAGCGGAGTTTGCCAGATCGCGATTAGGGTTGCGACTAATGGATTTGAGAGAGAAAGGATGAGAAGCGGCAGCTTGATGCTGATGCCAATAGAGGCGCAGAAAATCGAAGGTATTGGCCAAAGCCCACTTGAAGAAGATGTCAGAGATAGAGAGAAGGAACCACCCGGACGGTCAACAGAGCGGCCATTATCACCAGTTTTGGATGCATTCTTGAAGTAGCTGAAGGGCTTGAATGGGGGTAACATGGAGGCTTAATTGGTAGGGATGGGAGACGAAAGTTGCCAAGTTTTTGGAGTTGATTTTGCCAGAGTTGAAGGGTTATGAGTTTGAGTTTTTGGTAATCGAGATCATGATTGTTAAAACCAGTCTGAGAGGAGAAGAGGGATTGTTGACTAATTCAACTATTTTGATAAGAAGAAGGAGTTTCTGTGAGGTTGTTTCTGTTAATATTGGGAGTGTTCATGGAGGTTGCGCATTAAAATTAAATTGTAAAAAAATTGCCAATGTTTAATCTTCTAGAGGACTCGATTTTTCAACGATTCCATCTTTTCAATCGATATTTTTTCAGCTGTTGATCTTTTTTCAGGGTTTATCAGGTCTTCTAAGTACTTTTTTGTAGACAAAAATTCGGTTGATAAGAATTGGTCGGGGGTTCTTGGTCTTGACACAGGAATTTCTACTATCTCTCGCAGTTGGTTAGAGCTAGAGCCAAGCACAAAAATTCGGTCTGCTAAGTATGTTGCTTCTTCGAGATCGTGCGTGATAAAGATAATAGTAATATCAATGCTTCTCCAGATTTGAAGCAAATAAGACTGCATTTGGGCTCTAGTTTGCACATCTAGTGCTCCGAATGGTTCGTCCATTAGCAAAATTCGAGGTCGTGCAGCTAGAGCTCTAGCAATAGCTACACGTTGTTTCATTCCTCCAGATAACTGGTGAGGGTAAAGATCAGAAAATTTACTGAGACCGACCAATTCCAGCCAGTCCATTGCCTTAGTGTTGGCTTCCTCATGATCGGTTTTTGACATTATCAATCCGAACATGATGTTCTTTTTTATAGTCAGCCAAGGAAACAATGTATAGTTCTGAAATACCATTCCTCGATCTGAACTAGGCGAGTCAATGGGTTTAGAATCTAGAAGGATACTTCCGGAAGTTTGTTTTTCCAAACCAGCAATAGTTCTAATGAGAGTCGACTTTCCACACCCAGAGGGTCCAATTACACATATTAACTCTCTATGATGAACGGAAAATGAAATGCTACCTAGAGCCACTATTTCTCCGTCCCGATCGTGAAATTTTTTTTTCAGTGAGTCGACTTTTAATAAAACGGGTCGTTTTTTTACATCTTCAATCCTTTTGCGAACAGTCTCAGATTGCAGCTTATACTGGCCTGATTTGATGTAATCTGAAGTCATGATTCTTTTTCTTCCCAGATAAATATGTGGTTACCAATCAATTTCAATATTTGGTCTGCTAAAAAACCTATTAGCCCAATGATAATAATTCCGGCAAAAACATTGTCGTAGTTTCTATACTTAGCTTGTTGTGTAATAAAAAGGCTAATGCCTGATTTTGCACCAATGATTTCAGCTACAATTAAGTAGGTCCAAGCCCAACCGAGCAATATACGCATGTCCCGATAAAGGTCTGGTAAAGTACCAGGTACTATGACGTTGGTTAGAAGTGCAAACCGATTCGCCCCTAGAGTTTGTGCTGTTTCTATTAACGTATGATCAAACTGACGTGTTGTGTTTGCAATAACTAGCACCTGTTGGAAAAATGTACCGATGAAAATAATTGTGATTTTAGGAGCGTCGTTAATGCCGAGTATAGCAACAGCTAGGGGACCAAAGGCTGGCGCTGGCATGTAACGAACAAAGTCAACGAATGGCTCGTTCAAACGAGAAAGAACAGGAAAAGATCCACATAAAATGCCAAGTGGTATGCCAATAAGCGAAGATAATAAAAACCCTAAAGAGATGACTTCAATACTGTCCCATACATTTTGATATAGCCACTTCTCACCTTTCCTTCTCGGAGGTGTTTTGAAAGAGATATACATCGCTTTTACCACTTGATGTGGGGCTGGAAGATAGATTGGATTCACACGAATACCACTGGCTTGCCGTCCACCGTCCAGAGCAACTCGTAGGTTTTCTTCTTGAAAGTTTTCTTTGTCAACGCGGTCGTTTTCTCTGAAATAGGTATCACCAGGCTGTTCAATTAAGACTTGAGGATGCCAGAGAAAAGGTAGATAACTAAGTGCCGACCAGAGCGTCAAAGGTAACATAAACGCAATTACAGTCAGCCAAAAATTAGCTTTTTCTGAAATTGGAACTCCGATCAAAAAGTAGTCCTGAATTCGCATCCACAAGTATAAGGTTGATTCAAGGTAAAGAATTCGTCAAAGATGGGTCCAGATATTTGTCGCCGAATTCAGGCTTAGGATATACTCCATACTTAACATTGAATTTATCTCCTATCTGACTTGAACCGTAGACTGACGAGAAACCTTTCGCTTTTTCAAATGTTTTTTTTGCTTCATCAAGGGTTAAGATATGGGTCCCTTTTAAAATGTTTTTATACTCTTCTGGACTAATTTGAACCCGAGCACTCAAAATTTCTAGAATCTCCGCTTCATTTTTCGAGTCCTTTATATAATCCACAATCCTATACCAGACTCTAGACACTGCTAACCAATCGTCTCGATTCTTAGCTAAACTTTCACTACTTACATACAGTAAATCATAAATCAATCCTTTTGCATCTGCACTGGTAAAGATTGGTTTTGATCCAGGTACTGCTTTGAGTGCTTGGCCGGAGTTAGGTTGCCAAGCAACTATAGCTGATACGTTCCCTGATTCTAGAGCCTGCGGCGTTTGATCAGTTGGATAATTAACCAGTTCCACATCTGACTCTGTAAGACCATTTTCCTCTAATGCTTGCAACAATAAAAGATGACCAACAAATCCAGTTTCTAAACCTATTTTTTGTCCTTTTAGTTGTTGAATCATTTTAATTTTGGGTCTCGCAACCACCATATCATTACCATTACTATAATCATTTATTATAATACCAATGCCTTTTTTTCCTGTGGCTCCAGTTACTAGAGCATCAACATTAGTCATACAACAAGCGTCGACTTGTCCTGCAGAGAAAGCAATCATTGAGGAAGTATATTCTAACCATTGGAACTCAACATCGACTCCAGCTTCCTTAAACCAGTCTTTTTGTATACCGATTTCCCAAGCTACCCAACCAGGCCAATCACTATAAGCAATTTTTAGATTAGCCTCAGTCTTGACGCCAAACAACATTAAAATAAATATATGAAAACAAAAACAAAGGAGGCGGTTTTGTACCATTGATAGCCTACACTTCCGGTCTACACGTGTATATTCACTCAATTTAGTTTTATCTTCTTTCATAACCAACGCTCCAATATCCAGTTGAGGCAAAAACTACGTAATAAGCGGATTTTTAATTTAAACCAGGCACCAGTATAGTACGTGAGCATCAGACATGCCAGAAATGATAACAACTAACCTATCGTTAGTTGACAAGATCTAGGTTAGCGAATATAGAAATTGTTATTTGTAAACACTGTACCATCCCTGTCACAGTATGTGACACTGATAACGCAGTTGTCCCGAAACCACTATGATAGAAACATGAAAAATCAGTTTTTACGACACAAAAAATTGGGAAGGGGTACGGGCATCAATTACCTTTCATGATATATCTATTATCAAATAAGATAAGAAAATATTCGATTAATTTTGTAGCATTCAAAGTGGTGAAAATATATTCAAATTTGAAGCAAAATCCTGAAATAATCTTTCGTGCTTACCACATGATTAGTTGTTACTCTGTTTCATTTCCCCATATTACTGGGTGTTGGTGTCCACGAAAAAGATCCCCTTCTTTTCGTGGACACACCTTTAGATTGCTATGTGAATATATTCCTTGACTGGTATATCTGACGTGATCGGCTATCATATGAATCGCTAATCCCAATCGAGGTTGATCTGAATGATTAGGACCAGAGCCGTGAATGGTTTTTGCATGATGAAAGCTAACAGCACCTGCCCGAAGTTCGCAATGTACAATTTTCCATTTTTCTCCCCTTGGGATTTTGACCTTACTTGCTGTTTTATCCATTTCTAAAGTTCGTTCAGATGCTTCCATAGCTTGACCCCATCGATGGCTTCCTGGAATAATCATCATAGCTCCGTTTTGGATATTAACATCATTTAAAGCCACCCAAGCCGTGATGAGATCGGCATGATCGCAAACCTGCCAGTAATTCCAATCCTGATGCCAACCAATATTTCCCGACAAAGTCTTTGATTTTGCCGGTGGTTTATAAAGTAACTGGTCATGCCACATACACACACCATTGACTTGTAGTAACTGAGTTGCTATCTTACCGATTCGTCTATTTAAAGACAAACGCCTGATCGCCCCTCCAGCCCACCAAGCATTATTGATCTGAACCATTCCCTGTAGATCTTGGCGCTCAGGCCAGTTACGTCCTGCCATTGGCTCCCGACCTGACTCATACTTGTGATTCATAATATCAGTCATCGACTGTCGGTATTCGGCCAAATCTTGACTAGAAAATAGCGGCTCAGATTCAATCCAATAACCGTTATTTTCGAAAAAATCCTGTGGGGTCACGATGTTAGTATTGTTTGGTGATTATCAAGCTTTCCAGAACAGGAACGCTACGAGGTTGGTGGCTCGCTCTTTATATGAAATTCAAGAATTAGCAAAAGGTCAGAGTCCCGAAAAATTCTGGCCGATGAAAATCTGGCCTAGGCAAGTCAACAATTGACCAAGTTAGCCAGTGCGGGTGCGAGCTCTGATCAGCACATTTATAAAAATTAGCCTTCCATTCTACACCACGGGCTGGTTTTATAACTTCAGTATATTTAGCTAAGATTGAGAATGGAAGCTTATATTCCAAAGTCCAAGTGATCGGTTGTGTAATTTCTTCGGTAATCAGCTTTGGTAAGGAACTGGCAATCTGAATCTGATCTAAATCATCGTCGCTTAACTCTATGGAACAGTAATTTCTGGCAACCTGATGATACATAAGTATTGTTCCACCACAATTAGTTTCAAGATTAAAATAACCGCTACCTACATCCTGTTGCGGAGTAAAAAAAAATTCCACACAACTATCCTGACAAACTGATGATTGATATCCTTCGGACAAGGCTTTGACATACCGATCGACAACCTTGAAAATGATGTATATTGACTCTAGGTCATAAAGTAACTTAAATTCCACATTTGGAATATGGTTCGGCCGATGCCCCATGAAATATTCTAAATTACATGATGGGGCCTGTGACCAGATTGATTTATCCCATTTAGCATCGATATCGATATCTCTAGACAAAGGGTGAACCATGTATTCTTTTGGTGTATTTGTTACCATGAACATCGTAATAAGACACATGAGCAATTTACTCATGTATCAATTTTTTATTTATCTTATCCTCAGAGCAAGAGAGAATTCATTTAATTATCCAATACCACTTGTATGGAATTCACCGGTTACGTGTTTCAGAAACACAAATAAAAATAAAATTTTATCTTATTCTTAACTGTCACCAGATCTAATGTTGTTTGATTGTACTCCAGGTAAGTGCGAGTTTTTGGTTATTGGAAACTGACAGCGCTGTTTGTAACCCCTTATTCATTATTTCCTTCAAATCTTTCTCGGTTAGTGCAACATTGAATAAAGCAACATCGTCAATGATACCCTTAGTATAGCGGTCGTAGTGTCGCCCGATAGCTACTAGACCTTCACTAGTACCATATCCACTTTTCGTGTTGAATTTGATCTCTCCCTCTTTTTTACCATCTACCCATATAGAAGCAAGTCCCTTAGCAGAATCTGCCACCCCAGCAATAAAGTGCCACTTATCGTCCGCGACTACTGTGGCACCATCAGCACGAAAACTTGTACTAGACTTATCTCTTAGAAACAGTGTTATCTTATTACGACTACCGTCATCCCATAAAAGATACCATGGTAAAGCTTGGCTTTTGTCTTCGTAATTCTTACCCACTAAGGATCCCCCTACCTTACTTCCCTTGTAATGTAGAGTAATAGTGAATGACTTACCTGGTGCGAATCCTAGTTTGGCTGAATGGTCAACTGACACCCAGTCATCGGTCCCATCAAATTCTAATCCTTTACCAAATTTTCCATTTACCCACTTGGCTCCACCTTCAATCTTACCGTTATGCCCATTCTTTGTTGCATCTATGGCTTTATTTCCTTGACCTTTATCAAACAACCAAGCCGCAACCACAGATTCTGATTTAACCTGTGTATGTGCTAGATAACTAGAAGATATTGTGAAAACAAGAAAAAAGAAGATTTGTTTTTTCATTAGCCTTGCCACTTCCTACCTGAGGTATAAATGCACGGAAGGTAGATTCTACGACTCCATTTTCCTTTTGTCAAATCAGTGGTAATCCTACTAGATAGAATGAGTACTGACCGAATTAAGGGTAAAAAAATAGAACTTGCTTAGTAATTTTTCCATTTTTGAGTGCAAGAAGAAAGAAACTAACCATCGAAAGCCAAATCAGATCTCGGTTTTACTTTGATTGTCTTATGTGCCTTTAAAATTACACTACCAGATTTAGATCCTTTTTTTTTGCGCAGATTCTTTCTTTGAGTGTAGTGGACAGCGACTTGTCCTCCATTCCGACTTTTACTGTAATAAGCTGCGATAGAAGCTGCTTCTTGTAGTGTCTTTTTGGGTAACCTATCCAACTTTTCTTGATTTCGTACAATCACATGAGATCCAGAATTATCGGCTACATGTAACCAAAAATCTTGTGGTAAGGATAGATTAAAGGTGAGATAATCGTTACTTTCTGCTCGATTTCCCACTAAAATTTCCAGGCCGTCGGACGAAACGAATGATTTGTAAATTTTCTTCATAAATGATGATTATTAATCAATTACAGTTTTGTTATCCACTGATTTGCCTAATCTAACCTCAACTTTCATTAAATGTAATTCTTTTTTCTTTCAAAAGAAATTTTCAATTCTCCAGTACGCACAATAATTCAACTTTTTATGAATACAAACTGTAATCGTAATTTTTATCAACTATTGTTACAATTTGTGGTTTGATAAACCGATATCCTACTTGATAAATGGTGTGATAATTGTTTCCTTTATCCTATGATTTTTGCAATCCATTCAGCAGTAACTCGGGCTAATTCTGACATTACGTCTTCTTTTATTTTTCTCCTTTTCAAAACTTTAAATCCATGGTCAGCAGTGTCGACAACGTGGAGTGTGCTTGTTTCTAGTTTATCGACTACAGGCACTAATAAGTCAAGACTAGCCATTCTGTCTCTCTGACCAGACAAAAATAACATGGGAATATTGATCTGCCTCAGGTGGTCTGCACGTTCTACATTTAGTTTGTTATTGTGAAGAGGAAAAGCGTAAAAAATTATTCCTGACAATTTTTTTTCAGGGGTGCGAGATTGTGCTATGGAAAACATTCTCCCGCTCATGGAATGACTACCTGCGAAGAGTGGTAAATTTTCATTTTCTTTAGATGCGACATTAAGAGCAGACCTGACTGTAGACAATCTTACTTTTTCTCCATCCATCCCGCCTTTACCCTTTTCAGAATACGGGTAATTAAAACGCATGGTTGCTATTGACTTGTGGTTTAGTGCGTTGCTCAGTTCTGACATCAATTGATGTTTGATATTGGACCCAGCCCCATGACCGAGAACCAATACTGATGTAGCTAACTCAGGCTTATCATATATGGCGGTGACTTCTTCCTTATCTGTGGCAGCATGAAATTTAAATTCCTTTGTTGACATCTTCATATTAATTCACTTTTATATTAAGGCTGATCTTGATATTCTAGGGCACATAAGATCTGTTAATCTGAATAACTGTAGAAATTGAAAATTATGTTAACAATATATCATAAACAGTAACTTACCTTAAAAAGATAATAATTAAATACCGACATTCTTATAGAATCCCAATTGGAAACCACCATTGGTTCTATAAGACCATTTGTAATAATAGAGACTAATTTTTGATATAAACCGTTTGCACCCATAATCATGTTGAGGGAAGAAGATGAAGGCTGCCTTTGGAAAAGTTTCAATAACTCCACCGATCAATGATACTTTTCCTGATTTGTTTTTTGATCCAGAAGGTACATTAGATGAAATATACGCTAGAGTAGCTATTCTAGAAGCGAATTCGTCCCCAATTATTATGGTGGCACTTGACGTTCTCGGTATTGGGGTGGCAGAAATAGCAGACTTAGAGACTGCTATTTCTAGTGAAGTTATTATTGATGCTGAAAAAATATGGATATTGAGTAGCCATAGTCACTCGGCGCCGATTTTGTGTCCAATTGATCTTTATGATGGATTTAGTCCATACTTTACGGGGATAAAAGATCGTATTGTTTGTTTAATTACAAACTTAATGTTGGAATTGCAATCAGTTACAATCCATTTTGGCCAGTCCAGTTGTGACTTCAATGTCAATCGACGATTGATAGATGCTAGTGGCAATTGCCACATGGCTCCCAATATGGGTGGAGTTGTGGATAAGAGTGTTCCAGTAATCAGTTGCCGTGATGTTAATAACAAGATAGTCGGTATTCTGTTCAGTTACTGTTGCCATCCGACTATTTTGCTAGGACCTAAGATCTCTGGTGATTATCCAGGATGGGCACAGAATACTTTAGAGGAGAAGCATGACCCTGCTATAGCTTTATTTTTACCTGGAGTATTTGGCAATGTTAGGCCGTACTTTGGTTCAGGAGATCGTTTTCGTCCAGGTACTGAATCGGATGTAATTTCGTCTGGTTATGAACTAGCTAATGCTGTGGAGGAAGGGTTAAAGGATTCTCATCATGTACCTACTGAAGTTATCCAAGCCTGGCGTAGCAGACCTCAATTGCCGCTGGATCAACCATTATCAATAGAGGAATTAAGTAAAATAGCATCTCAATCTATTGCATCCCAAAGCGCAAATGTTTCAACTAGGCCATGGCAGAATGGGGTTAATATTGCTAAAAGGCAGTGGGTTCAAAAGGTTCGGTTAGAAAAAATAGAAGATCGCATACCAACCCACCAGGCTTACACATTTTCTAGGCTAAGATTGGGAGAGTTGAATTTGGTCGGTTTTTCCGGTGAATTTTTCTTGGAATACGGTATTTATGCTCAGTTGCAAAGAAGCCCAGAAAGAACCTTGGCATTTGGATACACGCAAGGATGTCAAACCTATGTTCCAACAACAAAAGCCTTAGCTGAAGGAGGGTACGAAGTTCGCGCATACAAACGGTGGAAGCAAAGTTGTCCCTTCAAACCAGAAGTCGAAAGTGTCGTCAAAGATGCAATCTCCAATCTGATGTCTCTCGACTAGCGACCCATAACTTCTGGACTATATCATTAATTGAAAAATTTGTCTTTTAATTGTGAAAAAATTCTGTCCTTCACTCATGTTATCTAGCCCCACATATGAAAAGAAGAGGCAATAAATCTATCTGGATAAAAGGTTTGCAACTTTATTGATAGCTGCAGCTATATCATCAATATCCTCTTGGCTCATTTGTTCGTGAATTCCGATAACTGCAACTGTACTTAAACCTTTGATCGCGTTTGGTACAAGATCCGGACTGTAATGGTAATTCTTGGATACGTAAGGACTATTAAAAGGGAAACCACTACCACCATAGGTTTGACCTTTGGTTAAAAATCCTCCCCTTAAAAAAATAGGATCTTTAATATAGTGCGGAGAAACAGAAATCCCTTCGGCTCTCAGAGCACTGCAGAATACATCGGGGTTGTGTGATGTAATATGAAAAATATAGTTCCACCAAGATACTTCTCTATTATCTTCTGGGGGAATAGTCATAATCCCGGATGCTGAGCTGATTTTGTCATTTAGTCGGTTTCCCAATTCGATTCTACGCTCTACGACCGACCGAACTTTTTCTAATTGTGCCAGACCAACAGCACCTTGTAGTTCGGTCATCCGGTAATTAGGAGCTAAAAAGGCATGATCTCGATCACCCATGTACTGATAGTCCCAACCTTTATCAGAGAATAGCTTGAGCCGAATATAGGTTTCTTCATCGTTAGTAATAATAAAGCCACCATCCCCTGTGGTCATGTGTTTGGATTGTTGCATGCTAAAGCAACCCATATGACCAAAAGTTCCAGCATAATGTTCCTCATACTTAGTAGCATGCGTCTGAGAACAGTCTTCAATCAGTATCAGATCATACTTTTGCGCAATGCGAACAACTGGAGCGATATCGCATGGACGACCAAATAAGTGGACAAGGATTATTGCGCGCGTGCGATCGGTAATATTAGCTTCAATCGAATCTGGTCGCATATTTAGCGTTAATGGATCGACATCGGCAAAAATAGGAACCGCATTCTGCATTAGAATTGGCATTACACTGCCAGGATCAGTGATCGGTGCTGTAATGATTTCATCTCCTGGTTCAGGGTTAACTACCCCAATAGCAGAATGAATAGCAGCCGTACCACTGGTTGAAGATTGCGCGAAGGATACTCCGTAAAAATTTGCTATTCGTGTTTCAAAATCCCTGACCATAGTACCACTTTTTCCAAACAGATTTTGACTACGTACTGCCTGTATAAGTAGTTCTTCCTCTCTTGAACTAAACGGCTTCCGACTGGGAAATGGTGTCTCCCTGACTTTTTTACCACCATAAATTGCAAGTTTAGTTTCCATTTTGATCCTCTCAGTTAAATCTCGATTGCATTAAATATTCTTACCTTTTGACGATTTGCATTGATAATTTTTAGATCGATTATCGTATAGGCAATTATCTTAACTAGTAATCATATATTGAATTTCAGAATTAGTTTTTTGACTATTTTTGCAGCCGACACGAAATACATTTTTGTGGTCGGCTGCAAAAATAGCCAAAAAGAATAATGGAGAGGAAAGCCAGATGCAATTAGTTAAAATTAATAGATGCTTTCAATTTTACATGGATCAATAATACAGGTTCAGCTAATTTCATTTTTTATTTAGCTCACTCTCTTATTATCTTCGTCGATTCAAAACCTTCTAACCCAAAATCACTTTAACCAAGAATATCCTCAATGATCAATTGTTGGTTGGACATTTCTTTGTTCGCGGCTTCTAGCCTTTCCCGGCTAGATACGACGCAAATTGCACCTTTTGCAAAATTATTTTCTAACAGATCCAATAGAGCTCTTTTTACTTCTTGAGGAGTGACACTCAGAAGTTCATCATAATACTGCTCTCGAATTTCAGGGGTTTGTCCAATTAAGTGTCGATATAAAGCCTGACTAGTTGCAACTTCCGGTCGAATGGGTCTTTCAAACTGTTTTGCGGTGGCTATGATAGCGCGGTCAATGTCAGTTTGGGTCCACTCAACCTTGCGAATATAGTCAGAAACACCAGAAAAAACCTCTAAGGTTCTGCTAATGTGCGGGTCTCGGTAGGAACCGAGGGTTAGTGTACTACCGAGTGGACTATAATTAAACATAGCCCCATAAGCATTACCCCTAAATCGAATTTCGTTCATAATATACTCAAGTCGAACTAGGTGCGCTCCCACCATCAGAGGTGTTCTATCTGGATGGGAGTAATGAGGGGCTGGAATCACTTGCGCACAGTGAGCTACTTGAATTGGGGCAGCTAATCCCTCGCAAGGTGAAACCTCGTATCGTTTAAAGTCGGTTGGAGAATTAACGATGGATTCACGACTCATTTTCGAGATCCAATCTTTTAAGGTCTGTTGTACTTCTTGAGCTGAATCTCTTGAGCCAGTGAAACTTGCAGTCATTCGACCACCAACTAACAAAAAATCACGTATAGATTCGATTTGACTTATAATATCGTCACTATGGGCATCAAAATTATTATTAAATCCTTCCACAAGTGACAATTGTGGTAATCCATACACGATTTCAGACAAATACCCTTCAATCGTTAAACCCCGTGCCGCATGGCTAGTTGCTGTCCCTGAACCGTCATAAACCATGTTAGTTCGATATCTAGCTTGTGCCTGCTGAAGTACATCCTGTAAGCGTCTCTTGTCGCTTGGATCAACTGAAAACAGCAAATCGTGTAACACCTTTAAGGCGGAAGAAATTTGGTTGTCTAGTGCTTTCAAATTAAACTGGACGTTCCAGGAGGAATGATGTGGATCATCGATACAAGTACCGAAGTCGGCTTGGCAGGAAATTCCACCAGTGAATGCTGATGACCGTTGAGCAATTTGTTCATAACTCATACCCGCAGCCCCCATTTTCCGAATTGATTCGGTATAACGAGGCAAATAAGACCAGAGTTCGGGTGGCATTCCTTTCAAACTAAAGTTTAAAGCTAAGTAGTTGACACCGTTGGCGAAGACGTTATTTTGTAAAAGTTCGACACCATCAATTACTTCCACTTCTGTCTGGATGTGTGTGAGTCGATTTGGCAAATCATGAATTTTTAACTGTGGTAATTTTGCTAGCAACTCAGGAGGATTGGGTTGACTATTTAACTCGTCTAGTTCTCGTGCGTCAGCAGAAATTTGTGCAACTTGATCGTCACTAAATTGGCTGCGTACCTGTTTCATCCGCTCGGCAAAATCCATGTCATTTTTTGCCTGCATTTGGCTATCAGGTTTTAATACGGCTGTAAGACGATGAGAATTTTTCAACAGACGCGAACGTATTAATTGGTTAAACAGTTGTGGATCGGATTCATAGCGACGTTTACAATTGGACAGATGCTCATTCATCCTCAAGAACACCAAAGGATCCTTATCATAAATCCATGAGTTAATTACTCGTCTCATCATATGTAATGGGAACATTGATTGGATTTCGAGGTAGTGATACGACGATTGCTGAAAAGCAGCCTCTACTCTTTCGGGATCGATTGGACTGTCAGCAATTTCGGAGAGGGTTTCGGTCACTAATTGGACAAAATCGTCAAGACAATCAGGTTCGCTACCCTTCAGGCCAAGACTAAAGGTACTTTCTTTACCTATTCCACCTATTCCTGAAGCAATAATATCGGCGCCTAAGTTTGATCCGATAATTGCTTTTTTTAAAGGGGCAGCTTCATTGCCTAGCAAAATGAGGCTGAGAATGTAAAGTAGGGCAACATCCTCAGCATCAGTGGCATCACCAATTAACCACTCAATTGCCAAGTAGGTTTTTTCTTCAGATGATTCATCCACACCAATCGGATATTTGTCGACTATGGATCTTGGTTGACTCCACCGAACCTGAGGTTCAATTTTAGTATTAATGCCAATACGATTGAAATTGCTGAGTTTGTCTGATAAAAATTCAAGATACTTCTGGGTTGGTATATTTCCATAGAGGAAGAAATAACTATTACTTGGGTGATAATAAGTTCGATGAAAATCTTTTAATCCTTCGTAGGTCAAATCGGGAATGGCATCTGGATCACCTCCAGATTCTCTACCATAGATTGTGTCAGGAAGAAGAGCACGTGAGACGGATCGGTAGAGTCGGGATTCTGGGTCAGAAAATGCACCCTTCATTTCATTGTAGACAATACCCGTGATGGTCAAATCGCCGGTCGGTTTTTCTGGGTCTAGAGGAGCAAAGTGGTGTCCTTCTCTTCTAAACGTCTGGTCAGTCAGTAAAGGGTGAAAAACTGCATCAAAATAGACTTCAGCCAAGTTGAATAGATCTTGTTCAACGTTGCTTGCTACCGGATAATATGTACAGTCTGAACCTGTCATGGCGTTGATAAATGTTGCCATACTCATTTTTATCATTTCAAAAAAAGGTTCCTTGACAGGGTATTTAGATGAACCTGCGAGAACTGCATGTTCGAGGATATGAGAGACTCCGGTGTTGTCCGGAGGGGGAGTTGGGAAACTAACCGAAAACAAATTCTCTGTATCTTCGCTATGCAGATGAATTATCCGTGCTCCACTTTTTTTATGTTCAAGTTGGTAAGCTACTGAACGTAAAGTTTCAAGAGGTGTTACCCCTGTGACCGAAAAGCCACCAAAATCTTGTCCTAGATGCATTGTTATCTCTGGAAGTACTGACATTTTCTAACCTTATAAAGTCTTAAATTTATTG
>MDTE01055815.1_pt1 | contig 14317 bp, 13 predicted proteins | sample 811231 | NCBI WGS metagenome assembly MDTE01 (sample SAMN05326651, study PRJNA326480) | marine metagenome | isolation source: seawater | place: Indian Ocean: Red Sea | collected 2010 | reverse complement strand
GCCATAAATTAATCCCATGTCAACAATACTTAGTGGAACTTCAGGGTCCATACACTGCATTAATGAGTCACGAATTTGATCTGGGTTAACAGTGCTCATGAGATAAGGTTTGGTGAAATGAATAAAAACTTTCTATTAATTAGCTTGGAATAATTTTTGAATCGAGTATTCAAATGGGGGTTTTGCAACGCCTTTCTCAGTGATTATGCCTGCAATTAATTCGGGTGGAGTCATATCAAATGCCGGATTGATAACATTAATTCCATCAGGAGCAGTTTTTTTGTCACCAATTCCAGTTACTTCAGATCCCTTTCGTTGTTCAATGATTACATCTTCAGGATTACTTTTCATATCAAATGTGGATAATGGTGCAGCAACATAGAATGGAATATTATGCTGTTTTGCCATAGTTGCAACTTGATAGGTTCCAATTTTATTATAGACATGACCAGTTCGAAGTATTCTATCAGCACCTACAACGATTTTATTTACAAGACCATTGGCCATAGAATAGCCAACTGCAGTATCAGGAATCAGGCTAACATCAATTCCATCATGTTTTAATTCGAATGCAGTTAATCGGGAACCTTGCTGAATAGGTCTGGTTTCAGTTGCAATAACTTTGATGTTTTTTCCACTGTCTTTTGTTGCACGAATAACACCAAGAGCAGTGCCATAACCAACTGTTGCTAATGCACCAGCATTACAATGTGTCATTATGGTATCATTATCATCAAATAAATCAGAACCATTTTTTCCCATGGACATATTGATTTGTATGTCTTCTTCTGCCATTTTTTTGGCATTTTCAACAACATCATTTCGTATTTCTTGAACAGAGTTTGCATTATTTGCAACTTCCATAATTTTATCTAAACCCCATGCAAGATTTACCGCAGTAGGTCGTGTTTCAAATAAGATTTTTTTGGCATTTTCAAGATAACTGATTAAATCATCTTTTTCGGTAGCATCACTTTGTAAGGCAGCTAAAGCAAGACCAAATGCACCAGATACACCAATTGCGGGAGCACCTCTTACCACTAATGTACGAATAGCATCAGCAACTTGATTATAGTCAGTATATGTCACATATTCAATAACATTTGGTAATTTGGTTTGATCAATCATAATAACAGAATTATCTTTCCATTCTACAGTTTTTAGGCTCATGAAATTATTCAGATCTAGTGTTATATTATTTTTAATGTTAGAAGTTCGTAGTTAAGTATTTTACAATAATAAAATGAAATAATTTGGTTATGAAAATTGACGATTTAGAAAAAATAGATACCAAAAAAATGTTCAAGATTTATGACATATGGCCAAATATTGCAGAAGAAGCTTTTGAAAAGAAGTTTGAAAAAGTTGATTTAAAGAATATCAATCATATAATATTCACAGGTATGGGGGGTTCAGGAACAATTGGAGATATTTTTAGAGACATACTATCAAAAGAAAACATACATGTGAATATTACCAAGGGATATATTTTACCAAATACTGTTGACGAAAATACATTAATTGTTGTAACAAGCGTTTCAGGAAATACAGATGAAACACTAACAATACTAAAACAAGCTAAAAATACGGATGGAAAAATTGCAGCATTTTCATCAGGAGGAAAAATTGAGGAGTATTGTATTAAAGAAAAAATATTATTCCAAATAATTTCCATGGAACATTCACCAAGGGCATCATTGACTAAATTTTTATTTTATATTTTGAATATGTTAAGAGGAATCATTCCAATAACTAATGAAGACATATTTCAAGCAATAGAATCACTTAAGAAAACAAAATTAAAAATTAATTCAAATAATCTAAATTCAGAAAATAATTCATTAAATATTGCAAAATGGATTAAGTATACTCCAGTAATTTATTATCCAAAAGGATTAAGTTCTGTAGCAAAACGGTTTAAAAATTCATTACAAGAAAATTCAAAAATTCATGTAATTATAGAAGAGTTATTTGAAGCGTGTCATAATGGAATTGTAGCATGGAAAAAACAGGATGGTTTTCAACCAATTCTAATTATGGGAAAAGATGATCATGAAAAAACAAAAGAAAGATGGAAAATTATGAAAGAATATTTTGAAGACCAAGGAATAGAATATTTTGAAATTCATTCAGTTGAAGGAAATATTTTGTCAAAAATTATTAATCTGATTTATGTAATGGATTATGCAACAATTTATCATGCTATTATCAATCAAATTGATCCAACGCCAGTAGATGCTATTGATTTTATTAAAAGTAGATTGTAGTTTGGTTAGTATAATTCATCAGTTAAATTTTATATCTTTGATTTAGAATAAATTTAATGAAGATTGTTATTGGGATTCCTGCATATAATGAAGAAAAAAATATAGCATCAATAATTTTAAAATTAAAAAAAATTACTAATACAATAGTAGTTTGTGATGATGGTTCTTCTGATATGACTTCAGAAATAGCAAAAGAAAATGGAGCAATTGTTGTATCACATGAACAGAACCAAGGTTATGGATCAGCCATAAGAACTATTTTTCTGAAAGCAAAAGAATTGGATGCTGATATGTTAATTACATTTGATGCTGACGGACAACATAGAATAGAAGATATTGAAAAAGTAATTTTGCCAATAAAAAATAATCAAGCAGACATAGTTATCGGATCAAGATTTTTAGAGAATTCTAGTAAAATTCCAAAATATAGAAAATTAGGAATTAACATTATTACAAAAGTTACAAATTCTACAATTAATGAAAAAATTACAGATTCACAAAGTGGTTTTCGAGCTTATAATAGAAAAACATTAGAAAAAATTAATCCGACTGAAAAAGGAATGGGAATATCAACAGAAATTTTAATTAAAGCAAACAATGTTGATTTGGTAATTGTGGAAGTTCCTATTACAGTTCTTTATGCTGAAGATACATCAACACATAATCCAGTTAGTCATGGAACATCAGTAATTATTAGTACAATAAAGTATACATCAATAGAACATCCACTAAAATTTTATGGCATTCCATCATTGGTTTTTCTTTTTATTGGATTGGCATTTACTTTTATGTCAATGGATTATTATGCAGAAATAGGCAGATTAAATACAAATCTAACAATTATTGCTGCAGGAGGAATACTTTTAGGAATTACATTATTCATAACTTCAATATTACTTTACACATTAACTAGTGTTGTAAGAGAAAATACACAGAAATGATTTATGATGAATCAATTTCATAATAAAAAGGATTTTTCATAATATGGTAAATTTTTCTATCAATAAAGCAATACTTGTGATATGCATTACAGTTGCAATTTATGCATTTTTTTTAATTTGGTCAGATGCAGGAAAAGTATCAGAAGAAATAAAAAAATTCAAATTTGAATATGTGCCACTAATTGTAACATTAGTAGTTGCAGGATGGTTTTGTTTATTTGCAAGATGGGAATTACTATTAAAACATCATGGTATTAAAATTCCTAGAAAAAAGAATATGCAGATTTATTTTTCAGGATTTGCATTAGGTGTTATTCCTGGAAAAGTTGGTGATTTAATTAAATCACAATTACTAAAAACAAATTTTAATATTTCAAGAACAGTTTCTGCACCAATAGTAATAATTGAACAAATTTATACAATTATTGGATTAATATTAGTTTCAATAATTGGCATGTTATATTTTGAGATTGGTGCCTACGTTATTGGAAGTTTTATTATATTTTTAATTGTGATTATGTCTGTAATACAATCACAAAAATTATTCAAGAAAATTTTTAATATATTTAAGAAAAGAAAAAAAATTGGGAAAATCATTGAACCATTATCAGAATCACACGAAATATTAAGAAATTCAACTAGAGGAAAAATATTTTTTTATGCTAGTGGATTATCTACGATTTATTGGATACTCGAATGTAGTGCGGTATTTGTAATATTACTGGCATTTGGTATTGAATTAGAAATCTTTGTAATGATACCGACATATACATCGTCAATTATTTTAGGTGTTGTATCATTTTTACCTTTAGGGATTGGGGTTGTTGAAGGTTCTCTAACAAGTTTCTTTACATTACATGGAATAGAGGTTTCGGTAGCATTAACATTGGTAATAATAATCAGAATATTTACAAGATGGATTAGTGTATGTTTCGGATTTATTGCTCTAAAACTTAGTGGTGGATTTTCAATTAAAGATAATTAATTAACCTAAAAAATAAATTATCACATAACAATAAAAAATAGAGATAGAAGAATGAAAGGAAATGAGTTTAACAAGTGTAAAAAACTAATAAAAGCATATTTTTCAAAAAATGAACAAAAAAGTTTCACTAGAGGTAAATCAAAAATTCCATTGGCAGTCCCACCATATGACGCTAATGAAGTAATAGAATCTCTAGAATCTTTGATGAGTATGAAAACTACTGCAGGGAAAAAAGTAGAAACATTTGAAAAAAAATTTTCAAAATATGTTGGTACAAAATATGGAACAATGGTAAATTCAGGTTCATCTGCGAATCTACTTGCACTATCAATTCTTGCACATCCAGCATTAAAAAATAAAATTTCCCCAGGTGATGAAATAATTACTCCAGCAGTTACATGGGCAACTACAGTGTATCCTATTTTGAATATTAATGCCACACCTAGATTTGTGGATGTAAAATTAAATGATTATACAATTGATCCCGTAGAAATTGAGAATGCAATAAATAAAAAAACAAAAGCAATTTTGATTGTAAATTTGCTTGGTAATCCCTGCGATATGAATAAGATTACTAAAATTGCTAAAAAATACAATCTTTGGTTAATTGAAGATTCATGTGAAGCACATGGAGCAAGATATAATGACAAACATGTAGGTACATTTGGAGATTTAGCAACATTTAGCTTTTTTGCATCTCATCATATTACAACAATGGAAGGAGGAATGGTAACAACAAAACATAGAGAATTGAATGAATTAGCTACATCAATGAGAACTTTTGGATGGTCCAGAGAACTGAAAAATAAGAAGAAAATAGAAAATAAATTTAAAAATATAGATAACAGATTTTTATTTGTTAATACAGGATTTAATTTTCGGCCTACTGAAATTCAAGGTGCATTTGGAATTCACCAGATTGATAAATTAGAAAAATTAGTAAAAATAAGAATTCGTAATGCAGAATATTGGAATAAAGAGTTAAAAAAATTTTCAGAATATCTTATCTTACCTAAAGAAACTAAACATAGGAATTCATATTTATTTTATCCAATCACAGTTATAAAAAATAAATTTTTCACAAAAAAGGAATTAGTTGATGTACTAGAAAAAAATGGGATAGAAACTAGACCAGTGATGGCAGGAAATATGATAAATCAACCGGTCTCGAAATATATTAAATATAAAAAAACAGGCAATTTAAAAAATTCAAACTATATCCAAAAAAATTCATTTTTGATAGGCAATCATCATAAAATTAATGAAAAACAAAAAAAGTTTATTGTTGATGTAATCACAAATCATATTTCAAAATCCATTAATAATTAATTTTTTTATTTAAGAATTAATTACTTTTCATAATTTGAATCACTTCTGAATTAAATTTGGAAAATTCATTTGGAGAAGGAGTTCCCAGAAATTTGATTACAAACTGATTAGCTCCCATTTTTTTATATTTTTCTAAAATTTCAATTATTTCAGATACTGTTCCAATTGCTGCAATTTGTTCACAAATTTCTTGTGGAATTTTATCTGCTGATTCTTCAAGAATTTTTGAGGTAGATTTATCAATTATCATTTTTAGCTGGGATGTTCCAGCAGGAATATCCTCATTCCATCCAAGATCTTTCAACGTATTTGATTCTAAAAGAAGTCTAACACCTAATGATCTTTTGATTTTCTTTCGTTCATTTTCATTGTCATTTTCTAAAATTAAGATTGGGAGATTTGCAACGATATCTAATTCATCAATATTACGATTAGATTTTCGGGCTCCATTTTTTACATCAGATAGAAGTTTTTCATAATTTTTTAGAGCATGAACATATGGAATCCATCCATCAGCATATTCACCTGTAATTTCACGAGTTTTTACACCAGATGATCCGACATAGATTGGTGGAGGAGAAAGATTGGATTTCTCTGTATTAAGAAAAATATTTTTTGCTGTGAAGATTTTTCCAGAAAAATTAAATGGTTTTTCTTTTGTTGCATTTAGTAATCCCTTGATATACTGAATAGACTCTTTTAATCTCATAAAAGGTTGTGACATTTCAAGATTTATTGGATCAAGGTTCATTGGTTGTCCAGCTCCAATTCCAAGAAATGCTCTTCCGTTAGACATATGGTTTAAAGTTAAAACAGAATGAGCCAATACAGATGGATGTCTTCGATATGCATCTACAACAGTTTGACCAATTTTACAAGATTTAGTAGATACTGCTAATCCTCCTAAAACGGAAAAAGATTCTAAAACAGTAGAAGAACCAGGAATAAGTAAATGATCATGATACCAAAGGAAATCAAATCCATTATTTTCAGCTTTTAATGCTTTTGCTACAATCTCATTAAAACCACTCCATGAAAAACTATATCCAAATTTCAATTGATTCATTGATTAAAAATTTGAATTAAAATATAACTATTGATCCATTCGAAGATTAAAGAGTTAAATTAATTATTTTTAATAATAATTTAAAAATGTTGGATGAGATCGAAGTTTTTGAAAATGATGCTGGAATTGATGAAAGAGGTTCAATTTGGACTACGTGGAAAAAAGATGAATGGAAAAATCTTGACTTTAATCATGATAAGTTTTCGATTTCAAAAAAAAATGTTCTAAGAGGATTACATGGAGATATTAAAAGCTGGAAATTGGTTACATGTGTATTTGGAGAAGTATTTCAAGTTGTAGTGGATACAAGACAAGAATCAAAAAATTATCTAAAATGGGAATCTTGGAAATTATCAGATGAGAATAGAAAACAAATTCTCATACCACCAAATTTTGCAAATGGATTTTTATGCCTTAGTGAAAAATGTGTGTATCATTACAAATATTCATACTCTGGAGAGTATAATGATGTAGAAAATCAATTTACCATGAAATGGAATGATCCACAAATTGGTATAAAATGGCCAATTAAAGAACCAATTTTATCGAAACGAGACAAATAGAGTTTTAATCAAAAATTTTTTCCAATAAATAATTCATGAAAAAATACCTTAATCATATCAATCATTACATTTTTAGTATTTGCTTTCACAGTGCCTCCAATTCTTGGTAACTCAACTGTTGGAATTTCTGCAATAGGAATTTTTAATTTTCCACATCTTATTGAAAATTGAAAATTTTCAGTGTAACCAAAAGTATCTAATTTTACTCGTTTATAACAAGATTTTGTATATCCTCTTAATGCATTTGTTGTGTCAGAAATATTTGTTTTAAAAAAAAGATTTACAAGACCTGCACATAATTTATTGCCAAAAACCCTAATTCTCAATGGATCATCTTCAACATCAACTTTTGAATCAGGTAAAAATCTACTTGCAACGACCATGTCAAAACCTTCATCCAATTTCTCTAAAATTTTTGGGATATCTTCCGGATTTTCATTTCCATCACTGCTTAAATTAACAATTATTTCACCGCTTGCATATTCAATTGCTTCTTTTAGTGCATTAGTTCTTCCAGGTTTTTTCTGTTGAATGACCTTTACTTTTTTTTCTTCTAAAAATTCAATTGTACCATCTGTAGAATGATTATCAATTGTAAAAAATTCATCAAAAAGATGAATAGGTATTTTCTCAAAAATTGAACTTACACCTTTTAATTCATTCATGGTGTAAAATATCAGAGTTTTTTTCAAGGTTTTTCCAGATTGGTTAACAGACAATATTATATTTCAATTATTTTTAATAATTAAATTAAATGAATGATAATGAATTTAGAATTATTAGTTACTTACCACCACTAGATACCCAAGTGGTTAATTTCATCCTATTTGCCTTTGGCCATCCTTTAAAAGGAGTTACATAATCTGGTTTATTTGATTTCATCCAATTAATTGTCATTTCCAAACCTTTTTCAAAACTAACTTCAGGTTTCCATTTTAATAATTTTCTAGCTTTTTTATTATCACAAAGTAATTTTTGCACATCAAGTGGTCGAAGACGATTTTTATCAATTTTTATTGTTGCTTTTTTATTCAAAATTTTTGATGTAAGTTTTACAATGTTTTTAATTTTAATACTACTACCACTTCCTAAATTGATGGTTTCTCCAATACACTCATCACGTAACATAGCAGAAATTAATCCAGATGCAGTATCTGATACATAAGTAAAATCTCTTTCAGATTCGATATTGCCAAGTTTTACAGAATTACTTCTTAATAATTGAGTAATAATTTCAGGTATAATGTATGGCTGAGTAATTCTTGGCCCATAACTATTGAATGGTCTAATTATTACTGATGGAAAATCATGTTCTTTTGATAATGTAAAAACAGCTCTATCTGCAGCTAACTTACTTGTTGCATAAGTTGATTGAGGAAGTGTAGGATGAGATTCAGACATAGGTACAGTCAATGCAGAACCATAGATCTCACTTGATGAAATATGTACAAATTTTTTTAATTTTTTTGATTTAAAACAAGCAGTTACCAAATTAATTGTGCCAGATGTATTAACATCAAAAAATTCTGCAGGATAGAAAAAAGAATCAGGAATGAAAGGAAGTGCAGCTAAATTAATAATGTAATCCGCCGGTTTTACCACTTTCTGAACTAATTTTCTATTTGATATATCACCTTGAACTAGTTTAATGTTAGGAATGTTTTCAATGTATTTTTTTCTCCCAGAAGTCAAGTTATCAAAAACTATGACTTTGAATTTTAATTCAGATAATTGCCTAACTAATTCTGAACCAATAAATCCGGCCCCACCAGTTACCAGAACTTGTTTTTGTTGTTTCAATTTTATTAAAACCTAAAATCTATGATATATTAGCATATGTAATGTATTATCAGTGATAAATTAAATATGTTAAAAAAATAGATTTTTTGATTTGGAAAATAATGAAGAATTGCAGAAAATAATAAAATCGTGTAAAGGTAATATTTTCGATATATTAGAAGTTGGAGGAATTGGACATACCGGAGGCTCTTTATCAATACTTGAAATTCTTGTTGCATTATACTATGAAATTGCAAAAGTTAATCCAAAAGATCCAAAATGGGAAGATAGAGATAGAATTATACTTTCTAAAGCACATGCATGTGAAGCCATGTATGCGGTTTTAGGTGAGAAAGGATTTTTCCCAAAAGAAAAATTTAATGAATTTTTAAAATTTGATTCAATATTACAAGGACACACAGAAATTTGTACTCCAGGTATAGAATATTCTGGAGGTTCATTAGGTCAAGGAATATCATTTGCATGTGGATTAGCATATTCTGCAAAATTGAAAAAGAAAACACATAAGATTTTTTGTATTGTAGGAGATGGAGAATGTCATGAAGGAGAAGTGTGGGAAGCATTAATGTTTGCAGCACATTATAAGTTGGATAATCTGTACTTGTTTATTGATTATAATCATTATTGCACATTAGGAGATGTTGATGAGATAATGAACCTAAAACCGCTGAAAGAAAAATTAGATAGTTTTGGTTGGAACACAATTTATGAAGATAATGGAAATGATATTATGAAAATAATTAATGATGTAAAAAAACTAGATGAGATAAAAGGAAAACCTAAATGTATTATAGCAGATACGATAAAAAATAAAGGAGTTCCAACATGGGAACAAGAACATCTTCATCATACTGCGGGAGAAAAACTTTTTGAAGGAATTAAAGAAGGAAGAGAAATTTTAGAAAATGAATAAACAGATTGAATATAAAAAAATGCGTGAAGGTTATGGAGACATTGTTATAGAACTAGCTGAGAAAGACGAAAAAGTTGTTTTTGTTGGAGCAGATAGCGGAGGTCATGAAAGAAAATGGTTTTTTGAAAATTCACGTGAACGGTTGATAGAAACTGGTATTGCTGAAGCAAATTCAGCTGCAGTGGCAGCAGCACTTGCATCGGATGGATTTAAGCCATATCTTTTGAATTTTGCTTATTTATTTGGGAGAATGTATAATCAAATTAGTCAAAGTATTGCTGAAGATGCATATCCTGTTAGAATGGCAGGATACTATGCAGGAATATGGGGATTTGGAGGTCGTTCACATAATTGTATCACAGATTTAGCATTTATGAGAGCACTGCCAAATTTTCAAATATTTGCACCATCTGATTATAATGAAACAAAAACAATCATGAGAAAAGTTGCAGATTCACATGTTCCAACTTATATTAGATTATCTGGAGTCCCTACACCAATAGTTTATGATATAGAACCTGAGTTTTCGTCAATTAGAAAACATCAAGATGGAAATGATTGTACAATTTTTACTCATGGAACAATGTTACATGAAACATTACAAGCTGATTTTAAAACAAATTCAGATGTATCAATAGTCAACATACCACAAATCAAACCATTACCAGAAGAAGAAATTCTAAAAGAAGTAAAAAATACAGGAGCCGCAGTAATTGTTGAAGAACATAGTAAAATAGGCGGGTTAGCTGAAGGTATTGCGTCTTTATTATCAGAAAAATATCCAATACCAATCAAAAAAGTATGCGTTGATGATATTTTCCCAGGTACAGTAACTGTGGATGAAACGGATGTTTATAAAAAATTTAATATTTCAAGAGAAGAAATTGTAGATTCTGTCAAAGAATGCATTAGAATGAAAAATTAGTTTTATCTAGAATTATTAATAAATTTTGAAAAAATATCATAATTTATTTCAAAGAGTTTTACTTCATATTTTTCAAAACCAGATTTTTTTGAATCAAAAATAATTTTTAGATATGGATAATCTTGTTCATTTGCGTAAACATCATCAAAAAATGAAACATCGTTCTTAGGCCCTACACTAAGATACTTAATGTTAAGATCATTAGCATTGGCAATAAAAGCATCTATTGTGTTAGCATTGGTTTTTGTATGTATGTTTAATTCGTTTGGATAAATTTCTCCTAGACTTATCGGATAATAAACTTCAAGACCATCATGGAATCTTTGTAGTGTTTTTGGTATTTTATAATTTTTAAAATTTCCATCAGATTCTTCGATCATTGTTAAAGAAACCCAACTAATAGATTCACCTTTTGACCAAAACAATTCACCTTTTAGCGTAAGTATATCTTTAGCATATGTATGAATTTCTTGAATTTTTAATATGTCTTTTTTTCCATATCCAAGATTATCAATACCAACGGTTACTAATACCGAAGAGAGGATTAAGAATATGATTAGCAAAATAAGGAATTTCTTCTTTTTAGCAGAATTAAGAAAATTAATTTTGTATTTATAAAAAAATACTATCGGGATTATTGAAAAAATCATTAAGAATGGATAGATGTGATATAACGGTCTTGCAGAAGTACCAATAAAATATTGAATTAACATTGGAATGAATGTTAAAATTAATAAAATCCAAATTGATAGAAAATTCTTTTTATTTTCAGAAGTTTTTATTGATAATAACATTCCTATTGGAAATAAAAATATCAAGAATGGAACAGACATTATACCCAAAGCATAAAACAAATTACCAAAACTAGTTTGGAACCAATTTGGATCAAACCTATCTGGAATACTTTTGAATTCTTTTTCATCACCTACAGATATTGGGAAAAAAAGTGGATTATCGTATTGTTCATCGCGTGAAACAAGAATTGGAGAGATGATTAATAAAAATAAGAAACAGCATATTACTAATTTTTTTAAATCACGATGAATTAGAAAATGTGAAATAATAAACGGAGCCACAAATAATAATCCACTAAATCGAATCCAAAAAAGTAATCCTAATAGGATAAATGAAACATAGGTTGAATATTTAGAATTTGTATTGAAAAGAAAATAGAGGGATGTAATCAATACTATTAAAAAATAAGGTTCAGAAAGAGCTTGACCAGCATTGAAATTTAATTGTGGTTGGAATGCAAAAAATAACGGTAATAATAATGCAAATTTTTTTTCAAAAAAATGTTTTCCTAGAAAATATATGGGAAAAATAATAGCAGATGAAGTAATTATTGCTAGGATTCTGCCTACATTAACATAATCAATAAAATTTTCAGAATCAAGAAAATTAAAAAATAATGATAAAAAAAGTGGGTAACCAGGAGGTTTGATTGGTGATTCTGCAAAATCACCATTACTGTTAGCGATTCCTCTTAATGCATAAAGCCATGTATCTTGTACTTCATGAACAGAAAAATCAATAGTGTATAATTTTAGAGATAAAGAACAGACAATAATGAGAACTAAAATTAGGTAAATTTGTTTATTGGATTCAAAATCGAGTTTATACAATAATATTTTGCAATTAATTTAGGTTATAAAACATAGTACTATTTCATTCGTTAGTTAATTGTTGAATTTTTTTCAAAAGGTAAATTATGTCTTTTTTATCAATAATTTTTGGATTATTATCCAAATGTTTTCTATCTTTAAGAATTAAATCAGACGCAACATCAATATCTTCGGTTAACGAAATTTTTGGGAAGTTTAATATTTTTACTAATTTATTAAAACGGTTACTAAATTTTGAATCATTAAATTCGTGAGCAACAGATGTTGTATATGCCAAAGAATGACCATGAGAAAATCCTTCATTAGAAAAAACATAAGAAAGCGCATGACCTAAAGTTGTTGAACAATTTCCAAAACCTAATCCAGAAATTAGTGAGCCTAAAACAATTTTTTCCTTATCCATATTTAAAATTCCATTTTCTAATAATTCAAACGCACGATTACAAAGAAATTTTGTATATGGATTACCATTTTTACTATCATAACCTTCAGAACATTGTGCAACAGCATCTATAGCAGAATTTCTAATTATCTCAATTGGAGAATCCTCAATAAAATGAGAATCAACAATTGCAATATCAGAAAATAAACCATCATCATGGAAACTTTGTTTTTTTCCATCAACTTTTAAAACGGATATACGAGTAACTTCGCTACCACTTCCAAATGTAGTTGGAATCATAATTTTATTTTTTTTAAGTTTAAATCCAACATATTTTGCAACATCAAGACTACTTCCACCTCCAATACCAATAACATTGGTAATTTCAGAGTTTGAGAATTCATCAATAATATTTTTTACAGTTTCAAGAGATGGGTTTGATTCAACTTTATCAAATAATTGATAATCTTTTATTGATAAATAATCTAACCAGCCACGTTTTTTTGCACCTTTTGAAGTGATTATTAGACAGTTTTTATCAAAATGGAAATTTTGAAATGAATGGTTTCCTACTATAATATGAGAGGGTTGTTTGATCTGGAACATAACTACTAAACCATGGCATATTTTTTATAACTTGATATAAAGTAATGAATAATGTCTAGCGGATCTGAGAAATTAAGAAAAAAAATTAACGAAAAATCAATTCTGAAAATTGGAGGAGCATTTGATGCCATGTCTGCCAAATTAGTTGAGATTAATGAATTTGATGCCGTTTGGGCAGGTAGTTTTGCAATTTCGGCTACTCATGCAGTTCCAGATGCTAGCATAATGACAATGACCGAATTTTTACAAGTTGCAAAAAATATGGTTGATTCCTGCGACATTCCAATAATTGCAGATTGTGATACAGGGTTTGGAGGTCCATCAAATGTATCTCATCTAGTAAAACAATATGAACAAGCAGGTGTGGCCGGAATAAGTATAGAAGATAAAATTTTTCCAAAACAAAACAGTTTACTAAAAAATGGTAAACAAGAATTATTAAGTGAAAAAGAATTTGTTGCAAAGATTATTGCAGGAAAAGAAGCAAAAATAAACAAAAATTTCATGATTATTGCCAGAACAGAAGCACTGATCGCAGGACTAGGTGTAGATGAAGCCATAAAGCGTGCTACCGCATATGAAAATGCCGGTGCGGATGCAATTTTAATTCATTCAAAAAGTGATACACCAAAAGAAGTTTTTGAGTTTTGTAATTTATGGAAGGGCGTAGTTCCAATCATAGTTGTTCCAACTTCTTATGGAAATGTAACATTAAATGAATTAGAAGAACATAATGTTAAAATGGTAATTTATGCAAATCAAACATTAAGAATTGCACATAAAGCAATGTCAACATTATTAAAAAAATTAGAAAAAGCAAATAGTTTGAATGAAGTAGATGAAGAAATTTCATCAATGGAAGAAATTTTTGAATTACAAAAAATGTTTGAAATACATTCACAAGAAAAAGATATT
>MDTE01197871.1_pt1 | contig 14318 bp, 17 predicted proteins | sample 811231 | NCBI WGS metagenome assembly MDTE01 (sample SAMN05326651, study PRJNA326480) | marine metagenome | isolation source: seawater | place: Indian Ocean: Red Sea | collected 2010 | reverse complement strand
TTTCTGCTAATGTTGTTACACCCTCCAATAGTTTAGTTGATAGTTCTTGATTATTAGAATAGACTTTGCTCAAAGCAACCTCCAGTTTGTTGTCTTTTCTTATTATATGGTATGTTTTTGAATTTGTAAAGAATTAATTTTCAGGTTCTGCTTTCTGTGGCTCTGCGTCTGGCAGACCATCACCCTGTGGTTTAAGAGCCGCTTTGAAAGCAATTCGTGTAGCGCCTGATGAACAGCCACCATAAGTAGCTAATCGCCCAGTTGCCAAGTCTGGAAAATCATTTGCTCCAAGGGCATTATCACCGAAGCCTGTGTAATATACTTCTGCTTCTTCATCTGACACAGTATAGACAGAAAAATAATTGTCGCCGCCGATACCGAGGTGTTCAAGAATATTAGCCCTTATCATAGATAAAATTCCTGAGTCCTGAGTAATAAACTGAGGTGGCATTGCTCCTGATTTTGGAACAGGCGCTGGGTCTCCACAAAAGCCGATTTGGGGATTTACATGTTTTTGAAAGAAATCTATTGTTTCCTCAAACAATCCTGAGCCAGAAGTTGAAAACCCTGTACTCTTCATAGCCGAGCCAAGATTCGCACTTTGCTTATCACCGTTGCCAACACCCTCTGGAAAGAATTCTACAGAAATTCCCTTGACGAAGGCTTCCACGGCTGCATCCAAGATAGAGTTGTCGCCGCTTCTTCGGGCAGACTTATCAAAGAAAGAGATTACACCTCCCCTAGACTTTCTACCTTTTATCTCAAACTGAATTGATGTGCCGTTATAATTCACCACCAAGTCTGGTTTAGTTGACCCTGGCTTTGCGGAAGAAATCTTTGAAGCAGTAACGCCCTCTTGAGCCGCACGAGCAGCAATAACACCCATTACAGCATCTTGTGAAGAAGACCCTGCCGAGACTCTACTTTGTGTACCGCCCCCAGGTTTAGCAACTTTTGAAATAGGAATGTAGCCCTTTACCCCTGACTTCAATTGAACCATTGTAACGCCTTGCTTGGCAGTGGCACCAAATGTTTTCGGAGTTACTTCGGTGCCTAACTCTTTCGACACCTTATTTGCCAAGACTCCTGCCTTATACATCTTATAGGGTGGCAAAAACTTAGCTTCTTCAGAGGTTCCAACGTCCACAAGCTTTCTGCCTGGTAAAGTATAAATTCTAGTTGGCTTGAGGATTGGAAAAAATATATCCTTCATTACCCAAGGAGTTCGTGAGCCTGTCGCATTAGAACCATAGTCCTGATTTCCTTCAATCGGAAAGTTGGCTGGTCCCATTGGCTCCCAGGTACCGTTTTCTTTAGCTTTCTTGTAAGTTTCTTCCCAAGACTCTTCAATAAAATCTTGCTCCAACAAGCCAAGTCCGAAAAGCTCCTCAATCTCTTCTTCCTGAAGAACGCCAAAACCAGCAGGTGCTGACTTTGAGCGTGCTTTTGGTGGGTCTTCATCGTAAGGGTCGCCGCCAGCTTTCTTTTTGCCCTTGGTAGATAAACGCTTTCCTGCGTGCCCGTCGATTACGCCTGACTGAAAAGTGTTTTCTAACTCTAAATCAATCATCTCCATGATAAGAGAAACATCTACTTCTTTCTTCTTATTATAGTGCTCTTCAATGAGCTTTTCCCAGTTAGCCATTTATACTACCTCAAACAATAATGTCAGCAATGCCATAATCTACAGCTTGCTGTGCGTCTAAATAAATATTTACTTTCTTACTCAAAAGTTTCTTAATCATTCTCTTAGTCATATCAGTTTCAGAAGCGAGAACATCAATGTATCTCTCTTGAACCCACTTCATCTCTTCAACTTCGTTCTCAATGCTATGCATATCTCCATGAGTACCACCAACGATAGAGTGAATCATGACTCTTGTATTTCGACCGATTTGGCGAGCGCCCTTGGTACCAGAAGCAAGAATAAGAACTCCTGCTGACATAACCTTTCCGATTCCTGTAGTAATAATCGGACAATCTTGCTCAACAACCTTCATCATGTCGCAGATACCGAACATGTCCAGTGCTGAACCTCCGAATGTTGATACAATCATTTCAATTGGAAGTTGCTTTTCAACAATCTCCGAATTAATGTCAGTTGGGTCAGACAAAACTTTTTTAATGCCTGTCTCTCTCAATGTAACCAGTCCTGAGATAACCTCTAAAGCCATCCTTTCTGATACATCTCCAATAAGAGGGATAATTCTAGGCTTCTTGTCCTGAGAACTGCCGCCCGTCATCGGAGGAAGAACAATAATTGATTTACCATCTCCTCCTGCACCTGTAAGTTGTTCCAAAAGCTCTTCGTCAGAAAGCTCCTCTTCCTCGGTGACTTCTTCTTGAACTTGTTCTACCTCTGGTTCAACTTCTTGCTTTTTCTTTTTCTTTGGCATTGTAATAGTTTTCCTTTCTTATTATTGTAGCTTACGCACATAGACAAGTCCATTTTCCCAGAACAAGTCTACTGTTCCCTCTAGGTAAGCTGATATTACATTTAAGTAATTCTTTACTTGTTGTTCGTCAAAATCGCCTTCCTTGGCTTGCTTGACGACCCACTTCACAACAGAATAGACGACAAAAGCCTTTTCTGCTCGAAAGACGTTGCCTTCATAAAAGAAGTGTTTGCCCTCTCTTATAAGGTTCATCATGAAGTTCTTGGCTTCCATCTTATCAATTATACCTTGTAAAGTCAAGTAAAAAATTACCCTTCTTTAGTAAGTAGAATCTCACGAATGATTTCCTTCACTTGGTCGTGAAGTTTTGCTTCTTCAGCGGTGAGTTTTGGACCATCAGTGTAGCGGTCGCCCTTTTTCATATTGGCAAGTTTTTCAATTCTTTTCTTTTTCTCGTCGTCGGACAAATCATCTCTACCCTTGATGTCGTTGGCAACCATCTTGCGCCAGACCTCAAAAGGAATCTTGCTTCGCTTGGTATCAAGTTCGCCTGCTGTTGGGTCACGAAGTTTTCCGTCTTCTCCCGACCTTGCCTGTCCCTGCTTGTAACCAGCAACTTTCGCTGAACGCTGCGCCTTGGCAAACATTTGTCTTGCTCCACCAAGTTCAGCAATCTTTTCACCTGCTGCGACAATATCTGGGTCTTGCATAAGTTCGGGGTCTTGTGTAGCGACGATAAAGTCAGTAAGGCGATTTCCCAGTTTGTCGCCTGTCTTGTCTAAAAGCGCCAACATTCCCTTGTAGAGAATCTGACCATTTTCATTTCTTGGTGCTCTTCCACCTTCCTTAAGAAAGTTTCCGAGGTCTGTTGTTGCCTGCTTGAGTACCTGCTTTGCATATTCTGCTGTGTAAGGCTTGCCATCTTTAGTTTTCATCTGCTTTGCCAACTCTGGGTCTACAAGAAGCGAGTCGTCACGCAAGTCGTAAATATTAGAATAAATGTCTCCACCAAGAACTCTAATGTCACGATATCCATCAAAAAGCTGGAAATAGCCTCTGTCTTTCTGAACCTCGTCTTGATATTGCTTTGAGATGACTGCGGTTGGAGCACCAACGGTTCTTGCTCTGTCCTTATCTCTCTGGATAGAAACCTCTGGTGGAACATTTATTTGGAAAACAGCAACATCATAGCCCGCTTCATTTAGCTCTTCTGCTCTCACACTCATTTTCATTACATCTTCGCCAGTTGTATCAAAAATAACAGGTGTAGCAGTGTTTAGCCAGTTTGCTGTTTTTGCTTGTGAAGCATTTTGAAGTTTTTCACGAAATGCTTGTTGTTGCTTCCAGTTGTCCAAATCACTCTTGTCTGCGAACTTTAGACCGACACCGAAGTTGCCGAATTGTGCTTCGATATCTTCATCTGGATTGGAAACAACAAATTCTTCTGGAATACCTAATTTACCAGAGATAAACGACTTGCCAGCACCAGCAGGTCCAAAGATAAAAATAGCTTTAAAGGGATGCGGGTTTTGACGAAGTGCGATTTCTTCAAGTGGCTGTGGCTCTTCAAGGAGCATTGTTTTCTTTTTTTCTTCAATCGCCTCTTTGATAAGGCTTTTTAAATTTTTTAAATTTAGCTTCATTTGTTCACTCCATTATATAACAAAAAAAGCAGGACATTTTTATGCCCTGCTTTATTCTCTCACACCAAACCAAAAGGTTTATTTAAAATTATTTAAGAGAACGAAGTCGAGCAACGACAGCCTTAGTAATTTCTTCGAGTTGTTCCTCGGTTGTCTCTTCCATTGCCTCTTCGTCTTCGTCTTTTTTGCCGTAGCCTTCTTCGAGTTCTTCTTCGTCCTCGTTTGTGCAGCTACCTTCTTCAAGCTCTTCCTCGTCTTCGTTACAGTGAGCTTCTTCAAGGGCTGAATCTTCGTCAAGAATTGACTGGACAGCGGCGGCGATTCTTTCAGCAAGAGTAGGTTCTGTTGTTTCCATCATCTCCTCTTCTTCTGCTGGCTCTTCAGCGTCCATCTCTGGCTCGGCGTCCATCTCTGGCTCTTCCGCAGGTGCCTCTTCTTCGTCATCTACTCTTTGAGCAGGGACGCCAGTCTCAGCTTCAATAGCAGCAAGAACTGCGTCTACAAGTGACTCGATTTTCTCTTGAGAAACTTCCTCTCCTGCTGGAGCTTCAGCATCCATGTCCAACTCTTCTTCTTCAGCAACAACCTCTTCGTTGGTTGCCTCTGCTTCTTCAGTAGTTGTCTCTTCTGCTACCTCTTCTACCTTCTCTTCTTCTTCCTTGTGCTCACCTTCAGCTTGAATGTCTACCTTTTCTGAAATGCGACCAAGGGCAGGAATGCCAGCCATCGCAGCAAACCTTGTAATCTGTGCCTCTGTAAGCAAGTTCTTTTTCTTCATTTTGTTTCTCCTTCTTTTGGAAATTAGTGTGATAAATTTAGGCATAAATAGCCAGTCACTTTATAAATAGTTAGTTTTATGGAAACAGGTCTTCATTTTTGAGTTTTTTACGAACCTTTTCCGTTGCTTTTTTAGCTATTTGGTCTACTCGAACGTGACTTAGGTTCAATCTTAAGCCAATATCACGCAATGTCATGGGTCTGCCGTCGTTATTGTCAATTGCAATAAGAGCGCAATTTAAGTCGCCTTCATAGTCCATCCAAAAGCGGCAGTCGTTGTTCTCTTCTGGACAAGATACGTTTAGTTTCTTACAAACATCACTACATTCTCTCATAAGTCTGGGTGCTCCCTTGCTATTAAGTCAAAAATATCTTCTAACTCTTCGTTATCTAAATTGAACTGTTTTTCTATTTCTTCTTGCTTTTGCTGTGCTTTCTCTTCGACCTCTTGTACTCGCTTAGAACGCTTTCTAGACTTTTTACTGGAATTATCATCAATCATTCGAATAATATCCGTTGATATCTGGTTTCCCTCCAACATACAAGTTACAAGATAGCGAAACAGCTTCGACTGAGTTATGCCATGCTTCTCAAGCACAATTTTCAATTGCTTATGACGGTCATCTGTATCAAAGAAAACTATCTTCTTCTTGTTTTCTCCATACTTACCCTCCATTACGAATATCTCCCAAATATATGGGCATTAGACTCTTTTTGAGAGGAAGGTGATTGAACAATAAACTTAGCCTTTTGCCTTAGCTCATGCAGACTAGTAACTCCCGAGTAAGAACATCCCGAACGAATGCCCTGCTCAAGCTCATAAACAATTTCTGCTACTGGACCCCTACAAGGAACGGATGTAGAAACACCTTCTAATGAAGAAAACTTGCCTCTCCAATCTTTCTGTGCTTCTTTAGATGCCATACCCCGAAAATTTTTACGCAAGTTTCCGTCTTCGTCTTCAAACACGGACCCTGGTGTCTCGTCCGTCCCTGAAAGCAGCGAACCCAACATAACCAAATCTGCTCCCGCTGCGAGTGCCTTGGTAGCATCACCTGAATTACGAATCCCGCCATCGGCAATAATAAGAACCGAACCAGCATACTGAGACTTGGCGCATTCAAAAATGGTGTGAAGCCCTGGGACTCCGTGACCTGTCTGAATTCTTGTGGTACAAATTGAGCCTCCTCCGACATTACAACGTACAGAGTCGGCACCCCAAAGTGCAAGAGCCTCATACCCCTCCTTGGTCGCTACGTTGCCCGCCATAACGTGAAGATAATCAGGTGCCCAAGACTTAATGCTATCAAGAGCGTCCTTCATTAGCTTATGATGACCGTGTGCCACATCAATACATATAACAGATGCGCCTGCTGATACAAGTTCTTGAGTTCTTTCCAGATAATCGCCAGTCACTCCAACAGCAGCGCCGCATAAAAAACCACCTTTCTTCATCGCTGTACGAACAAGGTCTGATTGCTTCTCTATAGAATTATATCTATGAATAATTCCAAGACCGCCCATACGAAACATCATAGCTGCCATATTAGCACCAGTGATAGTATCCATAGGACTGGAAACGACTGGAATAGACAAGTTAAAGTTAGGCTCAAAAGGAACCGACAAGTCAACCTGTGTTCGAGACTCAATAGAACTATACTGAGGTACCAAAAGCACATCGTCATAAGTTAGTGCTGGCTTCTCACTTACAAACCTACTCATCTTCTCCCCCTTTTTGCCCTGGAACATCCTTTTTAACATAATCCTGAACCTCTGGATAATCTTGTTTTTGTGGGAATCTTTTTTTAATATTACCTTCCCTGTTTTTATTTTCCATATACTGGTCTAAAGCTGTTTGCTTCTTGTATAAATCTTCTTTTATGACTGCCAAGCCATTCTCCCAGCAATCGGGACAAAAAAGACTAACCCGCTTCTTTTCTCTTTTTTCTACAATTATCCAAGTGTCGTGATGCTCTTTACTCTTTCTATCGAACTCTTTATAGCACATCACGCAGCAATCAGGCATTCTGTCAAAAGACATTACTTTGTCTTTTAATTCTTTCTCTGCCTTCTTCTTTTTTATCTTCTGTAGCTTCCTCTTAAGACTCATCGGTCGAACCTAATGCTCCGTCGCCACGGTTGCTCATGGAAATCGGATACCAATTGTACAAGTCTCCTGAGTGTGTTTCAAGTGCTCGAAAGTGAACGACTGGTGTCAAGACCGCCTGGGCAATTTTGTCATGCTTCGAAATTATCTGTGTATCTTTACCTACGTTATGCAGATTAACGAAAATCTCTCCATCATATCCAGAATCTACGACGCAGGCACCCACAAGCAGACTTTTCTTCGAAGCCACAGATGACCTATTCTTTATTTCCAGCATATATCCATGTGGAACGCCAACCCGTAGACCAGTCTGAAAAAGTTTGCTCTCGCCTGGGTCAATCCTAATTCCCGCTTCCGATGGGTCTTCTGGGTTGTAAAATAAGTCTAAGCCAGCATCAGATGGGTTTGCTCTCGTTGGAGGCTTGGCATCTGGTCGAACTCTTGTGTACTCAATAATCATAATATCTCCTTTGTTTTAACTTTTACCACTATAACATAGTGTTTTTCTGTTTTCAAGTGTTTTATCGCAATAATTTAAAATTATGTCGAATAGAGCGGGTCGAGAAACCCCATTGCTCACTATAATCTAGTTTTGCCATATAAGGCTTGTTGATGTGAAGTATTTCATGGTCAGTAACTCCCCAGCACTTTATTGTGTTGATTGTAGAAGTTGAGTCAATAACTTTGACAAGCCAATACTTTTTATTGTTTTTTGTTACTCTCTCAATAATCTCTCTCGGGATGAACCAAGCAACTGGAATCTCTGGCTCAAAGTCACCAAGTGGAGGAATCATACTTCCGTCCAATTGGTCTCGGATACTTTGAGACATTACCAAGTGAATAGGGAAAACACCAGTTAAGTTAGTCGTATGCTCAATCATCTCCTCTCTGGTAAAATCTCCAACAGGACGGTAAACTTCAATATTTTCATTAAACTTTTTCTTTGTTTTTGCCCTGTCCACCGCAACAGCAGACCAGAAGTGCTTCAATCCTGAAAATCTTTCATCCATAAGTGGTGCTAGAGCCTCCGAACGCACCAAAACGTCCAATGCTTTCTTGTTTAGCTTAGAATAAACAACTCTATCGTGAAACAAGAATTCTTCGATAGTGTTAAATGGTCGAAAGTTCAAAATCTGGTCAATAGCAGCGTCTCCAAGACCCTTGATTGATGAAAAAGGTTGAATTAAAGCACCGTCATCTCCAATCTCCCAATTGCGAGTCGAAAGATTAATGTCAAGAGGGCGAATCTCAAAGCCCATCTTTTTGGCAGTGTTGATTGCTCGCTCTTTTCTGGATTCTGGTTCTTTGTCCAAGAATGCCGCCATCCACTCAACTGGATAGTAGTTTAACAACCAAGCACACTGGTAAGATAAGATTGAATAAGACACTGCATGAGACTTATTGAAGCCGTAGCCCGAGAAATACTCAAATGTTTCCCACATCTTTGTAGCTTCTCGCTCTTTCATTCCCTTCTCAACACAACCAGCAACAAACTTCTGGAAAATGCCGTCTTTAACCTCGTGACCTTTACCAGTGCCCTTCTTGGTAAGCAACTTTCTAAGTAAATTGCCTTCATCAAGAGATACGTCTTTCCCTAGTTTGTGTGCTAGAAGGGCAATCTGCTCCTGAAAAATAAGAAAGCCATAAGTTTCCTCTGTGACCTCTTTATGTACCTTATTTACATACGGAACGTCGTTAGGATGCTCTTTGGCGAAAACATAGTTTCTATCAACCTTGGCAGAAAGTGGACCTGGGCGAAAGATGGATGTAATAGCTGAAATATCAACAATACTTCTAGGTTTAGCCATCATACAAAAGTTTTGTGCTCCAGTTTCTGTAAACTGAAATACTCCTGCCCATTTACCTTTGTGAAAGATGTTCTCATACACCTCTTGGTCATCAAAGTTAATAACATCAGGGTGTAGGTTCTCCTGATAGTATTTTTTGATGTCGGCAAATGTAGGTTTTCTGACGTTATGATGTCTTCTAAGAATTGAGCGAATAGCGTCTTCCATCATTCGAAGTGAAGCTAACCCAAGAATATCAAACTTAATAAAACCCATTGGCTCTAGATGACGAACATTCTGACCCTCAGACCAAGGTGTCTGACGAACACCACCAGAAGTAATAAGAGGCATTTGCTTGTGCAAGTCGTCTGCGATTACTACACCGCCTGCGTGCCTAGAAGATGAGCGTACTTGTCCGTATAGTGCCTCAACGTGCGTCTTGACGTGAGGATATTTTGACAAGAACGCTTGCAAACTACTAGAATATTCCATCACCTCTTCAAAAGTAGGGTTGTAGACGCCCGCTGATATGCCATGCTTTGCTTTTGCCTTTGGAGTTGCTTCCGCAAGCATTCTACCAGTCACATTATTCACCTCATTAAAAGGAATCCTATAAAACTTGGAAATGTCCTTGATAAGAGAGCGAAGTTGTAGTGTGTTCCAGTTTGTAATCGGAACAACAGTGTTTTCACCCCACTCTTCTACGAGCTTTTCTTTCAACTCCATCGGAGAACTTACATCATAGTCAATGTCTGGATAGTCAGTTGCATCGGCACGTAAGAAACGAGAGAATAGTAGACCATATTTAATTGGGTCCACCTGGGTGATTCCAAGGACGTAGGCAACAAGTGAACCTGCTGCTGAACCTCGTCCTGGACCTGTAAGCTGTTCTTGTGTAGCTCTATCTGCAATCGCCTTCATTGTCAAGAAATATTTTGAAAAGCCTCTGTCAGAAATAACATTTAGTTCCAACTTTAACCTTTCAACGTAGTCTTTCTTCTTGGCTAGTTTAAAATTTCTAAGACCCTCAATGGAAGCTGCGACCAATGCCTCGGATGCTGTCTTCCCTGGTGGAACTACAAAGTCAGGTAGACGAACCTCATCGTTTGGATAGAACTTTTCAATCATCTCGTGAGCAATCTTGTGAGTAACGGAAATACTTTCTCTCACAAGCTCATCATCATAATCAACGCCTACTTCTTCTGAATACTTCTTGTAGCTTTCCCACATCTGGTCGCCATTCTTAGGATAAAGCTCGTAACCCACCTCTTCCACGTCAATAGGAAGCTCGGTGTCCATTTCTTTACCCTTACCAAGCCAGCCCAGCTTCTTATAAAGAATTCTATCTTTCCAAGCATCTGATGTAGGATAGTGACTGTCAGCAGTAGAAACAAGAGTTAAATCGAATTCTTTCGCAACCTGAATAACGTATTGGTTTAGCTCGTGCTGTTCTGGAATGTTGTTCCACTGAAGCTCTGCTAGGAATCTGTCTTTACCAAGAATAGAAGTCATCCTTCTAGCTGTTTCCCGCATGGCATTTAAGACTGCTTCTTTGCCTTCTTCTCGGTTTCTCCACATATCGCCAGCGAAGACGCCGCCGAGACAAGCAGTTGACACAATGATGCCCTCAGAGTGCTGCTCTAACATTTCATAGTCAATTCTTGGAAAACGATAAAAGTTGTCACCCTGAAAAGACTTTGAGATAAGTTGAAATATGTTTTCTAAGCCTTTTTGATTCTGAGCGAGCACAACAAGGTGGTGACGCCTGTTGACAATAGACTTGTATGTTCTTACCTCAGTCTCGACGACCGCACCAGAAGTATTTGTGTCCTTCAAAGCAGCAGCATTCTTTTTATTTTGCTTTGCCACCTCCATATCTTCTTTCCACTGTTTAATGGAGGGATGGAAATATGCCTCTACACCAAAGATGGGCTTGAAGTCTTTGCCAGACTTCTGCATTTTCTTAGCGTGTAAAACCATTTCTGCGAGCGCATTCTGATTGCCGTGGTCTGTAATAGCGAAAGCATCAAGCCCGTTTTCATAAGCAGAGTCCATGTGCTCTGATACATATCCCAATGCGTCAAAGGGAGAACCGCCCACAGAATGTGCGTGAAGTCCCACGAATGGAATGCTCGGATTAGGTCTGTCTGTCATTTAATTATCCTTAAGAATCTGATTACAGACGCCTGCCATCTCTTCAGCAAGCTGTTTCATATTTTCTTTCTCCTCTTCAAAGGTTTCACTTATAATGCCACTAATAGCACTTTGAAACTCCAAAAAGAATCTAATTTGGTCATTTGATAGATTTGCCGAAGTCATCGGAAAACCCACTCTCTCTTTAACGTGATAAGGTATATTATCATACACCGTTTCATAATTCAATCCTGAAACATTTTTCGCCATTCTCTTTTCCTCCTTTTAAATCTTGTTATTGCTTCTGGCTTTTCTAAGTTTATATTACTTCCCATAAGCTGACGGTATCCAGCAAATGTACTTATCTGGTGTGCTTGTTTAACTTCAATTTTCTCAACACTGTCATCACCATACACATTTTCAAAAACTTTGTCAAGAGAAAAGAATCTACCCGTAAAAGATTCCAACTCTGAACGCTTCCTTCTCTTTCCGTGGTCGTCAACAAATTGATGTCCAACTTCCATATTCCTGAAGTTCTTTGTTGTTGCGGAAACTTGCTCTTTCGTAATAGAGAACCCTAGCTGGCTTCCATTAATAATAGACTCACCGTTGTGTGTCAAGATAATATTTTTATTTTGTATAAAATTTCTTCTTTCACCCTCACGAAAAAACCTTAGAAATTCTGGGTCGTAAACCCCGTGAGGAAAAGCTACCCAAAACTTATCAGTCTCCACTTTCAAAGAAATTCTTCTAGCAAACTTATTTGCCACGCCTGCTCCGTACAAAACACTCCAAGCAAGACAATCTCTTCGCTCCCTATCTTTAGGATGAATGGGCAAATAGTATATAGGTATTCTCCTGTGCTCAAAAGTCTCTTTTATACGGTTCTCTCTGTTCATTTGTAGTGGGTCCAGAATCCAGCTTCCAACTATCTCTTTTACAAGCGGCTGAAACTCCATATCCGAGACAATCCAAATTACATCACACCCTACAATAGCGCATTCATATACTGCACGCTCAATAGCATAGTAATCTTTACTTAAAGGCATCAGACAGTCGTGCCAAGGAAAAATATAGTCTGCCCTACGTTGTCCCGCAATTGGAACTATTCCTGCTATGTGCTTTTCTCTATCTGCCATTCATATATTCCATTATTTTCGCCAAATAAGCATTATCACTAATATATTCTATTTTTTGCTTATCGTCAAGGAAAATAATATTTTTTATTGGCTCGTAAACACTTCTTCCTAGCTCAATTATCTCTCTTTTTTGCGATTTTAAAGACATGCTTTTGCCGAGATACTGAGATAGAAGCTCTTCTGACCTAAATCTTGCAAAAAGCTCTGAATATCGCTCACTATGAACGTCACCCCTTGGTAAAGTGCTCTTAGTGACTAGATTTTTATAACTTGAGTTCCTGGCGTTGGGCTTATCGTAAAAATAAAACTTCTCTATAAACCCTTTTTCAAAATCAACAGTCAAGGTCTTCATTGAAGGACACTTCTTTATCTCAAACCAGTCGTAAACCTCTACTAAATCTGAAGTTCTACCAACAGGCTCTGGAAGTCCTGTTAAACCCTTATCATCATAAACAAACAGCCTATCGAAAGACATTGAGAACTTCTTCTTTTCGGTTAAAATCTCAAGATGATTGTCTTCCGACAACTTTGCCCTCTTTACGCTGTTTGTGAAGGGAATAAGACCAGAGAGAGAAAGGAAGAAGTAAGCCTGCTTCCAGACATTAGCTTCTTCCTTTAGAGCGAACGGTTTTGAAGGGATGGAGTAGACGAGGGGGTAGCCATTCTTCATTGCGAAGAATAGAGAATCTAGTGTTGCTCCAAATACAAGATTCTCATAGTGCATTAATGCCCCTGTCTACTCTCTCGATAAGCAGCAACAGTGTAAGGAAAGTGCTCTTGAGCAAAAGTCAAACAAGCCTTGGCGACCTGCTGAATTTCTACCTGAGCGCCTTCGTGGTCTCTCAGAGCGATAAACTTTAATAAATTATTAAGGTTTACTGAGCCAATATAAGTCGTATAAAGGTTTTGCGGTAATACTCCCCTTGCCTGCTCCCTACAAACTCCGTTCTCAATTAAACTCTCATAAAGAGTCAAAGAACGTCGGTGATGCCAAGCAATAGCTTCACTGGCAGGGTTGGGAGGCACTGGAAGTGGTCCGTGTTTGTACTGACTTAAATTAGGGTCAATCTCATCTAAGTTGCTTGCTTGTCGGTTTGTCTCGTGCTGAGTTCTAAACGTCTTTGGCGAGTAAAACTCCATATCCACAGAAGTGTAACGACGAGAAATCTCGTTGTAACTCCAAGTTCTGTGCCTATGATGTTGAGAACGGACATAGAGAGGGACAACGAACTTGAAAGTCATAAAACAGTGTTCGAGTGTTGAAGTGTGCTTGTGCTTCACGAGATAGTTGATAAGTTTTTTGTCCTTATCATCCAACTCTTCTTTCTCAACGCCAAAACTTACTCTTGCTGCGTTTACAACTGACAAGTCATTGCCAACAGTTTGGACAAGTTCTACCTTGCCTATATCATCTCCGTAGAGATAAATCGTGTCATTCTCTCTTTTCAATTTATTCCTCTACATATCCTAAGACGTAGTTCTCAGCAATAAAAACTGCCCTTTGCCCATTGACTTCAATTTCCTGAATCATATTGCTCGGGAAAATAATTAATTGACCAACACGACCCGAATCTTTGCAATCAATTGAATAAGCCAGGGTCTTACCTACAGAATACTCTGGTCGCTTAATAGAGCCGTTTGGCACCAAGATATCTGACTGTTGTTCTTGTTCGTTATTTACAATTTCGACTAAGATGTTTCTGTTAGAAGGCTTAATCATCATTACTGAACCTTCTTTACCGTAGCGTAAAAGTCCATCAGTTGCTCAGGGTCAACATTATTCTTAATCATTCTAAAAGCCTTTACTGCCATAGAAATTTCATCCTTGTCCAGCCAACCATTCTCAACATAGTTGGTCTTCAAAGCTCGCTTCTGCTCCTTGAAAGGCTCCATTGCTTCTTCCAAAGCAGCAAGAGATTCAATGTACTTTACGATATGCTCTTCCTTGCGCTCTTCGAGCGTCTTAAATGTATCAGTCATAATTTCTCCTTTGTCTGACTGTTGTGCTCATACTATAACACAGATTGTTTTTGTTTGTCAAGAGTTTTTTTTATTTATCCGCACTTGGCATAACCACAAGAGGTACAAGTGGCGCAACCGTCTTGGTAAATCATTCCTTCATTACCACACTCTGGACAAGTCTTATCTGAGGAAACCTCTGACCCGTTTTGAATGTAGTTCTTCAAAATACGAGCAACACATCGAGAAAAGGAGAACATTTCACTTTCCTTGTCTTTCTGTAGCTGCTCCACCATAAACCTAACTTCTGCACCGTGACGAAGACCTAAAGAAATCATTCTGGTGAAAGCAGAGTTGTTAGGATTATCAAATACCTT
>MDTE01191538.1_pt1 | contig 14318 bp, 13 predicted proteins | sample 811231 | NCBI WGS metagenome assembly MDTE01 (sample SAMN05326651, study PRJNA326480) | marine metagenome | isolation source: seawater | place: Indian Ocean: Red Sea | collected 2010 | reverse complement strand
TTGTTTTTTTCATTTATGTTAATTAGGTGTACAAATGGGGTAAAATTAAGACTAATATGATTTATGAACTTAATTAAGTCAACAGGGACTTTCGGCTTTTATACTATTATCAGTAGATTACTTGGTTATTTGAGAGATGTTTTGATAGCAATTTTTCTCGGAACAGGTTTTTTAGCTGATGTATTTTTTGTAGCTTTTAGAATTCCAAATACTTTTAGAAGATTATTTGCTGAGGGAACATTCAACGCAGCTTTTGTGCCTAGTTATACCTCAGAATTAGTTAAAAAAAAGTCAGAGGCTCAAAAGTTTGCAAACAAAATTTTTAACTTATTATTTTTAGGGTTATTGTTTTTAGTTTTAGTAATTGAAATTTTTATGCCAGCTTTTGTGAGCCTAATAGCCCCAGGTTTCATTGACAACAACGAAAAAATTCAGTTAGCTGTAAATTTAACCAGGGTTACTCTTCCATTTTTAATTTTTGTTAGTTTATCTTCTTTTTTTTCGGCAATTCTTAATTCTCATAATAGATTTGCTGCTGCTTCAGCAGCTCCTATAATACTTAATATTGTTTTGATAACAATTTTGTTTTTCGGAAAATTTTTAAATGATAATTTAGTTTATTATCTTTCATATGGTGTGTCTTTAGCAGGATTATTGCAACTTGCTTTTCTGTATAAATTTGTAAAAAAATTTTACTCTATAAAATTCGATTTTAATTTTAAAATAAATAATAAAGTTCAATTCTTTTTTAAAAAACTTTTACCTAGTATTTTTTCATCTGGTGTTACCCAAATTAATATTCTTGTTGGTACCATAATTGCATCTTTTCAAGCAAGTGCAGTATCTTATTTATATTATGCTGACAGAATTTACCAAATTAATTTAGCAATTGCTGGAATAGCCATTGGAGTTGTAGTTTTACCTCAACTCTCTAAACATATTTTTTCAAAAAAAAAAAATAAGATACTTTTACTACAAAATAAAGCACTCGAACTTAGCATGTTTTTAAGTTTACCAGCCTCAGTAGCGTTACTTGTAGGATCGGAACAGATTATTTCAGCATTGTTTGGCTATGGTTCTTTTGATCAACAATCAGTATTTAATTCTGCAAAGGCGCTTTACTACTTTGGATTAGGATTACCAGCTTTTGCATTAATTAAAGTTTTCTCTACATTTTTTTTTGCAAATCAAGATACTAAAACACCATTTTATATTTCATTAGTATCTGTAATTTTAAATATAATAATAAGTATTTATTTTTTTAGAGAAATCGGTTTTATAATAATTCCAATAGCAACAACAGTTTCATCATGGTTTAATGCAATAGTATTATTTTTTTATCTTAAAAATAAAAATCTGTTTAATTTTAATGAAATATTTTTCATCAAATTTATTAAAATACTTCTAGCCTCTATACTTATGGGAATATTTTTTAACTATTTGATATTTTTTTTTGAGAATAAATTAGTTTACGATTATGACTTTAAATCAATTTACTTAATAATATCAGTCTTATTAGGTCTTATTTTTTATTTGTTGGTTACATATTTTATCAAGGCTTTTAATTACAAAGATCTTCAATTAAAGTATTAGTTAATGTCAAAAAAAATTTTTTCAGGTGTTCAGCCAACAGGTAATCTCCATTTAGGAAATTATTTAGGAGCAATAAAAAACTTTGTTAAACTTAATAATGATGATCAAAATGAGTGTGTATTTTGTGTTGTTGATTTACATGCTATTACGGTCACTCAAAATCCAAAAAAATTGAAAGATAATATTTATGAAACTTTAGCAACTTTTATAGCCTGCGGTATAGATCCTGAAAAAAGTATAATCTTTAACCAATCAAGGGTTAGTGCTCATTCAGAGGCTGCCTGGATATTAAGTTGTGTAGCTAGAATGGGTTGGCTTAATAGAATGACACAGTTCAAGGAGAAAGCAGGTAAAGACAAGGAGAAAGCTAGCATCGGTCTATATTCTTATCCAGTTTTAATGGCTGCAGATATTTTACTATATGATACTACACATGTGCCAGTTGGAGATGATCAAAAACAACACTTGGAACTTTGTAGAGATATTGCTCAAAAATTTAATAATGATTTTAATGTTGATGATTTTTTTAAAATACCTGAGCCTTTAATTCAAAAAGAGTTCTCTAGAATTATGAGTCTTAGAGACGGCACAAAAAAAATGAGTAAATCTGAGTTATCAGATCTGAGTAGGATAAATTTAACTGATGATAAAGATCAAATAGTTAATAAAATTAAAAAAGCAAAAACAGATACAGCATCTTTGCCGTCCTCAATCGATGAATTAGAAAAAAGACCAGAAGCTAAAAATTTAATTGGTATTTATTCAGCTTTATTAGATTTATCATTAGAGAATGCAACCAAAGAATTTTCAGGTAAGAATTTTTCAGAATTTAAACAAATACTTTCAAATATATTAGTTGAAAAAATTACACCTATATCATCTGAAATTAAGAAATTAGTAAAAGATCAAACTTATTTAGATAAAATTCTCTTGATGGAGAGTGAAAAAGCGAAAGATATTGCTAATAAAAAGGTAAAAAAAATTCACGAAATTGTGGGTTTTTGAAATATTTTCTTAATAAGAAGTTTTAATTTAATAATTATCTATTATAAATTAGTTATGTTTGTGCAGACAGAATCAACACCTAATCCAAATTCATTAAAGTTTTTGCCAGGAAAAATAGTCTCTAATTCTGGTCCTTTCGAAATTACAAAGAAAGATGAATCTAATAATGAATTCATAAGAAGTCTTCTTTCTATTAAGGGTGTTGAGAGTATATTTTTGGGTAAAGATTTTATTTCTGTAAATAAAAATGAAAGTATTTCGTGGGACGAAATAAAACATATTGTGATCTCATTAATAAATGATTTCTACTCTTCAGGAAGAGAATCTGTATTTGATATGGATGTAAAGGATGAATTTCAAAACCTAAAAGACATTGAAAAAAAAATTATTAAAATTTTAGATCAAAAAATTAGACCCGCAGTAGCTAGGGATGGTGGTGATATTAAATTTAAAGAATTTAAAGATGGTATAGTTAAAGTTCAGCTTCAAGGTAGTTGTTCTGGTTGTCCAAGCTCCACAATGACTCTCAAAAGAGGTGTTCAAAATCTTTTATGCCACTATATTTCAGAAGTAAAAGAAGTAGAGGCAATATAAATGATAAAAAAGAAAATAATAGGTTTTAATTTAAAGTTTTTCAAATTTTTAGAAAATAAAAACTTAAGAACTATTCCAAAGATTTTTCTGAGTTCATTGGTTGTTATTTTATTTTTTTATTCAATGCCAAAATTGATCTTATATAAAAAAGATGGCTCTGTTGTTTTTAAAAATAATTCTAAAGCTGTTTTGGCTTATACTTTAAAAAATGATGGAAAAGATATCAATAAAAACGATCCTATTAATGAGAGAGACTTACTAGTTGATATTTTCAGTCTAAATGATTTAGAGACTGATACAGTAAGACTAAATGCTTCAACAATAAAACAATTATTTGAGGATACAAACTATACCCTAAAAGATGTTAGAGAAAAAAAACTTGTTAAGCCTGTAGCTTTGACCTTATTACCAGCTGAAATTAAAATGATAGAAAGCAGTCAAAAAAGAAAAGAGTTTTTTATTCAAATTATTCTGCCTTTAATATTACAAGAAAATAATAATATTAAAGTAGACCGGATGAGACTTTTTAAAATAATTAACAAGAGTAAAAATACGCCTTTGGAAAAAAAATGGCTTCAAAAAAAATATAAACAATACGGAGTTACCTCTAAAGACTTATCAACTTTAAAAATTAGAATGGATGAGATACCCGTTTCTCTAGCCATTGCACAAGCCGCGAAGGAGACTGGATGGGGTACATCAAGATTTGCCCAAGAAGGAAATGCTCTATTTGGACAATGGACATGGTCAGGAGAGGGCTTGAAACCCAAAGATGCAGATAAAGATAAAGGGCATAAAGTAATGAAATTTAATGTTTTACAAGCATCAGTAAGAGCTTACCAGAGAAATTTAAATACGCACTCTTCCTATAAAAACTTAAGACAAGCAAGAGCCGAACTCAGAGATAAAGGAAAGCCACTAGATAGTTTAATTCTAGTAAAATATTTGAATGAGTATGCAGAAACAGGTGAGAAGTATGTTGAGGTTTTACAAAAAATAATAAAACAAAATAACTTAAAAGATTTTGATGATGCTAAATTACTTCCTTCCAGTATTAAACTTGAAAGTTTGATTTAATTTGACCTGATGGTGAATTGTGTACCAAGCCATCTCCATTTTCCGTTTTCATTTAGTGAACAATTAACACGCCCTCTTCTAGGTAAAAATTTTTTTTCAAATTCAATAATAAGTTTCTGATTTTTAAATTTTATATTAGACTTTTTCCAATTTCCACCATCATTTGAATAACAATTTATATTAGTTATATTTTTTTGCTCATTAAAAAATTCTATTATTAATGTTGGAGGATTATTTTTGTCTAAGATTTTTTTTTCTTCAGGTTTCAAACTTTTATATTCCAGCGGGCTGTAATTAATTAAAGATTTAAATCTTTTTAATTCACCATATTTCTCATTTATTGGAAATCTTGGTAACTCAAATTTATCTTTATTTACATCAATTACACCCGAGTGTTGTCCAAAACCAATATTAAAATTTTGTGAAATATAATTTTTCATGTATTGGGAGTATTCACCAAAAGGATAAGAAAATATTTTGGGTATATAGCCAAATTCTCTCATGAAAATTTTATTTGCAGTTGTAATATCTTTTATAAAATTCGATTCACTCATATCGATTAAATATTCGTGTGAATGTGAATGATGTCCGATCATTCCAAATTCAGATTTTTCTATTTCTTTGATTTCGTCCCATGTCATATACCCCTTTTTTCCTACAGGTTCAGTGGATATAAAAAGGATAAAAGGTATTTTATTTTGTTTAAGATATGGCCATGCCTCATTATAAAAAGATTTAAATCCATCATCTATGGTAATCAAAATTTCCTTTATATCTTTAGGTTTACTGAATTCGTCAATTAAAAATTTAGGATCCATAAATTTATAATTTTGATCTTTTATAATTTTCATATGTTGTTTAAAAACTTCCATCTTTATGTTAGTAGATGGATACTTATTTTCATTAAACCTATGATACATCAAAGATAGAGAACCACTATCATTAGAAAAATATTTGCTATTATTTTCTTCTGAATTACAATTGATTATTAAAAATATTTGTAGAATGAGTAAACTTATAGTTGACGCTGCTACTGATAAAATATTTTTCATGGTAATACACAACAATATTAACCATAATATTACTCATGAAAACACAAAAAAGAATTTTGAAAAAATGATGGTATTAATCCAGAATTTTTTAGTTTCCAAAAATCTTAAATTAAATGACATTTCAGGCCTTTACGTAAATAGAGGTCCAGGAAGTTTTGCCGGTATAAGAAATTCACTTTCAACTATTAAAGCTATACACTTAGCAAAGAAAATTGATTATTATTGTTATAGTTTTCGAGATTTTAATGAAGGTGATCAAGTCAGATATGAAAATATTCCCAATCTATGCGATAAATATGCCCTTAAAAAAAATTTGATTAATCCTATTTATATAAGTTAAAATTAAATATGTCAGATTCTGTAGAACAAAAATGTTTATCAAAAGGTGTTAAGCTTACTGAACAAAGAAAAATTATCGCCAAAGTAATATCAGAGTCTAAGAAGGCATACGGTGAGTCCGATCATCCTGATGTAGATGAATTATACAGTAGAGTATCAAAGATTGATCCAAAAATTAGCATTGCAACAGTTTATAGAACTGTAAAGCTCTTTGAGGAAGCAGGTATTCTTGTTAAACATGATTTTAAAGCTGGCAAAGCAAGATATGAAATTAATGATGATCACAATCATTTAATTGATATCAAAACAGGTGAGATAATAGAGTTTGTAGATGAAGAAATAGAAAAACTTCAAAAAAAAATAGCAGAAAAATATGGATATAAACTAGTTGATCACAAATTAGAACTTTATGGGGTAAAGAAAAAACCTCAATAGTTATTGGAATGGATCAAAAAATTTTTATAAAAACATTTGGCTGTCAAATGAATGAATATGATTCAAATCGTATTTATGATATCGTAAAAAAAATTGGTTACACAAAAACAGATCATTACGAGGAAGCTAACTGTTATGTTCTTAATACTTGTCATATAAGAGAGAAAGCTAAAGATAAAGTTTATCATGAAATTGGAAGAGTAAAAAAAATTTTCAAATCAAAAAAAAAACCATTGGTTATTATCACTGGCTGCGTAGCTCAAGCTGAGAATGAAGAGATGCTTAAAAGAGAGCCTTATATTGATTTAGTGATAGGTCCACAATCTTATCACAAAATTAATGATAAAATTTTAAATTATAAAGGTTATCAAAAAATTGAGGAAACAGAATTTGATGCAGTATCAAAGTTTGAATATTTAAGCAGAATTAAAAATATTTCATCCAAAACTTCTGCTTTTTTAACGGTGCAAGAAGGATGTGATAAATTCTGTCATTTTTGTGTAGTGCCTTTTACCAGAGGGCCAGAATACTCGAGACCGTTTAATCAAATTATCAATGAAGCAAACAATTTAACTAACCAAGGAGCTAGAGAATTGATTTTACTTGGACAAAATGTAAATGCCTATAATGATAACGGTATGAGACTATCAAACTTAATATTAGAAATTGAAAAAATTAAACAAATTGATCGAATTAGATATACAACTTCCCACCCAAAGGATATGACTGAAGATTTGATCGATGTATATAAAAGCTCAAAAAAAATTATGCCTTTAGTTCATCTCCCCGTTCAAAGCGGCTCAGACAATATTTTAAAATTAATGAATAGAAAACATACAATAAAAGATTATTTAGCTATTTTTGAAAAATTTAAGAAGATTAATCCACTCATCGAGTTTTCTAGTGATTTTATAATTGCTTATCCTGGAGAAAGTGAAAGAGATTTTAAAAAAACACTAAAATTGATTAATGAAGTAAAATTTATTAATTCATATTCTTTTATATTTAGTCCAAGACCTGGAACAGTAGCAGAAAATTTAAAGACAATAGATAAAAATGTTTCTTCGGAAAGGTTAGAAAGAGTTCAAAAAGAATTATCTAATATTCAAATTAATAAAAATAAATCTTTTGAAAATAAAGAATTGGATGTTTTGGTTGAGAATCAAACTAAAGACAAAACTAAAGTTTTTGGAAGATCTGAATATATGAGTTCAGTAATTTTTAATGGCAAAAAAGAGGATATCGGAAAAATTTTAAAAGTTAAAATTAAAAAAAGCAACCAAAATTCATTGTTTGGTGAAAATATTAATAAAAAAAAATTAGTGGCATAACATTTGAAAAGTTTAACTAAAAAAAATATTAAAACTTCACTAAAATTTGTTTATTCAGAAAATGACTCACTTAGTGTTATTTTTCAAGATAATGACTTATTAATGGGAGTAGCTGGTGAATTTAATAAAAATTTAAAGGAATTAGAAAAGATCACTAACTCCAGTATTTATTCGAGGGGAAACTCAATACTGATCAAATCAGATCCTAAAAAAAATGAACTTGTTAAGAACGCTATTCAATTTTTAGCTAATCAATTTATTATTAATGGAAATATTGAAAACAAAGATATACTCTCATCAATAGATAAATTTATGATTAATGAAAAAGTAATAAACAATAATGTAACTGATATAATCAAAACTCCAAAAAAATCTATTATTCCAAGATCAGAAAAACAGAAAAAGTATGTAAGAGCTTTAAGACAAAGCGATATAATAATTTCTGCAGGCCCCGCAGGCACAGGTAAAACTTTTTTAGCTGTAGCCGTTGGTTTGACAATGTTATTAGAAAAAAAAATTGAAAGAATAATTTTATCGAGACCAGCTGTAGAGGCAGGTGAACGATTAGGTTTTCTTCCTGGGGATATGAAAGAAAAAGTGGATCCATATTTAAGACCATTATATGACTCTCTTTATGATCTTTTTGATTTTGAAAAAATACAGAGGATGATCGAAATTGGTGATATAGAAATTGCACCCTTAGCATTTATGAGGGGAAGGACACTAAAAAATTCTTTTGCTATTTTGGACGAGTCTCAAAATGCAACTGATACCCAAATAAAAATGTTTCTTACACGTATAGGCGAAAATTCAAAAATTGTTGTAAATGGTGACCCATCTCAAATAGATTTACCAAATAAAAATTTGTCTGGACTAGAAAGATCAAAAAAACTACTTGGGCATTTAAATGAAATCACAATAATTGATTTTGATCATTCAGATGTAATTCGTCATCCACTTGTATCTAAAATTGTAAAAGCATATTCAAATAATGATTAATGTTAACGTCTTCTCCGAGGAGAAGGCCTGGTCAAAAAAGTTAAAAAAAAAGGAGTTATTTTTTAAAAAAATCTGTAATGCTTTTCCAAAAAAATATCAATTTCAAGACAAACAGGTAAGCTTTAGTTTGCTCCTATCAAATAATAAATCCATAAAAATATTGAATAAAAATTTTAGAAATAAAAATAAACCTACTGATGTTCTATCTTTTCCATTTTGGAAAAAAGTGAAAATTACAAAAACTACTTATATTGGAGATATTGTAATTAGTTATGATTTTATGAATAAACCAAAAAAATTGAAATTAGAAAATTTTAAAAAAAAATTAATAAAAACATTTATTCATGGTTTTCTACATTTATTAAATTTCGACCACAAAAAATTTAAAGATTTTAAAAAAATGTCGAAAAAAGAAGAACAAATATACAAATCTGTAATTTCAAAAATTTAAAAACTTGAATAAAAAAAAATACCTCGAATACTTATTTTTGATTATTTTAGGAATGGTAACATCTTTAAGTTTACCCCCATTTAACTATTTTCTAATTAATTTTATAACTTTCTCATTATTTTTTTTGTTTTTGATTAAAAAATTTGATCAAAAAAAAAATAAAAAAAAATCATTTTTCTACGGGTGGCTATTTGGCTTTGGTTATTTCTCCACTAACCTATATTGGATATCAATTTCTTTAACTTTTGATAAAAATTTCCAATTTTTAATTCCATTTACACTGGTTTTAATTCCCTCTTTTTTAGCAATATTTTATGGTTCATTCACTTATGTCTTTTCAATTATAAATTCAAAAAAAATTATTAGTTCATTTTTAATATTTTCTTTAATCTTTAGTATCGTAGAGTTTATAAGAGGTTCAGTCTTAACCGGTTTTCCATGGAATTTAATTGCTTTTACTTTCTCAAATCAATTAGAGATTTTAAGTATTACATCCATAATCGGTACCTATGGATTTAATCTGTTTTGCATTACTTTATTTACAAGTCCTGCGATTTTTATTTTAAAAAATAGAAAAAGGGAAAATTTATTTTTTTTGCTGATCCTTTCAATTACTACGTTTTTTTATATTTTTGGATCTTTATCTGTGGAAAATTTTAAAAAAGAAAAAAATATAGACAGCGATTACAAGATAAGAGTTATTAGTTCGAACATAAGTCTGAAAAGATATTATTCAAATTTAGACCCTTCATTGATAATAGAGGAATTAATTGAGATTAGTGAACCGAAAGAAAATGAAAAAACTATTTTTATCTGGCCCGAGGGAATTATCCCAACTCATCAAGATAATTTAGATAAATATAAAAATTTGTTTTCAGAAAAATTTAATGAAAATCATATTATAGTCTTGGGTATTAATAGAATAAAAAATGAAAATCAAATTTCAAAAGTTTTTAATTCAATAGCTGTATACGATAACGAAATAAATTTATTAGATTCTTACGATAAAATAAATCTAGTTCCTTTTGGAGAATTTTTACCAATGGAAAATTTTTTAAAAAGAATTGGATTAAGATCATTAACTAATAATTATCAATCTTTTTCAAACGGTGATAGAAGAAACATAATAGATTTTAGTGAAAAAAATTTCTCTTTAAGAATCTTACCTTTAATTTGTTATGAAATAATTTACAGTGGAAAATTATTTATGAACACAGATTTTGATTTGATTATAAATATTTCAGAAGATGGGTGGTTTGGTAAATCAATAGGACCTAAACAGCATTTTGTTCACAGTATTTTTAGAGCTATTGAAAGTGGAAAATATATTGTTAGATCAGCTAATAACGGAATTACAGCAATAATAAATCCTGTTGGAGTTATTGAACAAAGAGTAAATTATGGACAATCAGGGTATGTTGATTTTATAAGAAGCAAAAAATTGCAACCAACAGTATTTTCTAAATATGGAAATAAAGTTTTTGGTTTATTAATTTTATTGTATATTTTGATTATATTTTCATTTAATAAAATTAGAGATGAGTAATCTTAAAAATTATTTTTTTACAAGTGAGTCTGTTTCTGAAGGTCATCCTGACAAGGTTTCTGATAGAATTTCAGATATGGTAGTTGATACTTATCTGTCCAAAGACGCGTATTCTAGAGTAGCATGCGAAACTCTCACAACAACAAATAAAGTTGTCCTAGCAGGAGAGGTGAGAGGTCCTAAAATTTCAAATGACCATTTAATTCAGAAAGTGAGAGACTGTATAAAAGATATTGGATATGATCAACAAGGCTTTACTTGGAAGGATGCTACTAAAATTGAATGTCATTTACATTCCCAATCTTCCGATATTGCTATGGGAGTAGACTCCTCAGGGAATAAAGATGAGGGAGCTGGAGACCAAGGAATAATGTTTGGTTATGCTTGTAACGAGACTGAGGTTTTAATGCCAGCTCCAATTCATTATTCACATAAAATTTTAAAACAAATGGCCGACGACAGAAAATCTGGAAAGCTAAAAAACATTGAGCCTGACTCAAAAAGCCAAGTTACTTTTGAATATATAGATGGCAAACCAAATAAAATAAAGTCTGTAGTGATTTCTTCACAACATTCTTCAGACATAAATCAAATACAAGTGAGAGATTTATTAAGACCTTATTTATCAAAATGTATTCCAAAACATTTTTTAGAGGAATTTAATGAAAAAGAATTTTTTGTTAATCCGACAGGGAATTTTGTAATTGGTGGTCCAGATGGAGACTGTGGACTTACAGGTAGAAAAATAATCGTAGATACTTATGGTGGTGCTGCACCCCATGGTGGTGGTGCTTTTTCTGGAAAAGATCCAACAAAAGTTGATAGATCGGCTGCTTATGCTGCAAGATATATTGCAAAAAATGTTGTTGCTTCAAAAATGTCTGAAAAATGTTTAATTCAGTTAGCTTATGCTATTGGTGTCTCAAAACCTTTATCAATTTATGTTGACTTATTTGACGATGATTTGGAAAAAAATAAATTTGTGGTAGACAAAATTAAAGATAATTTTGATTTAAGCCCAAGAGGAATAAGAGAAATGCTTGGTTTAAATAAACCCATTTACCAAAAAACAGCAGCCTATGGTCATTTCGGAAGAGTAGCGGAAAGTGATGGATCATTTTCATGGGAAAAAACCGATAAAACAAGCATTTTTTTAAAATAGTTTTTATTGAATTAAAGAAAATCTTTATTATATTTTAATTACATTGCTAAATTTACAAAATGGGCGTATGCCCATTTTTTTTTGGAATAAAACAAATGTTAAATAAACGTGCTGACAAACTTGAATTACTAAGAATTGCTGAAGCAGTAGCTTTAGAAAAATCAATTGATAAGGAATTAATAATTTCATCGATGGAAACAGGTATTGCTAAAGCAGCAAAATCAAAATTTGGCCAGGATAATGAAATCAAAGTTCTGATTAACAGGGAAAATGGAGATATTGAAATTTTTAGAAAACTAGTAGTTTCTGAAAATCCAGAAAATACTAATTCTGAGATCAAACTTGAGGACGCCATTAAGCTAAATGAAATTAATAAAGATAAAAAAATTGGTGATGAAGTTCTTCAACCTTTACCGTCTTTTGATTTTGGAAGAATAGCAGCTCAAACAGCAAAACAGGTAATTAGTTCAAATGTGAGAGAAGCTGAGAGGGAAAGACAATATAATGATTTTAAGGATAAAAAAGATACAATTTTAAGTGGTATAGTTAAGAGACTAGAGTTTGGTAATGTGATAGTTGATTTAGGAAGAACAGAAGCAATTATTCAAAAAAGTGAATTAATCCCAAGAGAAAATATCAAAGCGGGGGATAGAGTAAAAGCTTATTGTGTTGATGTAAGAAGAGAAACTAGGGGACAACAAATTTTTTTATCAAGAGCTCATCCAAAATTTATGGAGAAGTTATTCATTCAAGAAGTTCCAGAAATTTATGATGGATTAATTGAGATTAAATCTTCATCAAGGGATCCAGGAAGCAGAGCCAAGATATGCGTAAAGGCTGTCGATACATCTCTTGATCCAGTTGGAGCTTGCGTAGGTATGAGAGGTTCAAGAGTACAAGCAGTAGTTAATGAATTACAAGGTGAAAAAATAGATATAGTTAATTGGTCAGAAGATCCGGCAATTTTGGTATCTAATGCTTTATCTCCAGCAGAAGTTCAAAGAGTAAATGTTGATATTGAGAGAAAAAAACTAGATGTAATTTTGTCTGATGAAAATCTTAGTAAAGCTATAGGAAGACGAGGTCAGAATGTGAGACTAGCTACAAAATTATTAAATTTTGAAATAAATATTATGACTGATCAAGAAGACTCTGAAAGAAGACAATTAGAGTTTAAAGAAAAAACTGATAACTTTGTAAAGAATCTTGAATTGGATGAAACTCTAGGTCAGCTTTTAGTTGCCGAGGGTTTTTCTACAATTGATGATATTAAAGATAGTTCGTCTGAAAATTTGATGAAAATTGAGGGGATTGAGGAAGAGACAGCCAAAGCTTTAATTGAAAGGGCAAAAGAATTTCATGATAAAGACCAAGAAGATATTTCACAAAGAATTAAGGATTTAGGACTAGCAGATGATTTAATAAATCTTAAAGGCTTAACACCAGGAATGCTAGTTACATTAGGAGAACAAAAAATTCTAAAATTAGAGGACTTTGCAGATCTAGCTTCAGATGAATTAACTGGAGGATTTGATATTGTCAAAGGTGAGAGAGTAAAAATTCATGGTTATCTTGAGGATTTTGCTTTATCAAAATCGGAAGCAGATGATTTGATAATGTCTGCAAGAAATATAATATATAAAGATTGAGGTATGAGAAATGGAGAACAAAAAAACAAAACTTACTATTTCAGGAAATCCAAAAAAATCTTTTAAAAATTTTGATACAAAAAGTCCAAAGGGTAAAAAAACTGTATTCATAGACAAACAATCAACTAAAAATTCAAATAAAAATAGTTTTAATAAGCCTCCAGGATTTAAATCTCCTTCAAACTTTAAAAGAGGACTACCCCAAAAGCCAAAGTTTGTACCTAAAACATCATCTGCAATTAGTGATTTCGAAAGACGTAAATTAGCAGAACAAAGAGCTACTAAAAGATTAAAAAGTGATACAGAAAATAAAGATAGAAAAATTAAGCTAAATCCAAAAAAAAGAGAATTAAAATTAACTGTATCAAGAGCTCTGAGTGACGAAATAGAAACGAGAGAAAGAAGTTTGGCATCAGTAAAGAGAGCAAGACAGAAAGAACTTAAAAATTCTATCAAAGATGAGGATAAAGAAAATTTAAAACTTATAAAAAGGGATGTAAATATACCTGAGGCTATTACCGTTAGAGAATTAGCAAATAGAATGGCAGAACAATCTAGCAATGTAATTAAATTTTTATTTGGTATGGGAGTTACTGTTACAATTAATCAATCCTTAGCAGCAGATACCGCAGAATATTTGGTAAAAGAATTTGGTCATAACCCAATTAGAGAAGAAAAGGCAGAAGAGATCATAAAAAAGATTAAAGAGTCTAGAACTGAAAATTTAAAAAATAGACCCCCAATAATTACAGTTATGGGACATGTGGATCATGGAAAAACATCAGTTTTGGATGTGCTTAGAAGCACAAATGTTGTGTCAGGAGAATTTGGTGGAATTACACAACACATAGGAGCTTATCAAATTTTAAATAATAATAATAAACTTACATTTATTGATACACCAGGACATGCAGCTTTTACAGAAATGAGAGCAAGAGGTTCTAAATTAACAGACATAGTTGTTCTAGTGGTTGCTGCAGATGATGGAGTGAAACCACAAACTGTAGAGTCAATTAAACACGCTAAAGCAGCGAATGTTCCAATTGTTGTTGCAATAAACAAATGTGACTTGCCAGATGCTGATC
>MDTE01200875.1_pt1 | contig 14319 bp, 13 predicted proteins | sample 811231 | NCBI WGS metagenome assembly MDTE01 (sample SAMN05326651, study PRJNA326480) | marine metagenome | isolation source: seawater | place: Indian Ocean: Red Sea | collected 2010 | reverse complement strand
CGTCAGCGGGTGAGAGCTGGCGCGAAGTGACGCGGAGCAGCAGCATATATGTCTCCGCGTGCTCGTGGCGCCGCCGCGCCGCCTCCGCCGCCGCCGATGTGTGGTGGCCGCCGTGGCCGTGGTGTGCCGCCAGCTCCCGCCGCCGAAAGCGGTCGTGGCCGTGGTCGTAACCGAAGGCTTATTCTCCGTTCAGGAAGTTGAGAAATATCTTGAACCGAAACTAGCAAGTTATAAACACCCGAAGGAATACATAGTTGTATCAGAGTTACCGAGAAACACTATGGGTAAAGTTCAGAAGGGCAGATTACGGAAATCGCATGGATCTGTCTTCATGGAGAGTGGCGAAAGTAGCTAGGTAAAAAAAACTTGAGTGATATACCCCCAGAAATAAACCAAGCGAAACTCTCTGACGCGATCTCTGCTTTACGAATACGTGACTTTCGACGCTTCTGGTTCGCAGGGTTAGCATCTAACAGTGGAGGGTGGCTCCAAGGACTCGCATCGCCATACATCATGTATGAAATGACTGAATCCGGATCATGGGTTGGAGCATCGGTCTTCGCCCTTATGTTACCCATGGCGCTTGTCGGACCGCTTGCCGGCCCTATGGCAGACCGACTCTCACGTAGGAAAATTCTTCTTATTTGTGAGATCATTCTCGCAACAATAGCGATCTCAAACGCGATCTTGTGGTGGTCCGGTGTTCGTGATCCACTCATTTATGTCTGTGTAAACATTATTTACGGTGTGGCTAATGGTTACGCTTTGCCTGCTTGGCAAGCCTACGTAGCCGACTTAGTCCCCCGTGATGTTTTGATGAACGCCATTACCTTAAATTCAACACAATTCAACGCAGCGAGAGCGATCGGCCCCAGCCTTGGAGGGGTCGTCCTCGCGGTCACAGGGCCCGAATGGGCATTTTTTGGCAATGGATTTTCTTTCCTTATAGTCTTCGTGACGTTACTGACACTACCCAAAACACCTCCAAGTCCATTGGCAGGTAGGAAGGACTCCCCTTTAAGCCAATTTGCGAAAGGTTGGGCGTACGCGAAGACACAACCAACCATCATGACCGGCTACCTAGCTGCAACTTGCGTTGCTGTACTTGGCGGGCCACTTGTTCAGGTTCACCTTATCCTTTTTGTAGAAAACGTGTTTCGTGTAGGTGAGTTCAAATTTGGACTCTTGATGTCAACTTATGGCATAGGTGCGGTCATGATAGCCCCTTGGCTGGCCGCTTTCGGATCTAGAGTGAAGCGGTCTCGCCTACTGATCGGATCTCTGACGCTTTACGGTCTAGGGGAATTGCTCCTATCAGCGACGACAGTATATTGGGTAGGTGTCGCAGGCATCTTTACCGTTGGGTGCGCTCATCTCATAATGGCCACGACTACTAATACGACGCTTCAATTGCATGTACCGGAACCGGTTCGGGGAAGGATTATGGCAATGTATCTGATGGTATTCACGATTGGTTCACCACTCGGATCAATTATTCAAGGACCTCTCTCGGATAGATTCGGCCCTCGTTCAGTAGTAACAGTGATGGGTGTTTGTTTCCTGGTAGCGACTTTTTTGATAGCTATTTCGGGTCGGGCATCTTCGTTTGACTTCGAAGATTAGTTAAGCTGTTCAGTTCCTCTGACGCTCAATGAGGTCGGGTGTTAAGTCACTGAGGTCTTTCGCTCCGAGTAGAGCCATAGTCCGGTGCATTCCCTCTTTAAGGTGGGCAAGTACCCAATCAACGCCTTTTTCTCCAGCGGCACCGAGTCCGAAAAGAAAAGGTCGCCCAATCATGCATGCGTCCGCACCTAAGCAGATTGCTTTGACGATGTCGCTTCCTCGCCGAATACCTCCATCGCAATATACCTCTACCTGCGAACCGACTGTTTGAGAAATCGGAGCTACGAGGTCTATGGGAGCAGGCGCATCATCTAATTGGCGCCCTCCATGATTTGAGAGAGCTATCGCGTCTATCTCATAATCAGCCGCTATTTTTGCGTCCTCAACCGTTTGTATGCCTTTCAGTACTATTTTCCCAGTCCAATTGTTCTTGAACCATTCAATGTCTTCCCATGAAAGGGACTGGTCAAATTGTGCATTTACATGATCTGCGAGTGTCACCGCTGAACTTCCATCGTCGGTTGATTTCCCAACCACATTGGCAAACCGGATCGGCTCGTTGGTTAGGAAACCCCATGTCCATGCTGGATGGATTAACCCGTCAAGAACGGTTGATAACCCTAATTTCGGAGGAAGAGTAAAACCTCTCCGGACATCCCTTTCTCTACGACCAAGTACCGCTGTGTCGACTGTGATGACGATTGCTTCAAAATTTGAGTGGTGGGCTCTCTGCAACAAATCCTTAAGTAAGGAGCGGTCCTTCCAGACGTACACCTGAAACCAGTTTCGGGGGTCAAAACCTTCTTTGCTTGTTTGATTTGCGGTAGCTGTACTTATTTCCTCTATAGACCGTGTCGCCATAGTGGACAATGTGAAAGGAATTTCAGCTCTTACTGCTGCCCTACTGACCGCGAGTTCTCCCGATGGATGAGCAATACGTGTAAATCCTGTTGGGGAAAGAATCAGTGGAAATGGCGTGACTCGCCCAAGTACGCTTGAAGAGCTGTCTATGTCGGAAACATCTCGAAGCACTCTGGGTTTGAAGCCGTATTTCGCGAACGCAGCGGAATTTCTGCTGAGTGTTCGTTCATCTTCAGCTGCTCCATCAATGTAATCAAAAACGCCTCCAGGTAGACGGCGTTTAGATATTTTTCGGAGATCGGCAACATTTGCGGATTTATTAAGGCGTCTTTGCGCCGAATTGCGTTCAAATCTCCTGAACTGAAGAACAGACTTTGCGGATTCAAACATGACTGAACCTTACCGATACTTCAGAAAATTTAATCATTTCCGGACCTGATCTATTTTCCAGATTGGGATCCGGACACTAGAATTCCATTAATCAAGGGGGTACATCATGACACAGAATATTGGACAATTTCTTACAAATCGTGCTCGAAGGGACACCAATTTAGAAGCGATTTACGAGCCTGCGACTGGCGATAGACTTTCCTACCGGGAATTGAATGAGCGCTCGAATCAGGTTGCGCATTCTTTGAAAGATCTCGGCGTTACTAAAGGAGACCGTGTTGGATTACTTCTAATGAACGGCAAGGAATTTGTCGAAACATTCTTTGCTGTTGCAAAAATTGGCGCAGTGAACGTTCCATTGAATTGGCGACTCGTCGCTGATGAACTTGAATTTATTCTCCACGATGCCGGAGCGACTGTCTTACTTTTCAGCGAGGAATTCGCTGAAGTAGCTTCAGAGTTACGTAGCCGAGGCGACAAAACCCAAATCTCTGACTGGGTCCAGGTCGGGGGGGAAGCCACGGAAGGCGCTCTTGATTATGACGACTGGATGGGTTCCTCTTCTGCTTCAGAACCGGAAGCAGAAGGTGGGGATGATGATCTTGTTTTCATAATGTACACGTCTGGAACGACTGGCCTGCCCAAAGGAGTGATGCACAGCCACGACACAGTGTTATGGGCCAACATCACAAACGCGACAACAGCCGACATGCAACATTACGACCGCTTCCTTAATGCGCTTCCACTGTTCCACGTGGGCGCATTAACGCCGATCATAACGTCAGTGTTTCTAGGGGGGTCCATCACATTGATGAAAGCTTTCGACCCAGCCGCGTCTTGGGATCTGATCCGCGATGAAAAGATAAATACAACCCTGATGGTTCCAGTGATGCTGCAATTTATGCTTCTAACCTACGATGCAGAGAACCATGACCACGCGACGCTCCGAAATGTGATCAGTGGAGCCGCTCCCGTTCCTGTTTCGCTTATTGAGACCTACACACAAATGGGCATAGAGATCCATCAGGTGTACGGCCTCACCGAAACCTGCGGACCAGCCTGCATCATCTCTTCTGAAGATGCGGTAACGAGAGCTGGATCGACAGGTAAGGCCTTTACATTCACTGAAGTTCGGGTAGTGGATGAGGATGGGAATGAGTGCGCCCCTGATGAAGCTGGTGAAGTCGAGGTTAAGGGCCCACATGTGATGGTCGGATATTGGAACAGGCCTGAAGCGAATGCTGAAACACTTGTTGCAGGTTGGTTAAAGACTGGCGATATCGCAACAATGGACAGTGATGGTTTCGTAACGATCGTTGACCGAGTGAAAGATATGCTGATTTCAGGTGGAGAAAACGTTTACCCAGCTGAGATTGAAAATGTTCTCCTTTCACACGAACTGATCAATGATGCTGGAGTGATAGGTATTCCATCAAAGAAATGGGGGGAATCGCCATTAGCTGTCATCGTAAGAGCAGACGAGAATCTCTCTGAACAGGATGTGATAAAGCATTGCGTAGGGAAACTCGCCCCGTTCAAAACCGTCAAAGCGGTTGAGTTTGTTGATGAGATTCCTAGAAACGCCAGTGGGAAGATCCTTAAACGTGAGCTACGTGAGATGTTTTCCTACGAGGCTGATGAGTAACGTTACGAAAGCAGGCTTTCCGCTTTCCCTATGAACATAGGTAAAGCATCTGCGATCAACGCCATTCTTTCATCAGTGCTATCTCCAACTTTCCAGCGGTAGTGTAGTTGCTGCAGGACTGTAGCTGTTTTCCATTGTGCGAAAGCTTCGTACCATGAGATACCTGAAAGGTCCAGATTGGAATTGGCTGCGTAACGTTCAACCATTTCGTCTCGTGTGGGTAAACCCATCAGACTTAGACCTGAGTGCCCACCGCGGGGAGCGTTGATATCGTCTTTAGGATCTGGCCAATAATTGAGTAAAGTGCCAACGTCTATCAGCGGGTCTCCCAAAGTGGTCATGTCCCAGTCAAATATTGCGTGAACGTTGTCAGGGTCGTCGGGGTTAAACATACAATTATCCAGTTTCAGGTCATTATGAACAAACGATATGCGCTGCGGGTCGGGAAGCGTCTCTTGGAGATGCTGATGAAGATCCGTCATCGCCTGGTCGTATCGTTCATCGGCTACTAAGTCCCATCGTTTTTTCCATCCACGGACCTGCCTTTCCACGAAACCATCGGGTTTACCGAGATCTTCAAGTCCGACATCTTCCGGACGTAGCTGGTGAAATTCCGCTATTGCGGCTGCTAGAGCTACACCAACTCGATTAGCGATATTTTCATGGTGTCTCATTGATGGGGGAACTATCCCACGGATAACCTCTCCCCTGCGGCGCTCCATGATAAACATCTCGGCTCCTGCTACCTCATGGTCATCACAAAACAGGTACGCTCGAGGGGCTTTGGGAAATATTTCCCAAAGCCTTGATAAGACACGATATTCTCGCAGCATGTCGTGAGCTCCGGGTGCAAGAGTTCCGAATGGTGGTCGTCTGAGGACCAATTCGGTCTCCCCGAAAGAAATGAGGTATGTGAGGTTCGCTGCACCATTTGGGAATTGCAAAACGCGAAACTTACCAGTGACATCTAAATCTTCTGGGAGCCCTTCACGAAGGAAAGTTTCAACGATCCCCCAATTTAAGTCTTCACCGTCTCTAACAACGTCTACTTCAGGAGCTGGCTCATCTGAATACGGGTCAACGGGTTCAGGTTGTTGCACAAGCTGATCGTAGATGGTGAGAACGTTTTTTGCGAACTATCGTTAAGGGAGAAGTTCCCCGGAGAAATACAGTAACTACCATGAGTGAATCTACCTCCTATACGAAATATGTTGACTTACAAGGTCTAGATTTCGATAACCGGTTCACGGCACAGCTCACAGGTGACCCGAGAACTGACAACAATAGACGTCAAGTGAACCGAGCGTACTTCTCCGAAGTTCTCCCTACAGGGACGTTTTCACCTTCGACACTGGCGGTATCGGAGGAGGTTTTTTCGCTTCTCGGTTTAGAGCATGAACTTGAAAGGTCACAAGAATTCGCACAAATTTTCTCAGGCAATGCGTTGACGTACGATATGGAGCCACACGCGATGTGTTACGGGGGTCATCAATTCGGAAATTGGGCAGGGCAACTTGGTGACGGTAGAGCCATTAACTTGGGAGAGGTCATCGGGACAGATGGAAATCATTACATGCTTCAATTGAAGGGGGCTGGGCCGACCCCATACTCCCGAAGCGGTGATGGGAGAGCTGTCTTGCGCTCATCTATTCGAGAGTTCCTTTGCAGTGAGGGAATGCACCATCTTGGTGTCCCAACTACCCGAGCGTTAAGTCTTTGCGGAACCGGTGATCACGTTGTCCGTGACATGTTCTACGACGGTAATCCGGTTGAGGAAATAGGCGCAGTGGTATGCCGCGTCGCTCCTTCTTTTATCCGTTTCGGGAACTTTGAGATCTTTGCCTCACGAGGTGAACTGGAAGAACTGAAAGGGCTTTTGGATTTCACTATTCGTAACTACTTCCCCGAAATCGCAGATCCGTCACCTTCCGCATACATACAGTTGTTTGAAAAAGTGGTTGCTTCAACCGCAACGCTGGTTGCTCACTGGCAACGTGTGGGCTTTGTGCACGGTGTTATGAACACTGACAATATGTCAATTCATGGTCTCACTATTGACTATGGGCCCTATGGGTGGATAGACAACTTTGATCCAGACTGGACACCAAATACTACAGATAGGTTGCAGAGGAGGTATAGGTTCCGCAACCAGCCGGCTGTAGCTCACTGGAACTTGGCACAACTAGCGAATGCCTTATACCCCGCAATTAACGAGACTGAACCTCTGCAAGAAGCGCTTGACTGCTTTGAGGAACTATTCATTGAAGAGTGGACAGGGATGATGGCGAAAAAATTGGGGTTGCGTGACTTCTCCGACCCAGAGTCGCAGGTTCTACTTTCGAACCTATTTGCTATTCTGCAATCTGAAGAGATCGACATGACTATTTTCTTCCGCTCATTGGCGAAAATAAGCGCGGAACATGACCCAACTAACAAAGTCCCCTTAGCGGACATTCAACTGGCCTATTACACACCCGATGATGTCAAAGAAGAACATTGGGCGAGACTTGATTTTTGGTTACGGGATTACATAGCAATAGTTCGAGCTTCAGGGATCATTGACGACGAACGGGTCGCAATAATGAATCAGGTAAACCCTAAATATGTTTTGCGAAACTATCTGGCGCAATTGGCGATTGACGATGCTGAAAAAGGTGATTTCGGAATGGTTTATGACCTACTTGAAATGCTCAGGAACCCTTACGGTGAGCAACCGGAATTTGAGAAATGGGCTACGAAACGGCCCGAATGGGCGAGAAACCGGCCAGGATGTTCCATGCTTAGCTGCAGTAGTTGATCGTTGAATCTATTCTGGTTTGGGTTCTTTAGGAAGCCCAAGAATACGTTCTCCGATAATATTTCGCTGAATTTGTGATGTCCCACCAGCTATTCGTGCACCTGGAGCAGCTAAAAGGCTACTAGACCCCGAACCTTCTAGTAGTGCCTCAGCGCCGGCAATATTCGCTCGTAGATTGGCGATGTTAAACATTAATTCGGTTATTCCGAGTTTATTAAGAGACGAGGAGACAGATGCATCTGGCCCTTGACGTTGTCCTAGGAAATGGTAACTCTTCCCTTGTGAAAGCAGTATCGCTAGTTCCTGCCGAGTGTGGTCATCAAGTTCCGCGTTAGCGAGATCCATTAACGAATCCAGACGTCTCTGCATGGTTATCGCTCCAGCCCCTATGGAGCCCCGTTCCTTGGTGAGAATATCCATACCTACATGCCAACCTCCATTTTCTGGACCGAGCAGCGATGACTTTGGGAGGACGACGTTGGTGAAGAAAACCTCATCAAACTCAGCATCTCCAGTCATCTGCCGAAGCGGACGTGTCTCAATGCCTTCGCTGTGCATGTTGATGAGAAAGAAACTGATTCCTCTATGTTTGGGCAGTTCAGAATCTGTCCTAGCCATGAGGATTCCCCAATCACTGTATCTTCCTCCGCTGCACCAGACCTTTTGGCCATTAACTACCCATCCGTCGCCGTCAGTAACTGCGGTGGTTCGTAATGACCCCAAATCGGAACCGGATTCTGGTTCCGAAAATAGCTGACACCAGAGCTGGTTTGCTGTGATGATTGATTTGAGGTGAAGTTCCTTCTGTTCGTCGGTTCCGTAGATTTGTACTCCTTGCCCTGCGAGTACGCAACCGACCATGTTCACGTATGGAGGGACATCTGCCCTCGCGCATTCTTCTAGCCAGATTGATTGATGCTCCGATGTGAGTCCCTTCCCTCCGTATTCGGCCGGCCAATGAATTCCGGCCCAGCCCTCCTCAAAGAGTTTTTTCTGCCATTCAACTCCTTCGGATTCAAGGGAAGGTGGAAGAATCGCCCCGTAATTAGGGGGCGCTTCATTAACGTTAGCTTGAAGCCACCCAGCCGCTTCAGACCGGAAATCTTCTAAGGAAATCATGATGAGACAATACTGCAATAGTCATACAAGGTTTTCATTTCTTTATCTATGAAACGATTTCTTTTAATTTCTCAACGATACGCATCTGCTCATCGGGGGGACCTATAGGACCTATGTTTAGGTAGGTGACTCCCGCTTCAGCAAATTCGGCTACCTTTTCTCTCACGTAGCTTTCAGGTCCGACGAGGTTCATTCCCTCGAGCAGTTCGACAGGTACAGCTGCTTCTGCTTCTTGTTTCTTTCCCGAGAGATACAGGTCCTGTATCTCTAATGCTTCTCGTTCAAACCCGTATCTTTGGACAAGAGAGTTGTAGAAATTTCGTCCTCGCGCTCCCATACCGCCAACATACAGAGCTGTGCTCGGCCGGCCATAGTCAAGGAAGTGCTTGACGTCATCCCCGATGGCTACCATCCCTCCAGCGACGACATCTAGGTCAGGCAATGCGCTGTCCCTTTTCGACAGACCGATCTTAAGTGCGTCTCCGAATGCTAAATCCGATTTTGATGGCATAAAGAGTGTCGGCAGCCAGCCCTCAGCAAGTTCAGCGGTCAGTTCAACATTTTTGGGTCCAAGTGAGGCTATGTGTATTGGTATATTTGGCCGCAACGGGTGGGTGATGATCTTGAGTGGTTTGCCTAAACCCGTTCCCTGGTCCTCAGGTAGCGGCAACGTGTAGTACTTTCCGTCATAGGTCAATTTCTCTTCGCGTGCCCAGACTTTCCTACAGATTTCTATAGCTTCTCGCGTATGTCCTAACGGTGCTTTATATGGGATTCCGTGAAATCCCTCTATTACTTGAGGTCCTGAAGCTCCTAAACCGAGAATGAATCTCCCATTGGAAATCTCATCCATCCCAACTGCTGTCATAGCTAATAACGTCGGGGTACGGCTATAAATAGGAAGTATCCCTGAACCGATCTGAACTGTCTCTGTTTTAGCAGCTAGATAACCCATCGCGGAAACAGCATCGGCGGCATAGGCTTCGGGAACATAGATCAGGTCAAGTCCGGCTTTCTCTAGCTGAACTACTCGGTCTACGGCTTCCGAGAATCTATTTGAATACGGTAGCAACATCGCTAATTTCATTTTTCCTCCTGAGATTGTTTTACGTCACGGATAATTCAGGTACCTGACCAGTTGGGAGGTCGTTTCTCGGCAAATGAAGCTGGCCCTTCTTTAGCATCGTTTGATGTAAAGACTTTCACCATGTGCGGTTTCTGCAACTCCCAAAATTCTTCTTCTGTGATTCCTTGCTGCGCTTGAATCAGTGCCTTTGAAGCTGCTACCGCTAGTGGCGCATTCTCAGCGATTGATTCTGCCAATTCCATGGCAGCCTGAACCGTTCCGTCTTTCTCCGTGACCCGGGAGACGAGGCCATAGTCTTTCGCCTCTTGAGCTGTGATGGGCTGACCGGTTAGCGCCATCTCCATAGCCACAGCGTACGGTACGCGCCTAGGAAGGCGAAGGAGTGCTCCGCCTGCTGCAAATAATCCGACTTTGACTTCTCTTATTCCGATCTTCGCGTCTTCTGCCGCGACAAGGAGGTCACAAGTTAGTGCTACTTCCAGTCCGCCAGCGAGTGCAAACCCTTCTATGGCTGCGATGAGCGGCTTTTGTGACCCCGTCTCGAGAAATTGGTCAAACCCTTTCGGTGGCCCTCCAGCGGCGAACGCTTTAAGGTCCATTCCGGAACAAAAGCCCCTTCCGTTTCCTGTAAGAACGCCGGCAGTGAGTCCATCGTTCGAATCAAGTTCCTCTATTGCCTTAAGGAGTCCCTGGGCGAGGTCCGTGTTGATAGCGTTCATCGCTTCGGGTCTATTTAGGGTAATGAGTAGAACACGACCCCTAATTTCCGTGAGTACTGCTGAATTCTCTGTCATTTCTTCTCCTTATTTCGGTGGAAGGCGAACGCCACCGTCCACTCTGATCGTTTCACCATTCATGTAATCATTGGTGATGCATTCAATAACCATGGAAGCTAATTCGCTTGCATATCCGAGTCTCTTGGGAAAGAGAACGCTTTGCCCTAAGTGAGCCTTGAACTGTTCCGAGGCTTCACCTTCTCCGTAGATCGGCGTGTCTATAAGCCCTGGGGCTATTGTGTTGATGCGTACTCCCAAGGGCACGAGATCCCTTGCTATTGGAAGTGTCATCCCTACTACTCCACCTTTTGAGGCTGAGTAAGCATTTTGCCCTGTTTGCCCATCGAAAGCCGCTACGGATGCCATGTTGACTATCGCTCCTCGTTGACCATCATCATCAACTGGATCCGTTTTCGCCATCGCCGCTGCTCCGAGTCGCGTGCAGTTGAACGTGCCTATTAGGTTGACTCTCACGACGAACTCGAACTGTGCCAGAGGCATAGGATCTCCATTGCGGTCAACAGTTCGTCCAGCGCTTCCTATTCCGGCACCATTGACAAGGGCCCGAAGTGGCCCCATTTCCATTGCTGCATCCATAGCCGCCTGAACTTGTTCCTCATTGGCTACATCTGCCTTTACATATAAGCCTCCGAGTTCTTTCGCTACTGCTTCTCCTTTTTCTTCCTGAAGGTCCACGATTACGCAATGTGCCCCCAGTTCCGCAAGTTTTCTTGCGCTTGCTTCACCAATTCCTGAAGCGCCACCGGTTACGACAGCGGAAGCTCCTGATACATCCATTTTTATATCTCCTTATGTGTGATTACTTGTGAATTTCTTTCTGATAACACGCCCGCAAGGTTGTTACCAAGCCTGACGAGAACGTTAGCGAGTTGTTGCCGTTCTTCTCTCCCGATCCCATTCCGGAATTTTTTTCTTAATACTTGATCTCTCTTATTTATCTCTCCAGCGATTTCTTTACCAGATGCGGTTATCTCCACGAGCCAGACCCGACGGTCGTCAGGGTCTGGTTGGCGTTGCACGAGATTCCTTCGTTCTAATGTGTCCACGAAGGAACCAGTCGCAGCCCTACCGATTCCCAGTGACTTTGCTAATCTGCTCTGTGACAGTGCGCCGTGTTCTGCTACATATGCCAGAAGGCTGGCCTCGGAAAGGTTGAGCTCTAAATCGGCAAAGTCTAGGTCATAGGCCTGTCGGATAGCCCGAGCAGTAGCCATAATCGTTGATTCAACCCGAAGCCACGGTGGGGCGTCAAGCTCATGGGAGGAGAAATGCATTTCCCTGTCGAATCTATAGGCGTTTGATAAGTGTTCCGGTTCCTAAACCTCCACCGCAACACATGGTAACTATCGCATATTCCTTATCTGCCCGATGCAGTTCATGAACTGCCTTTGTTAGAAGAATAGCTCCCGTCCCTCCGAGAGGGTGACCTATAGCTATAGCTCCACCATTGGGGTTAACTGTCTCCATATCTGGTTGGAGTTCCTTCTCCCACGCGAGAACAACTGATCCAAAGGCTTCATTGATTTCTACAACATCTATGTCATCCATCGTGAGTCCATTGTCATTCAACAGTTTCTGCGTAGCGTATATGGGGCCGGTCAGCATGAGGACAGGGTCGGATCCTACTAGACACGAGTCAACAATGGTCGCCATGGGTTTTACCCCTAACTCATCGGCTTTCTCCCTGGTCATTAGGAGAACAGCGCCAGCTCCATCAGAAATCTGGGAGGATGTGCCAGCTGTATGAACGCCGTCGGGCATGTTTGTTCTCAGTCCAGCTAAGGCTTCAAGATTGGTCTCTCTGAGCCCTTCATCTCTGGATACGGTATGGGTAGTGTCAGCGAGCTTCCCGTCTTCCCCAAGGTCCGGGGCGTCAATGGGGAGGATCTGAGAACCGAAACGGTCCTCTTCCCAAGCTCGAATTGCGCGATCCTGTGAAAGTTTCCCAAAGGCATCCAATTCTTCTCTGCTGATGCCCCATTGCGTAGCAATTCGTTCAGCACCTTCAAATTGCGAGGTGAGTTCGTAGCGTTCCCAGTATCCACGGTTGACTGGTTTACCGACCTCTGCTTCTCCTCGAGGAACAGTTGACCCCATGGGCACTGCACTCATCAGTTCAACCCCGCAACCGACAGCTACATCAACAACTCCTCCAGCGACAAGGGCGTAGGCTAGATTCGTGGCCTGTTGAGAAGAGCCACACTGTGCATCTACTGTTGTGGCAGCGACTTCAAGAGGGAGACCAGATGTCAGCCACGCGTTTCTCGTTACATTCATGGTTTGCATGCCGACCTGTCCGACACAGCCGCCAACAACTTGGCCAACTTCGGAAGGGTCCACTCCGCTTCTCTTGAACAGTTCAGACTGGACGGAGCCGAGTAAATCTATGGAATGCATGGTTGACAGTCCCCCGTTCCTTTTACCTAATGGGGTTCTTACTGCCTCGACTATTACTACTTCTCGCATGTTTCTTTCCTTACTATGAAAGTTCACACACCGTTTGGCGTGTTATGGCTTCTTCCAGCCATACTGTATGGTGACATACTAACGACGTTTATGGGGTTTCGCCAAATACGCAGAGGTCAGAGAGAACGGAGACTGAGGTGACAATAAGTGATCAGGAACTACAGGAAAGAGCTGAAGCTCTAATAGAGGAAGTTGACCCGCACTCAACAGACCAGTTCACATTTCGGGGTGCTCAGTATGACGCTGGCCTCGCGTTTGTCCATTTCCCTGAGGGAAAGGGAGGTTTTGGTTTAAGTCGCGGAAAGCAGGCAATTGTTGATCAGGTCCTCCGTGATGCGAAGGTCCCATACCATGACCTAATTGTGAACCCGATCGGTATTGGCATGGGCGCTCCCGTCGTACTTAACCATGGAACTGAAGAGATGCATGCGAAACATTTAAAGAAGATCTTTACTGGAGAGGATATTTGGTGTCAGCTTTTCTCGGAGCCTACCCATGGGTCTGACGTAGCGGGTATCCCTAGTAGAGGGATAAAAGATGGGGATGAGTGGGTAGTTAACGGCCAGAAAGTTTGGACGACACTAGCGCATCTCTCCAATTTTGGGATGCTGTTGACGAGGACAAACCCCGATGCGCCGAAACATAAGGGTTTGTCCTATTTCATTCTTGACATGCATGCCCCAGGGGTAGAGGTAAGGCCGCTCTATCAAATCACTGGCGAAGCCGAATTTAACGAAGTGTTTCTGACAGATGTACGGATCGCAGATGACCAGCGCTTAGGAGATGAAGGTGACGGGTGGCGAGTAGCTATCACGACGCTTATGAATGAGCGAGTAGCTTTAGGAGGAGGTAGTGGCGGGAAAGGCGGAGGCCCTATCCGGACCCTGATGAATGTCTGGGCTGCCAAGAAAGATGATCTAAGCGAAAGTGAACGAAAGATTTTCCGTGATCGAGTAGCTGACTTGTGGGGCAAAGCCGAAATCTTGCGGCTAACGAACCAGCGAGCAAAGACTTTGGCGAAAAGTGGTGACGCTGGGCCGGGTGGATCCATTGGGAAGCTTTTTAGTGCTGAACTTAATCAGGAGATCTTTGAGTTAAGCATGGATTTAGAAGGTGCCGAGGGGATGTTGCATTCTGGTGGCTACCCCATGATCCGAAGTGAAGAAGCTCATAACGCAGGATCAATAAGCGGCCAGTTCCTTCGCTCTCGAGCGAACACTATCGAGGGTGGCACCAGTGAAATTATGAGGAACATTCTTGGCGAACGCGTCCTTGGCCTTCCTGGGGATGTCCGTGTTGATAAAGATGTTCCTTGGAGCGAAATACCTCGGTGAATCCTATGCGCTGAGGACGGTAATTATTCCCGTATTACCATCTACGCTGATTCTTGCTCCATCGGGTATCCGCCGCGTAGCATCTGTTGCAGAAACCACGCATGGAATGCCGAGCTCCCGACTTACGATGATTGCATGTGAGAGTGGCGCCCCGACATCAACAACTACGGCTGCGGCTGGTACAAATAGCGGTGTCCATG
>MDTE01183136.1_pt1 | contig 14319 bp, 12 predicted proteins | sample 811231 | NCBI WGS metagenome assembly MDTE01 (sample SAMN05326651, study PRJNA326480) | marine metagenome | isolation source: seawater | place: Indian Ocean: Red Sea | collected 2010 | reverse complement strand
CTAAAATAATACTACCTTTTAAATTATTTTTTATCTTTATTTATTATTATATTTGTCATAAGTTCATCATAAACTTTAAGATGAATTTCAACAATTTTTTCAATTGAAAATTCTTTTTCGGCAAATTTCCTTCCTTCTTTACCCATTTTGATCCTATGATCTGGATTTTCGATTAACCACTGAATTGCATCAGCTAATTTATCAGCATTTCTTAGTGGTACTAATAAACCAGTTTTATTTGGAATAATAGCATCACGACAGCCTGCGACATCTGTTGTTACAACCGCCCTACTTGCAGCGGCGGCTTCAATTAATGATTTTGGCAAACCTTCACGATAAGATGGCAAACAAATAATATGAGAATTTGAATATAAATTTGGAATATCTTTTTGAAAACCTATAAATTCAATTATATTATTTTTTTTAATGTTCTTAATTTCATGATGTTTCAAACCAGTAGGATTTTCAGTGTCCATATCACCTGCTATAATAAAATGGGCCTTAAGACCTCGTTTTTGAAGGAGAAGAGCTGCTGAAACAAATTCATAAATACCCTTATCTCTTAATATTCGACCTGCAAAACAAACAATTGGTAAACCTATAGGTTCATCAAAGTTTTTAAATATCTCAAGATTAACTCCTGAACCTCTAATTAGCTTTGATTTAGACGAGTTTAGAACACCCCAATTGACCAAAAGATCTAGATCATCATTGTTTTGCAAAATGATTTTTTGATTGTTATGATTGAAAGCATATTTATAGAAAAAATATAATAAAAATCTTAAAAATATATGTTTGAAACTTTTAGTAATAAATATTGTTCCAAGACCTGATACTGCAGTAACTACACATGGTACTTTCGTTAGACGTGATATAATACCTCCATATAAATAAGGCTTTATTGTAACAAAATGTGCAATATGCGGTCTTTCCTTTTTAAAAATAATGAATAGATCAAATAAAGTTTTCAAATCTCTAAACGGATTGGTTCCTCCACGTTGAGTTGGGATGTGGATGAATTTAAAAGGATAATTATTTAATTTAGTAAGATCAATACCACCTGTTTCACCATATAGTATAGTGACTTCATAATTATTTGAATAAGCAGCTTCAGCAATTGGTAAACGATGACTTAAAAAAGTTTTTAAAGAATTTATAAATATTAGAAGTTTTATATTATTAACCTTTGATTTAATTTTCATTATCATAAATTTTTATTTTTTACTTATAAGATTTCTTTTATTTAGGAATTATTTTTTTTAATTTTTTTATCTTAAGCTTAAAAATATTACCAAATTGATATCCACTATATTTGAATAGTTCATAAGAAAGTCCCAATACATATAAGACAATAAATGGAAATTTATAACGAGCTAAAGCCCCATAATTGAAAACAATTAATCCATAAACAGTTAATCCTACAAATAAAATTAGAAGATATTTAATTGTTATATTTCGATTTTGTGAATATGCTTTTTTAGTAAATATTATTAAAAAAATTAATACAAAAAAATTCTCTATGGATTGTATAATCTGAAATAAATTTTTAGCTTCCCAAAACATTGGTTTAATTAAAATATTTATAGATGAAGACAGAGTTAAAATTATAAAGTTATTAAGATTATTTATTGGCCTGTATGTCAGTAAATCACCCTCATTATCCACATAAAAAGCACTTCTGAATACTTCTAGCGAATATAAAACATCATTTAATATAAAGCTAAAAATAAAAATTGTTAGAATTAAAAAAAAATACCGATATTTGAAAAATAATGTTTTTTTATTAAAAAATAAAAGAATTATATAAAATATTATCATTAAATAAGCATTTTGAAACTTAATTAAGTACAATATAATTGTTGAGAAAAAACATCTTATATATTTTTTATCGATAAAAGAAATAATACCAATAATCATTAAAAATGTAATGACAGTGTCTCTCAAACTTAAAGAAGAATATAAAATTAAACTTGGATAAAAAATTAAGAATTTAAGAGACATTCCACTAAGAAAGTTTTTTCTATACAGCCACAAAAATAATATCAAAAATAATAATCTATTATAAAATCCCATACTTTGTACAGTTTCTGCAAATGGAAGAGGCAATAAAGAAAGAAACCAAATAGTAATATAAGACTTGGGATTTAATTCAGAAAAAAAATTTAATGACCTTACTTCTTCTAAATTTTTTGTATATATAAATTGATCAGAAAAATAGCTTGTTGGAAATAAAACCTCATTTAAAAAAAATGGAATAAAGGAATAAATACCAAGAACGAATCCAATCCAGTTAGGAATTATTTTTATTCGCAATGCAATTATAATAATAATTAAACTGATTAGTGCATTGACAAGATCAGATAATATTAACATATTTAACAAACATTTATTTCAAGATTAAAAATATCATTATTATTTTTTATAAATTAATTTTTTTAAAAATATTTTCAGATAGAATTTTCCTTCTTTTAATTGGTGATGATACAGTGGTAATATTTATAAAATGTTTAATATTAAGATTTCCACTAAAAGAATTTCCACCCCATGTTCCACATCCCATAGTAAAACTAAACGGTAGGGAGTTATTTATCCCACCACCATTAGATAATGCATGAGGTTGATTCACTATAATTTTAGATACTTTAAGATTTTCAGCAAGTAATTTTACTTCTTTTTCTTCATTCGTATGAATACCTGCTGAATGACCAATACCTTGATAATTTAAAATTTTTTTTGCCAAATTTAAAGACTCATTAAAATTATGAGTTTTATATAAAGTAAGAATTAATGATAATTTTTCACCACTTAAAGGGTATTTTTTACCCACACCAATGGACTCAACAATAATAAACTTTATTTTATTCCTTTTTGAATGATTTATTTTCAATAAATCTAAAAATTTGTCTATAGGCTTACAAATATATTCACTATTTAATCTTCCATTAATAAATAAATTTTTTTCAATAATTTCTGTTTCATATTTGCTTGCAAAATATGCTCCTTTTTTTTCAAAGATTTCCCTAATTTCTCTATATTTATTTTTTTCTACTATAATCGAATTTTCAGAACTGCAGGATGTTGCATTATCAAAAATTTTAGAAGAAATTATCTTATCTATTGCAATTTCTAAATTTATTTTAGAAGAAATAATTACGGGAACATTTCCTTGACTAACACCTAGGGAGGGCTTTCCACTTTTATAACTATTCTCAATTATTTTTTTATCCCCTGTAGCTATGACTAAATCTACTTTAGAAGTTAACTCATTTGTTAATTCAAGAGAATTTTTTAAAGTTATACATTGAACCAAGTCTGGTGGAGCACCAATTTTAATTAAATTTTTTCTTACAATTTTTACAAGCTTAATTACTGTTTTTTGTGCTTTTGGAGATGGTGATATTATAATAGAATTTCCAGCTTTTAGAGAAAACATTATATGATGTGCAGGAGTAGCAGCAGCATTAGTTGATGGAGTTAAGGAAGCAATAATACCTACAGGCTTAGCGAATGTTTGTATCCCATTTTTTTTATCTTCATCAATTTTACCAATTGTTTTTTCTGAAATAATATCACTCAAAGAACCCAAAATTTTAAATTGATTTTTTTTTATTTTATCTTCTACGTTACCCAATCCAGTATCTTTCACAGCTGATTTAGCAAGCAAAGTTGCATTTTTGATATTATATATTGACCAAGCTGCAACTATTGCCATATTGTTTAAAAATTTTTGATCTTTATTTTCTATTTTTTTTTGAGCTAAACTTGCTTTTTTAATAATTTTATCGATGTAAGACATATATTATTTAAATTTATTCAAATAGTTTTTTTTATTAAACTCCATTTTGATGAAATTTCTATTATTATAATTTTGATTATATTCAAAACCCATTTTAAGATTAATCATTTGTGGAACTATATTATTTTTTTTATGATAAGATACAATTTTTTCTAAGCATAAATATTTAAATCCGAATTTTAACCATTCTAACGCAACTTCTTTAGCAATTCCTTTTCTTAAATAATTGGTGTTGCCAATATATCTGCCTTGCTCCATAATTTTATAATAATTTATTCTATTTTTAATTTTTTTTAAACTCCAGACACCAACTGGTTCCATATTTAATTTATAATAAATCATGTAATCTATTCTTTTTTTTCTCGTATCCTTAAACCAAGTGATTTGATCTTTAATTTTGTATGAAAACTCAGTGTTATCTTTAGAAGAACTAATTATTCTGCTAGTACCTCTCCACTTTGTTGTATATTTTAAATGCTTTATTTGAAGGGGCGTTAACAGAAGACGTTTAGTATTAATTTTTGGTAAATATTTTGGAATAATCATTAAATTTTTTTTAATAATGAATTTACTAAATTATTGTTGTTCCATTTTTTAAATAATTTTTTTGAATTTTGTACCATATTTTCAAGTAGAACTTTATCATTAATAGTTTTTTCAAAAATTTTTTTCAAATTTTTATTATTTTTTTTTATATCCCCTAAATTAATACTTGCTCCTAATTTTTCAAATGCAATACAATTATATCTTTGGTTTTGAGAGATCTGAATTGTAAAAAAAGGTTTTTTCAAAAAACTTGACTCAAAACTTGAATATCCACCTGAAGTTATAATGATATTAGTTGAATATAATTCTCTAGCAATATTATTAGAATTAATTATCAGCTTTACATTCTTAATATTAATATTCTTTACATATTCTTTTACTTTATAGAAAGATTTATCTTTGTTTAAAAAAAATAATTTAAAATTTATGTTTGTATAAAATCTGATTATTTTATTAATAATTAACAAAAAATAAGTTTCATTATGACTTCCACCTAAAATAACCGATACTCTTTTAATATCAGAAATAGTATTGTTTTTTAACTTACTATATTTTACAAAATCCTTTTTAAAAACTATATAATTCAAACCTAGCAAATTATTGCTATTTACATGATTGTTTGAAAAATAATTATATGGACTTAGGTTGATTTTGATAGTTGATTGGGTTTTATCTTTAGGGGAAGATAAGAATGACGCAGTTTTAATTTTGTTTTTTTCTAAAAAAGAAATGAGTGGGTTATTGTAATTATAAATATCAAAGAATACAAAATTTACTTTATTGTAATTTAAGAAATTAAATATTTTTTTATTTAGTTTTCTATTAACTGGTAAAATACTTTTATCAGGTAAAGAGTTCTTAAAATTACATACAACAAAATTGTTTGCTCTATTTATTTTGATAAATTTTACTACAAAATTATTTTTTTTTAATTGAAAAGCAATTAAAAGTGATCTTTTGTAGTGACCTGCGCCAATTTTTTTGGAATAATCTATAAAAAAAAATATCTTTTTATTTTTTAATATCATTCCAAGTTAACCACATATCTTTTTTTACATATTTTTTTACTTCTTTTCCTATTATTTTTTTATACAAATATGGTTCAATTCCAAGATTAGGTCTTTTAAAAACTAAATCACTTCTCTTTATTTTGTCTCCAGGAAACAAATCTTTTATTACATGAATACTTCTATTACCTATTTTTCTATTTTGAATTTCCGAAATATCTATATCTTTAGTAAAAGAACCCAAAGCTTGTTCTGATTTTCTGACAGAGTTAATAAGATTAAATAATCCTGAAGGTTCTAAAGCAAAATGATGATCAGGCCCTTTATATTTTTTATCTAATGTGATGTGTTTTTCAATAACTTTTGCCCCTAATGCCACAGCAATGGCTGCTGTTAAATTTTCTGTATTATGATCAGATAAACCAACTTTATAGTTAAAATTTTTCTTTAGTGTTAAAATATTATTTAGATTCATTGATGAATATGATGCTGGATATGTTGCAGTGCAATGTAAAATAATAATTTTTTTATTACCAGTCTTTTCAATCCATTTTATAGCACGTTTTACTTCTTGCAAAGTTGCTTTACCAGTTGAAATAATAATAGGTTTTTTAGTTTCTGCTATTTTTGTTACAAGATGAATGTCACCTATTTCTGAAGAGGCAATTTTATATATTGGACAATTAACTTTTTCTAAAGAAATTAATGCCTCTTCATCAAAGGGTGAAGAAATAAAAATAATCCCTATTTTATCACAATATTTTTTTAACTTTAAATGCCAATCATACGGCATTTGAATGCTCTCTATCATCTTAAATATATCAGGTCCCTTTTTTCCATTTTGTAAAACTTTTCTTGGAACATATTTTGAATAAAGACTTGATGCTCTGTAAGATTGGAATTTAACAGCATCAGCTCCAGCAGTTTTGGAAATTTTAATTAATTTTTTGGCAATATTTATATTATTACAGTGATTAGATCCGATTTCTGCTATGATAAAAACTTCACTGTTTTTTTTAGAAAATAAATCTCTAATTTTTTTCATAATTAAATTTTAAATGTTTATAATCTTCCATCCACATCATTTGCATTTAGTAAATGCTTAATATCATAAAGAACATGTTTTTCTTTAGCAAAATTTTTTATTTGGCTTAATGATATTCCTTTAAAAACATTGTGCGCAACCGCCAATAATATTGCATCATATTTGCCAGTTAATGGTTTATCAATTGGTATAATGTTATATTGCTTTTTTGCATCTTCATGATTTACCCATGGATCATACACATCTACATTGCAATTTAATTTTTTAAATTCATCAACTAAATCAACTATCTTAGTATTACGAAGATCTTGGCAATTCTCTTTAAATGTTAGACCCATTATAAGAATATTTGCATTTGGTATATTAATTAGCTTCTTGTTCATAAGTGATAAGACCTGTTTTACAATATATTTAGCCATACTGTCGTTTAATCTCCGCCCAGCAAGTATCATCTTGGGATCATAACCAATTTCTCGAGCTTTGTGAGTAAGGTAGTAAGGATCAACACCAATACAGTGCCCTCCAACCAGACCAGGTTTAAAAGGTAAAAAGTTCCATTTAGTAGAAGCTGCTTCTAAAACAGATTCCGTATCTATATCAAGTTTATTAAAAATAACTGAAAATTCGTTTACTAGGGCTATATTGACATCTCTTTGAATATTTTCAATAACTTTTGCTGCTTCGGCAATTTTAATATTATCAACTTTAAAAGTGCCGGCAACAATTATATCTTTATAAAGATCATCAACTAACTTAGTAGTTTTAGGTGTTGAGCCTGATGTTAGTTTTTTAATGTTTTTTAATGTGTGTTTTTTGTCACCTGGGTTGATTCTTTCTGGTGAATACCCCAGGTGGAAATCTTTATTGAATTTAAGATTAGATTTTTTCTCAAGTATTGGGGCACAAAACTCTTCAGTCACCCCAGGAAAAACCGTTGACTCATAAATAACAAGATCATTTTTTTTCAAAACAGAACCAACATCTTCACTGGCCTTTTTTAAATACGTTAAATCAGGTCTTTTTTGTGAATCAATTGGTGTTGGGACAGTAATGATGAAAACATTGCATTTTTTGATGTCATTTATGTCAAAAGTGAAATTTAAATTTTTAGCTTGTCTTATTTCCTTAGAATTTAACTCCGATGTAATATCTACACCTTTATTAAGCTCCTCAATTCTTTTTTTATTTATATCAAAACCAATGACATTATGTTTACGACCAAATTCAACGGCTAATGGTAAACCTATGTATCCTAATCCTACAATAGCTATACGCAAATCAATTACCTTCATACTTTATTAAAATAATTACCAATTTTAATTTAAAAAAATTATAATTATTTATCAGTTCAATAATATTTAATCTTATAAACTATAGATTAAGTATTAAATAATATTTTTTCTAATTTATCTAAATTTTCATTAAGAAAATCAACATTGATAGGAGTTTTTTCTTCATTTATAATTTTTGGTATAACAGATAAAAGTGTTTTGATATCGTAACATGGAACGCCATCGAATACTGACCTCACGCCCTCTTTGATTTGAAATGCATGTATATTATTTAAGTTTGCTTGAATTAAAACTGATGAATTTGATGAGATTACAACTTTTGCAACTGAAAGATCTTTATTTAGCGAACATTTACTTAAAGTCTCTAAATTAACATCTAATATTTTTGTAATTCGCTTGTAATTTAAAGAGTCTTTTGGATGAGGGCGGAAAAAACATTCAAACTCATCCTTTAATTTATTATATAAGTACAAAATCGCTTTCAAAGAAATTGGCTGCATTTTTACTAACTTATCAATAGGCTCAAGAGCAAAAAGAATTTTTCTTGAAACCTTACTTTTATTTTTCATAATTTTATCTCCTGGATAACCAAAATATAGGAGTTTATGTTTTTCTAAATCTTCAACTTTTTCTTTTAAGACATTGGCTTGATATTTAGTCCATAGTATTAAGTAATTAGATCGAATTGGGGCAACTGTTATCAATTTAGGGTTGGAAATATATCCATGAGCTAATACAGTATAAGTGATTTGAGATTTTTTTGCAGCAAGACATAAGCTTGATGTTGAATAACTAGTTGAGCCAGTAGTAAAAATTGCTTGAATATTTCTATACTTATAAATTTTTGATAATCTGAAAATATGTTTTTTAATTTTGTTTTCTGACTTATCTAATATTGCAATTTCTTTTTTGTCAAAGTTAGTAAGTAAAAAATTTTTAGATATAAATATTTTTTTTATTTTTTTATATCTGCAAATAGGCAAGCCAAGAGCTCTAAATAAAATAAATTTAGAACTAAAAAAATCTAAAAAAGAATATGTTTTTTTTTTATCTAAGACCTTGAATGATTTTTTCAGTAAATATTTCTTCAAATTTCTCGTAAGACAGTTAAAACCAGGTAATGATAAGATAATTGTTTTTGCTTTGCTAGAAAAAAAGTATTTGCTAGTATAAAAAAAATATAACTGATACAAAAAAGCAAAAATTAATTCATGGTTTTTAGGAGTTTTGAAAATTATATCTTTTAAAAACCTTCTATCATCTAAATTTCCACGAATAGTGTTCTCAAATAAGTTAAATAAAAAAGGGTACGTTTTTTGAAATTCAAATGTATTTTCATTAACTATAGACGTCAGCTCTTTATATTTATTAACTTTAGACTCTGATTTAGTTAACTCATAAAATTTAGAATTCATAAAAAATTATTTAACTTTTAATTAATTAAATTTTTAATCATATTTACTTTATTTATTATGCTTTGCCTCATTGAGACTGTTGCTATGCTTTCATCTAATTTAGAAGTAAACCCTTCAAATGTATAATGATCTAAGGCGCATAAAAATGAATTAATTTTTTCGTTTGTAATTCGAATTTTTCCGCTCAAAATTTTTGAAAGTGCTTCTTCCACATCTTCAACAGAGGAAACTGAAAACGCGCCATAACATGCTTCATAGAATCTGCTACCGAACATTAGTACTGGTTTTTTTCTCAACAAAGCTTCCCATCCAGATGATCCGGTTATAGTTGAAACACATATACTATTATCAACTAATTCATATGTGTTCATGTCATTGGATAAAAATTTAACATTATCGTAATTTAACAGTCTTTCATATGAATCGTATGCTTTTGTATATGCTGCTTTTGATCCTCTGGGATGCTCCTTAATATATAAGTAGATATTCATTTTTTTTGCTGCGAAGGCTAAAATTTCACAAGCTAAAATTTGATCAACAAATACTCCCCCAAGTGGAGAAGTACTTAATTCAGGTTGGTAATGCATAGTAAAATAAATGTAACGTTTTTTCAAGGATGGCCTTTCTTCATTTTTTTTATAATATTTAAGTAAATTACTATTCGAAGCTAAATAATTATCATAACCCATTTTCATTGCAAAAATTTTTTTAAGATCTCGTAATGTATGTTTTCTTAACTTCATAAACTTAAACAATATTTGTAAAAGATTATTAGGATGTAGTTGGTGTATTTTTTTTTTATTTCTGGTGAAACTTTTAATTTTGCCAGCATCAAGTTTTGATAATTCTATATAGCCTGAAAATTTTTTCGAAATCTCTGATGGAAGATTTTCTACACTAGAATTATTATTAAGTGATAATTCTTTTATTTGAGCCCCATGATTAAATATATCAAATACTGCTTGTAATAGATATGTTTTACCAGGTCTAATAGGTAGCTGAAAAAATGTAATAACCTTAATTTTTTTTGCAATTAAAATACTATAAAGCACATAATTATAACCTTCATGAGGTACATTTTCAAAAATTGCTAATTCAAAATTAAATTGAGATAATTTCCAGATCCAAAATCTAAGGTGCTTATTATACTCATCTTTCCTTTGTTGATATGATTGAATAAATCCTAATCGATCAGCCATCTTTAAATAAATATGCTCGATTTTTGCATATTCTAATAACAGTTCCTTAGAAAGTGGTGGAACAGATGACCAGTTTTCAATATTGTAATTAAGATTTTTACACTCTTTATGATCAAATATTTCGATATTTGATTTTTGACTCAGTGCACTTTTCTTTGTTACTGCAATTTTTGGAAGGCCAATTTCATCTGATAATTTTTCAAATAATTTATCACTACCTAAAAATAAATAATTCATATTCAATCAACTATAGTCATAATTATAGTGAGCTAATTTACTTTGAGCCTTTAATATTTTTGAATTAATCAAATTTTTTTTATTTACAAGTTTATTTAACTTAATATTCCATTCTTTTACATATGTACTTTCTACTATAAAAAAATTATCAGTTACTGCTTCTTTAAGTCCACCTTTATTTGAAGCCAAAACCATTATTCCCGACCAAATTGCTTCAGAAGCTATACGCCCATAAGGCTCATTCCATATAGAGGGAACAAGAACAACATCTATTTGATCAAAGATTAAGCTTCTGTTTGTGAAATATCCCATGTTAATGATATTTTTTTGATAAACATTAAGTTTATCTCCAAAAATTAGAAATTGAAAAGAGGGATTTTGCTTTGATAGTTTAATTATTATTTTATATCCTTTTTTTTCACCTCTATTTATGAAACCAATTTTTCTAACTGTTTCAAATCTAGGGTTTGATTTTGGTAAATTAATCTCAGGATATATTACTAGACTATTTATTTTGAAACCAAGATCTCTCTGAATTGCTTGAGACATGAATTTACTATTTGTTATAATTCTATCAACACTTTTGTATATCTCAAAAATCTTTCTTCCAAAGAGTAGTCTTTCAATTTTTCTAAAGTTAGAACTCTTAGAATATGGGTCAAACTTCTTTACATTTATAAAATCTTCATATGCTCTAACAATTATTTCAAATTCACATTTAAAATTTTTTTTAATTTTATAACCTGAATTAATAGTTGATCTAGTTGCTATTATTTTTTTGGGCTTATACTTAATAGCCAGTTTGTAGATAAATTTATAATAAAATAGATATTTTTGCATAAAATATCCCACTCTTCCTTTGAAATTATAATTAGGTTTATAAACTTTAACATTTTTAGAAAATTTGTATTCATTGAAACTAGAAATCATAGGGAATAAGATCACTTTATTTTTTTTTGCAATTTTATTAATTAGCAAAATATTTGATAGCTCACCTCCACCGACATCTTTCATTTCAACACTTGGCAACCTTGGTAAAAGAAAAAATATAATAGGTGATGAATTCATGTTTTAATATCAATAGATGATAAAATATTAGAGCATCTTAAGCGCCAGTTGTATTTATTTTTGATATCATTAAAAGCATTGTTTGCTATTTTATTTAAAAGAGAATTATTTGTGGTTAAGTTAGTTATGGCGTCCTTCCACAATTCAATATTTTTTGAGTCAACAATTAATGCGTTATAATTATCCTTTAAAATTTCTTGTAAAACTGGCAAATCAGAAGCTATGATAGCTTTTTTATAAGACATATATTCAAACATTTTCATTGGAGATGTCCATTTAGAAATATCAGCCTTACCTCCGTCAGGAGAAACATAGTTTTGAAGAGGAAGTAAACATATGTTAAATAAATTATAAAAATTTGGTAAATCCCCATGGTTAACAAAGCCATGAAAAATCAAATTTTTGCCATTATATTTCTTCCTCCACGCAAGAACTTCATTTTTTCTTCCTCCAATAATATGAAAATTTATTGAAGGAAGAGAAGAAGCAATTTCTATTATCAGTTCCATTCCTTTCCCAGGGTACAAATTGCCAACATATCCAACATCTGATTGATTTTTTTTTTGCACTTCAGTGTTTTTTAAAGGCAATATAGAACAATCTGGATATACTTGAAACTTAGTTGAATTTAAAATAGGAAGATCATCTAAATATTTTTTTTTCAAAGATTTTGTAATAGATATTAATTTAAATTGATCACCTTTTTTACTCATATATCTAAGCAGTAATTTATGGAAAAAATTTTTTATCGGCATATGCACTTCATAAATTACAAACCAGCCGAATACACTAGCAAATAAAGCGGAATAGATATGCCGACTATAAAAAATATTTGGTGACTTATTTTTTCTACAAGTAGAAACAATGTTCCAACCATAAATAAGCCCAGCTATTCCACGAAAACCAATCTGTCGAACATATTTAATATTGAATTTATTCTTTATTCCATAATAAGAATGAACATTAGAATTTAAATCACTTCCTGGCATAGAGTAAAGTGTTACGTTGTGACCAAGTTCCGTAAAAGCATTACACATATGCATAACATGAACGGCATATGCTCGGTGAGATGGAATTGGAACATGTGAGGCATAAACAATATTCATTTAATTAAAATTCTAATCCCAGGCTCTATCAAGTTCATTCCACAATCTTATACCAGCTTTTCCATCTGAATTTCCTAAATATTTATCTATTATATAATTTTTATTTTTATTATCTTGTGCAATTTTATCATAAAGTATTTGATCTAATTTTTTCCACAAAAATTTAGTATCATCTACTTGATGTATGACATTTAAATAATTATGTTTGTATTTTCTCTCTTCTTTTAACTCCACAGATATAGCAGGTACATCTGCTGCTACAGCTTCAATTAAACCAGTTGTATTGTATCCAACTACTACACTTGAAGATAATAATAGATCAAAATTAGGTTGCCCAGCTTCAAAAAAAATATTGTTTTTATTAATGTCACTAAAATTAAACCAAAATTTTTGCTTCCCTTTAACTATTAGATCAAATTCATCATGATATTCAACATAGTTAATTAGTGATTTTAATATCTTTTGATTGTGCTCCTCTCTCAATTTAATTAAAAGCTTCCTTTCACTCTCATCTTTAGATCTATTGCCAAGTAAATTTAAATTAAAGTTTGGTAATCCAGCATGAGGGGAAACTGCAAAAAAAATTATTTTTTTTCTAGATGAGATTTTTATTTTATTTTTTAAAAATAACTTATCAGAACGTGCTTGGCCTACTATGGAAATTTTTTTTTGATTAATAATTCCTGATTCTAAAATAGCATTTTTTGTATCATGATTGTGTACAATAATTCTTGAAACATTTGATTTTTTTATTCTTTTTTTATATGCAGAAGTCATCTGCTTCCATAGATGCTCGTTTTTAAAACATTCTTTAAATACAACAACAAAAGGAATTTTTTTATTTGAAGTAACAGATATTATCTCTCTATGACTACTATAAACATGATTAAAATTAATAAAGCCAATTACATTATGTTTTTTATTTAGATAAAATACAAGAGAGTTAATAAATTTAACATATTTCTTATAATTATGTTTTTGATCTCTTATTAAATTATCATATGTGTAGTCAAAACGTTTATTGCCAAAAAATGATATTAGCATATCATCAGTAGAAGACTTATTAATAAGTAAATATTTTTCTTTATTTGTTCTATTTTTAGGTCTGCTCAATAAATCTAAATCGCCACCACCATTATTAAAAACTAATACAGACCTATTTAATTTTATATCCTCTGGGAATAATATGTCAGAAAATTTGATCCAAAAATAAGCTGTCAACCGAGGATTTTTTAGATAGTAAGTTTTTTTTATAAAAAAGTATTTTAAATTATAAAATATTTTATTTTTAAAACTAAATTTCATAATAGATTTTAATATACTTATTAATCATAGTTTTTTCATCAAACTTTGATGCCTGTTTAAGAGCTTCCTTTTTAATATTTAAATGTTTATCAAGAAGTTTAATAGAATTTTCTAATGACAAGGCCATATCATAGATATTTTCAGGTTTTGATAAAATGCAAACTGGAGAATTATGTACTACTTCATTTATTCCTGGAACATCACTTACAACTAAAGGAATACCATAAGATAAAGCCTCTATAGCGACTAATCCAAAACTCTCCCATCTTGATGGAATTATCATTATATCTGATTGTAATAAAT
>MDTE01172315.1_pt1 | contig 14319 bp, 9 predicted proteins | sample 811231 | NCBI WGS metagenome assembly MDTE01 (sample SAMN05326651, study PRJNA326480) | marine metagenome | isolation source: seawater | place: Indian Ocean: Red Sea | collected 2010 | reverse complement strand
TCTCGGACGAATGGACATTCATCCATCGCATCGCATCGCGTTCGACGCGACGTGCGCGCGACGTTCACACGACGACGACGACGACGACGACGAGGATGTCCTCGGCGAGGTGCGCGCGATGACGCGACGACGATGCGCGTGGATTCGCTCGATGGAGGACGGTCGCGCGATGGATGAATGAATGGATGGATTGATGAATGAATGAATGCATGATTGAGATGGATGATGGGCGCGCGATCGCGGGGTGGCGGACGACGACGCGCGCGCGTCGCGTGGTGACGCGAACGATGGACTGACGATTGGTGTGCGTGTGATGTCGCGCGTGCGAATGGTAGTGTTTTGAAGACGACGACGAAGACGAGCGTCCCGGCGGGGAGGCGGACGCCGACGCCGGGACGATCGCCGAGACGCGCGACGAGAACGGTGGCGCGCGCGGGCGAGGGTGAGACGGATGGGAACGTCAAGTTTGCGAATAATAAGGAGGAGTTTGAAGCCGTGAGCGCCGAGGCTGGGAGTGGATTGGTGGCGGTGCAAATCTCCACGAAGACGTGCGGTCCGTGTAAGATGATTTACCCGACGTTTGTCGGTTTGTCGGAGGAGTTGCCCGAGGTGACTTTTGTGAAGATTATGGGGGACACGGATTTGGAATCGCGCGCTCTGATGAAGGAGTGGGGCGTGCGCGTGGTGCCGCTCTTCTTGCTCTTCCGTAACGGTGAACGCATCGGTGAGTGGAGCGGCGCCAAGGCGGATATTCTCAAGGAGAACGTCCGCGCCGCGTGCAACGACGACGAAAAGTGAGACGTCCCGCGAGTTTTACCGTTTATACTTTATTCAGCGCTGCGATTAGTGGGAGACAACGTAGTGGCCCTGCTTGACGAGGCGTGTAATATTTGATATAAAGAATATCTCGTTGACATGACAATGATAAAATGCTAGGCGCGACCGACGCGAAATCACGCGCGCGCGGGCAAGCCATTGGTTTGCATGTGCTCCTTGACTTCGCTCACGAGCACTTCTTCGCGGTGGAAGATGCCCGCAGCGAGCGCCGCGGAACACTTGGTCGCGTTGAAGACGTTGGTGAAGTGTTCGGGGCAACCGGCGCCGGAGGAGGCGATGACGGGGATGCCGACGGCGTCGGACACCAAGCTCACGAGCTCGTGGTCGAACCCGTTGCCCTGACCGTCTTCGTCGATGCAGTTGAGAAGAATCTCACCCGCGCCGAGCGCTTCCATGGCGATGGCGAGCTCGTACGCGCCGATGTCCCGACCTTCGCGACCACCCTTGACGGTGCACTGGAACCACACATACTTTTCGCCGTTCGGGCCCGGACGAGAGGTTTCGATGCACGCATTCTTCGTCTCGGAAGGGTCGGCGACGTATTGGCGTCGCGGATCGATGGAGATGACCACCGCTTGCACGCCGTAACGCTCAGAAATTTGTTCTATGCTCGTCTTACCGGTGTTCACCTTGCCGGATGCGTACCACTCTTCGGCGACGTACACCGCGTCGCTACCGATGGACACCTTGTCCGCCCCCGAGGCGAAGTACGCGCTCGCCACCTCGAGCGCCGTGTACGACTTGCCGTTGCTATCGGTGAAGTCGCGGATACCGCCACCGACGGTGAGAGGCACAAACACGGTCTCGCTCGAGCGACGAAGGACTTCGAGCATCGGTGCGTCCGTCAGCGGCAAATCTCTGTACCCCGTGATGTTCAAAAAGGCGACCTCGTCGGCGCCTTGCTTGAAATACTTACCCGCCAACTCGACCGGTTTGCCCAAGTTGCGCACGTCCCCGCCTTCGTCCTTCTCGCGCACGTCGTAGGAGTCACCCTTGGTGACGACCAAATCACCGTTATCGTTCGAACGAACGTCGAGGCACGCGATGACGCGACGCGCCAATCCGTTCGCGGCGCTCGGCGCCGTCCCAAACTGACCCGTCGGTTCGGCGTCCTCTAAAAAGCGTTGAAACACCCCCAAACCGGTGGCGCCGGACTTTTCCGGGTGAAATTGGCACGCCATGACGTTTCCTTTCTGCACGCTCGCGATGAATTCTCCTCCGTAATCGCACGTCGCGAGCACCCAATCCTTATTTTCTTCGCTCGGCGTCGCCCGGTACGAGTGCACAAAGTACACCCGTTCGCTCTCCATCCCATCCATCAACCCGCTCGACTTTTTCGTGTTGGTGAGATTCCAACCGATGTGCGGCACGATCAATCCCTCGCCTCTGAATTTACCCACGCTCCCCGGAATCAACCCCAATCCCTCCACGCCGCCGCTCTCCTCGCTCCCGTCGAACAAGAGCTGCAACCCGAGACACACGCCCAAGAAGGGCTTATCGCTTCGCACGTACTCTCGAAGCGGTTCGATGAGCCCTCGCTCGCGCAAGATATCCATCGCGCTTCCGTACGCGCCGACACCCGGGAAGATGAGCTTATTCGCGCGCGACAAATCCTCCGGCGTCTTGACGTCTCGAACCTCAAACCCGAGGGCCGCCACCGCGTTCCGCACCGATCGCACGTTCCCGGCGCCGTAATCCAACAGGTACACCGGCTCTTTCCCGCCCGCCGACGTCATCACGGCGTCTCCTCGCCCCCTCGCCCCTTCGCGCGCGCCTCCGCGCGTCGCGCGCGCGCGTCGACGTCCATCCGTCGCCGCGCGCCCGAGACCCTGCGCCCCCGGCGCGCGCGCCGTCGCCGCGCGCATCGCGGTCGCTCGACCCGCGTCGTCGAACGCGCGGTCGTGCGGATGCGCGCGAGTCGCGTCCGTCGATTCGCGAGACTCGCGGGTCGCGAGCGCGTCGCGGTGTGCGGCGAACGGTGTCGTTTTTCACGGGGTGCGCTTTTTATCTATTCTTCTCCGCGGCGGCGGCGGCGGACGCCCACGGAGGTCGGGGACACTCGAACGACCACCCGTCGCCGGCGTATCGCACGCAGTGTAACCACACGGCCTCGAGGTCGATGGCGACGTCGCCGGCGTGCGCGATTCGAGGACAGTGTGGACACAGCGCGGTGGTGGTCTCGCGAGACGGACGAGGTCGCGAGTAATCGACGGCGAGCGCGTCGTCGGCGACGAGTCGGCCGTCCGAGTCGAGGATGGAGACGTCGCAGACGCGCTGAATGCGCGCGGCGCGATCGAGGTTGGTACGTTTGCCGCCGTAGGTGACGTCGTTGGCGATGGGGTGGCCGAGAATGGCGAGGTGGGCTCGGATTTGATGCGAGCGGCCGGTGCGCGGTTCGCAGCGAACGAGCGACGTGTCGTCGTCCAGCGTGCGCAGCCACGTGAATGTGGTCGACGCGTCTTTGAACGATTTCATCGTGCGTTCGTCGAGATTTTCCGCGCCCGGTTTCCCGCGCCACACGGCGACGCGACGCTTCCCATCGAAACCTAAACGCGCCTCCTCGGTCACCGACGCGCCGTCGCCGTCGTTGAAGACGCCTCGCACGCGCGCGACGTACTCCTTCCGCATCTCTCGCGCTTCCATCTTTTCGCGCATCCTATTCGCCGCCTCGGGCGTTCTCGCGAGCAACAACAACCCCGACACGTTCTTATCCAACCTGTGTATCGGAAGTAACCGCCCTAAATCCCTCCTCGCCGCCGCCAAAAGCGCCACCACCGTATTTTTCCGATACTGTCCCGTCGGATGCACCGGCACCGTCGCCGGTTTACACACCGACACGACGTCATCGCTCACCTTTAACACCTTCACCTCATCCGAAACCACCGGCGGTTCGTGCCTGTGAACGTAATGTCGCACCCTATTCCCTCCTCGAAGCGTCGGCCCGTCCTCGTGTCCCGCGTCCTCGTCGTCCCCGTCCCCGTCCCTTCCGCTCGTCGTCGCTCCCGCATCGCTCGCCCGTCCCCCGGCCTCCACTCGCAGACGACCCATCGCTCGCGCTTTAACGTAATACGCCCGCGGACGCATGGGAAACTCCTCCGCGAACAGCGCACACAGTCGTTTCCCCGCCCATCGCGCCTTGACGCCGCAGATGAAATCGAAAAAGTACGGCACCACGAATCGCACCCCGGCGTCCTCGTCGACGCGGTAATCCCTCTCGTAATCGGGTGGATTGACGAATAAATCGTTCGTCTCCAGCGCGGCGTCGAACGCGTTCCCGGTGCGATCGTTCGCCTTGCGTTTCTTGGTCGTCATCGTCGTCGTCGAGCTGTGACGTTTTCGAACGGTTCGAGCGCGGCAATTCGAGACGCGCGCGCGAGGGAGAGACGGACGTCGGTGGACATGTACGCGCGACGATTGGCGAATGAGATCATCGTTCGTCCGGGGGAGGAACCGGACGAGCGATACGACGCGCGACCGACGCACCCGGCGTCGACGAACGCGCGCGCCCTTCGAGCGTGGGAAGCGTTATCGAAGACGACGACGACGACGGCGCGGGGTGGGACGTCGCGCGCGGGAACGGACGACGGGGTGGACGCGTCCGTCGTCTTGCGCGGGATGGCGGTGATGCCGAGCGAGGAGACGATCGCGGCGAGACGACGACCGAGATTGGACCCGTGGACGACGAGGGCGCTGCGGGACGACGCCGCGGGCGACGGCGGCGAGAGGAAACGCGGACGAGGCGGGGGGAGAAAGGGGGGGTCGAAATCGACGGGGAAGAAGAAATCGGTCAAAGCGATGGAGTCAGAGGCGTCGGAGAGATTGCGGGCGGTGGCGAGGAAGGCGTTGGAGTCGACGAAGGAGGCGACGCGACTCAAAGCCGAGGAGAACGCGAGGTTCATGGAGACGAGGAATTTCGCGGGTAAGATGGTAGAGGTGGAGACGGAATTCGTCGAGGGGACGAAGGAGGCCAAGGCGCACACGAAGCGGGTTGAGATGCTGGCCAAGGGTGGCATCGATGCCGTCTTGGCGGAGCTCATGCAACCGAAAAAGCTGACGGTGATGGACAAGACCAAGGCGGATTGGCGCAACGTGAAGGACGGCGACTCCGAGTTGCAGGAGGATTTACAGCATCACCAGAGAGGTGGTCGCACGTACCGCGAACAACAAGATTTCTTACAACAAGCGGACTTCCGCGAATACGAGCTCGAGCGCGATGCCAGACTCGCCGCCAATTCCAAACGCGGAGCGGCGAGATAGCTATTCTTTCGACTCGATCCACGGTTTAATACCAAGCCTAGCTAAGACTGAATTCGGCAGCGCGAATAAAGGATCGATCGGTTCTACCGCGGCGGGGTGACCCATGAGACTCAAACCGGCGATCCCGAAAAAGGTGTGATAGACATCCGGCTCGTCGTCGGGGCGATCGGAGATGCCGCCAGAGGTGACGTCTTGACATCGCAAAATAAATCGGCAGAGCGCGTCGCGATCGATCCAGTGCGTCTTCCCCAACACGCTCAGAGAACTGAGCACCCACCACGAGTAGCACACGTCCGGTAATTTCTCCGGACGTCCATTCAATCCACCCATCTTCACTTGTCTCTCCGCGAGCCACCATCCGAGCAAATCGCCGTCGACGTAATCCAATCGTCCACCGATCGCCAACGCCCCCACGCACGTGAACACCTGACCGGCGTGCGATTCCCCACCGGGTGTCGCCCCGAACCCACCGTCAAAGTTTTTACACGCGTTGATGTACGCGCACGCGCCCTCGACGTCCACCTCGTGCAGACGATTGAGCAGTCGGAGCGCGCTCAATGCGCAGTACGTGAAACGCGTGTCCACCTCTCCCCACTCGTCACCTTGAAAGGAACCATCTTCTCGTTGCATGCTCTTGACGTACGCGACGATCGCGTCCGGGTTCAAGCGATCCATCTCGTCAAACAACGCGTAAATCTGCACTGCGCTCAGCGTGTACAAAATGTGCCCATCGTGTCCGACCCCTCCGCTGTACGCGCCCGATTCGCATCGACAGCTCTCGACGTAGGATAAGATTTCCTCGCGCTTCTCTGCGCCCAGGTCCGCGTCCAGTCGACCGATCGTCGCCAGCGCGCAGACGCCCCAGTAAATCCCGGAGAGGCGAAGATGTTCGGTGAAGGCGTGTTCGAGGGTATCGGTGCTCGAACTCGCGCGCGCGATGAATTTTCCGTGCGCCTCGACGGCGAGTGAACTCTTTTCGAAACAGTCGCCGGCTTTGGGCGACGACATCGCGCGCGCGACGACGAGGGATCCGAGAACGTCTCGAAGTGTGGATTCGCTCGGCTCGGCGTCGGCGGTTCTCGCGTCTCGCGTAAGACATTTCGCGCACGAAATGTATTATGTTACAACACACAAGGTGGTCTAGTGTGATCAATACGCTATATCGTTGCCTCAGGAACTAGGAGACCAAGAACAATAGCTACCCTCACAGATGTACACGAGGGCCTTGTCGATGTACTGCATGTAGTACGGGAGACACGCAATGGAGCCGACTTGTTGCAGCGGCGGAAGATCGCCCGCTTGGCTTCTCTCCTTGACGTGCTCGAAGTCGATTCGTGGAAAAGTTTGAATCACGATGTACTCATCCGAATCGTGGGAAGTCCCGAGCGCCCTGGGGCGCTGAAGTGGGAATGCCAGCGCCTCTTCGTTGGGGCTCCAGAGGTTGAGTCCCTGAGGCAGGTTGTCCATCTTCTCGGCGCACTCCGTTTTAAACTTATCCGAAGGTATGAAACGAGAACCAAAGGAAAGAACACCGTGATGGTCATCCTTCGCCTTGATTCGAGACTCGTGCGACCCTTTTGACATTCGCGGAGGTGGGTCCCAGCACACCCACTGGTGCACCGTGTAGAAGTCGTCGCCTTCGGCGTTGCCGTCGTACGCCAGGTGCGTCGCGAGGAGAATCAAGAGACGTTCGCCACTCGGGCTCCACTGGATTGCCTCTATGGTGTATCTGATAACTTGGTTCATGACGGACAACACGGGGACGCGACGTGACGCATTCCACGTGGGGAAGTTCATGACGCTCAGCTCGTCGTGAACCTTATTCCACTGGTTCGCTCCCCTCACGATGAGGTCAAAGTCGATCACAGCCATGTGAGGATCCGCCCTGGGAGGACCAGTCCAATTTCCATCGGCATCCAAGTCGAAGTGCATGCATCGAACGAAAAGCCCGTCCTCCGTTGACCACACGACTTGTTCACCGCCGGGACGACCGGCAAAGTAAAACGTAGCTGGGATGTTCGGTTCACGATTGGCCGGATCCGACGATATCTCCGTCACCACACACTTTCGAATATTTTCAAACAACTCATTCTCGTCGTCGAAACCAACGAATGGCATGAATTTCTGATTTTTCATAGCCTCTTCAGATGGGACGGGTGCCATGACGAGATGGGCGTAATTGTGGACGTCGGTGGCTTCGAATCCTCCGACGATCGCGGTGGGAAGCAGCCAAAAACCTCTACTATTACGATCGCCTCGTTTCGGAGGAACCCATTCGATCTGCAACGTGGTATCATCGCAATAAATTCGAGTGAGAGGCTGCTTCGTATGCTCGTCATCCGTGATGCAGCTCGCTTTACGAAACTGAGGAATGTTCGGCCACCACGAGCTGTCTCTCCTGCACGTCTGCTTCATGAGACGATTCGAATCGGATTCTCGGACTCGTTTCGATGATTCTGGATCAGTGCTCATCGTTCGACGCCGCTTAAAAGTTCCTCGTATCACGTCTTGCACCGCAGTAGAAGTTGCGTGATACACGCGTCCCACGCCGCGTCCTACTTGCTGCCACCAGCTCAACGCTTCTGCGGAAAGAACTTCTTCCAGGTCTCGCGAAAGATGATCGCTCTCATCGACGTTGAAAGAGGCATTGTGAAACGCTTCAGACTGCGGAAGAGTCGTATTCTCAAACGGAACTTCGGAAACATTCTGTGGCTGCGCGTGGGTGGGCGCTGCATTCGCGCCGCCGCCTTCGTTCGCCGCGTCGTCATCGCCCCCCTCCTGCTCCTCCTCTTCCTCTGAAGGGACAGCCTCATCGAAGCTGTCGTCATCGGAGTAATTCACATCGTACTCGTCTACGTCTGGCCATCGCCTCGAGAGCGGCGCGAGCGGCCAGTCTTGAACCTTGTGCACGAAAAACGTCTCTCGCCGACCGCTGACCATCAGCGCCAGACTGTTGTCGTGTGGCGCGAAAGAAAATCGAGTATCCTCTGAAGCGCTCGCAATTTTCCAAATATTCTCCACAGGTGGTGGAACAGGCGACGGCGCTCCTCGCGTGCCGTTGCTCGGCCCGTAGAGCGACGTCAGCGTCGTCGCGCAATCGAGTGTGTACAACGCGGATTCCATTCGATCCTTGTGTGAAAAGTTGATAAAAGTCCCGCACGGAGAAAACATCATGTGCGTGCAATGAAATCCTCGAGGAAGCGCGAGAATATTCTTCACCGGCGGGGCTTTCCACATCTCATCCTTTTTATCGCCGTGCATGACGTCGTCCGACATCTTCGCGAGCGTCGAGTGCGCGCGTCGGCGTTTGCACTTGCGATGCACGTCCTTCGACGCCGAGAACAAAATCTTATTGTAAGACGGACTCGTCTCCGTCCCGTCGACGAGAAACGCACACGCTAAGAGTTGAGATTTCGGTGCCCACACCAGCGTGCGTGGCACGAACGAGTTGACCGCGGACTCGTGAATCTGGTACACGTTGCCGCCCTTGGGCACGGGATCGCACGTAAACAATCTCTCGCGATCAATCACCGCCAAACGCCCCGGATATCCCAACGACGGTCGCGTCTCGCTCACCAAAGGTTCAGCACTCGTCTTTTTCCTCTCCCGATGACTCGCGCTCGCCTCAAACGTCGACGACGTTCGCTCGTCGTTCGCCTCGGCTAATTCGCAGAATCGCTTCGCGTCCAACTGCGCGCTCTTCTTCAGCACGTGCACGCGCCACATGTACAATTCCTTCCAACTAAACTTTGGAAACTTCACTCCCCCCCCGCTCGTCTCCTCACCCACCGCACATCGTCGATCGAACGCGTCCTCTCGCACTAAATCCCTCCGCGCGAGCCCGCGCGCCTCCAATCCCGTCGCCGCGTCCCTCCACAGCGTCTCCCTCGTCCCGATCAACCGCTCGAAATCCCTGCACGCGCACGCCGCCATCGCGAGCGCGTGCCCATTCCCCAACTTTTCCAGCACGCGCACGACCAACTCGTCCGGAAGCGTCCCGAACGCCCCGAACGTCGTCGTCCCCGTTCCCTCGTCATCGTCCCGCGCCCTCGTCGCCGTCGCCGTCGCCGTCGCGGCGATCGTCGCGTCCACGCGCGCGGAGACGTCCTCCGCGTCGACGTCACCGTCCTCCGCCGCGATGCGCCGACGCGAGCGCGCCATCCCTCGCGCGCGCGTCCCCGAGTGGCGCGACGTCTCCGCGGGCGCGGTCGGTCGGACAGGGACAGGCTGATGTGACGAGCGCGCGCGGACGAAGGGAAAGGTCGAGGAAGAGAAGAGGCACACTGGTTTTAAACCCTAAAAGTAATGGTACAGAGGAAACGCGCCGCGATCGACGCGCCGCGATCACGCGCGTTTCGCCGGGACGGCGACGAACGCGCGCGCGGCGTCGCCGGGCGCGGCGCGCGCGGCGACGTTGGCGGGCGACGACGCCTCGCGAATGACGGCGTCGAGGAGGGCGCGCGCGCTTTTACTCGAACGGCCGACGCGGTGCTTGTTTTCGATGTTGGTGGTGAAGACGTTCGCGTATTCAGCTTTGATGGCTGACTTTGTCTCTCGGTCGGTGGCTGGGAAAATGACGGCGTCAAACGTCGTCTCGAGGGCGCGAGAGAGCTCCTCCGATCGTCTCTCGGCGACTATGGAGAGAATGGCGAAGGATTCGTTGAGGACACTCACGGAGACCGCATCGGTGAGATCCAAATCTCCTCTCGCCGGCGGTATGAGGCAGCACTCTGGGCACACGCGTTCGATGACAAATTTCGTGAAACCAGAAACGGCTTCGGAAGTCGTCTCGGCGGGCGGTACCCATTCTTCGATGAATCGTCTCAGAGCCTGCAACGCAACCTTGCGAGCGCTGACGACGCCGTGTGAACTCGCCGATCGAACCAAGTGTGAAAACATTTGTTCGCGGAGTTGCGTCGTGGTCTCGAGATGCGCGTGGCCCGTGAACGTGGGTGCGATGAGTTCGTTCAAGCCCAAGGCGGTGGTGGTTAATAACCACGTCCGTTCGAGCTCGTCCGCTTCTCGCATCATCTCCGTGTTTTTGGCGATATCACCGCTGGCAGACTGCACGGACGCTTGCGAATACGCGTTCGCCAACGCGGCGAACACTTGAGCGCCGAGACCAGGCAGCACCTCGACGACGAAAGGCGCGAGCGTGGCTTTGTACGTCGACGCGAGCTGATTGAAGAGCGACAATGTATCCTTGAGCTCAACCATGTCCGCATCCCGAAGAAGTTTATCCATCGTTGTCGCCAAGTAGGGCGTCACGTTTTCCCTGAGTAAGTCAATCATCCTGTGCAAGAACCCAGTCGTCCTGTTTCGCACGCTCGCGTCTCTCGGCCACCTGTCCAGGCACGTGATGGACATTTCCAAACACGATTGGAACACCGCGCCCGTCCTCGGCCTCATCGCCAAGCACGTGTTCTGCGAAAAACCTTTCGAGATGTTACCGAACGCCACGATGGTCCGAGTCGCGAGATGCATGCACGTCTGATCGTCGGCGCTCGCCTGCCCTCTGACGGCTTCGTCCATCTGTTCGCATAGCGACATCGCGATCTGCGACAAGTACTTGTACTGTTCCTCCTCGTCGACGTCATCGCATCCGAGTAAAGTACCCACGGCTTCGAATAGGTAGAGACTATCGTCGTTACCGGTCTCCGCCATCGCTTTGCTCTGCACTCCTGAGGCGCTCGCGGCGTGCGCCGAAGCCTTCATGGTCTCCGGTTCCGGTAACGTTCTCGCGACTTCCTTCAAGTGCTTGGGGAGCACCACCATGATGTGTTCCACCTTGTCAGACAGCTTCGTGCGCAGCGGACGGATGAGACGAGAGAGTAAGTAGCACGCTCGCGATCGAACCATCGGGTCGGGATGTGCGATGCCTCTCTCGTCCAAAAATGCGCTCAGCGCCGCGATCATGGCTTCGTCGTCGCGTTCCAACACCGCGTGATAACGAACACAAACTTCCATAAATATCGGAGCGACGAGACGATGGTAGGCGGCACGTCCCATGCTCGCACTCCAACCCCTGATGAGCGTAACCGCCATCGCCCCGAGCGGAGTATCTGTGACGTCGCCGGTTCCGTTTGTCGCCTTGCTCTTCTCCACGTTGGACATCGGCTTCACGGCGGCGTCGTCCGCGCCCTCACCCAGAGTATAGAGCGCCGACACGGCGACTTCGATGTTTTGCCAACAACACTCCTTACCCGCTCCTCCCACTAGGGTGTTCGTCAAAATCTGACGAACCACCTCTCTAGCTATGTGCGGCGCCAGCCGCGCTATGTTTCGAAATTGTACGTTGAGCTCGGCGCGAAGGTTGAATACATCCTCTTCAATTTCCTGCGTGAGCGCATTCATGCCGTCGTTCCAATCTAAACCTTCTATATGTTCGGTCGGAAACGTCCCGCGCGCCACGACCGCCTGACACGCCACCGTGAGCGCCGGTTGCTCCGTGTTCATCAACGCCGGCCGCGATTTGATGTACCCGATGTACGCGGTGAGGAAAGGCAAAGCCGTGAGCACCGCACGCTCGTGCCTGAAATTTATCGCCGACAAAATCATCGGCGTGACTTGATGCAACAACGCGCTCACCTGGGACGACGATTCCGCGCCGAGTGTCGTGATGTTCTCCACTTTGTTCGCGTTGAGAAGTTCCAAACCGACGGAGATGGCGAGAGTGGTGACTTGAGTGACAAACTCTTCATCGAAATCGTCAGGTCTCGAGATGCACATCGTCAGTAAGGACGAACACATTTCTAACACGTTCATAGTCACGATGAGCCTCACTTTGGCTTCGATGTCCATGCCTTTGGTGACGACGGCGTGCACGTACGCCGTCGCCGCCGATCGCAAGCCTTCGTCGGCGTTCGGCTCGTTCAACGCGAGACACTCCCTCGCGCACTTCAAGTACTCGGCGCTCGCCACTATGTTTATGTCCACCCAATCCACGTATCTTCGCGCCACCGACCACACGCGCGCCGCCAATCGAGGATTATGACTCTTAAAATGCTCCAAGCAATCTCTCCACGCGCCGAACACGAGCTGTAAACTACCGTCGGCGCGCATGGCGTCCTTCATTCGCATCGAACGCGCGACTTCATCCCTATTCCCTCGCCCCACCTCCACGGTCGCCACCACCTCTTCGTCTATCGCCTCTAAAACCCTCGTAAACATGTCCACACCGCTCTCTCCTCGCGTCAACAGATTCGCCGCGTCGGCGAAAAACGTCGGCCACCGCGTCGGATACTCCGCCGCCGCCGCGTGCGCGCACACCTGCGCCAACTTATTCTTCACGAACACCGGCGCCCCCCCACCATCTCCACCCCCCACCATCGCCGCATCGCTCACGTGCGTCCCCACGCTCCTTCGCAACGCCTCCGCGTCCTCCTCCGACAGTCGCGTCGTCGCCTCGGCGTCCCGCAGCGTCTCCGTCAGCGTCTGCAGACACCAAAACTTCGTCTCCGCCGACGTCCTCGCGCTCCCGTACGCCTCCAAACACAGTTTCCAACACTCAGACTCCCGTTTCAACGCCTCCAGCGCCTCGAGCGCGCCGCCATCGCCCCCGCGCGCGCTCGCCGCCGTCCCGAACGCGTCTCGCACCGCCGCGTCCAGCGACTCGACGTTCATCTCGACCGACGACCGACGCGGCGCGCGCGCGACGACGAGACGACGACGACGACGACACTCGTCGCGCGATTCGCGTCCGCGTCGTCGTCGTCCCCTCTTCGCGCCTCGAGTCGCGCTCTCGCGTCGTCGAATCCGAACCAATCCCAATCCATCCGTCACCACCACTCGTGGACGCCCCTTCCATAGAAAACCCACGTTTCACCCCGTGTACGAGCGATGACACACCACCGAACGCTCGATCCTTACACCTCCCCACACTCGTATTCTCGTACACAAACACCCAATATAACACACGCACACAGACCAAAAAAAACCGGACGAACGGATAAGTGCATCCGTCCGCGTCGTCGCGTCCGAGAGATCGAGACGCGCGCGCGACGGTCGACGAGGTGCGATGACGACGAGGAGCGCGAGGCGAGGCGCGGTCGGTGTTCTTTTTTTTTTGTGCGCGCGCGCGTCGCCCGCGGTGTGGTCGCGGTGGACGCGCGGTGGAGGAGACGCGTCGCGAGTGGCATCACGCGCGCGTCGTACCCCCGGGACGAGATGATGGGACGCGACGACGTTCGGGCGGTGACGCGGGATGCGAGGGGTGGAGACTCGGAGACGTCGTGTCGTTGCGTTGACTCGCGCGGTCTCGGTGTCGAGTTTTTCGGGTCGGTCGTGGCGCGCGCGCGAGGATGGGATGGACCGAGGGACTGACGGCGCGCGTAATCCGTCGAACGTAATCAATCAATCAGAGGATACGGGAAAGATGAGCGCGGCGGCGACGGAGACGCCTGCGCCGACGACGGGGGTGCTCGGTGCGGCGCACCGCGTGCGAGAGTCCGCGCAGCACGTGTGGAGTCAACAGAAACCGATGAGTGAGATTCTGGACGCGAACGCGTACGCGCGACCGGTGAGTTTCGGGGACGCGACGTCGAGAATGCAGAAAAACTTGAACTACTTTCGCATAAACTACATGGTGTTCACGCTCGTTGTGTTGACACTCTTTATGATTTTTCATCCGAGCTCGTTGGCGGTGTTCGGATCGGTCGCCGCGGGTTGGGTGTACGTGTTTTCGATTCGTTCGGAACCTTTAAAGATTGGTGATAGAGAGTTGAGTCATCGCGAGACGTTGATGGGAATGTCGGCGCTGAGCGCGTTTATAATCTTCATGCTCACGACCGCAGGGACGGTTTTGTTTAGCGGCGTCGGCGTGGCGTTGCTCGGCGTCGGCGCGCACGCCGCCGCGCGCGTTCCCGACGATTTATTCGTCGAGGACGCCAACGAGAGTAAGGGCTTCTTTTCTTTTCTCGAGCCGCCGTCCAGAAACGGCCAAGTCTCCGGCGGTACCGTGTAGAAACGGCCGAGTCTCCGGCGGCACCGTGTAATCTACAATCAAATCAATAATCCTTTCGGCGGACCATTTTCATCCTCGTCGAGGCGGCACGTCGTCGATCGCGTTCCGTCTTCTCGCCAGTCTGTCTCGCGTCTCTCTCGAGGCGTCATTGAACGACTCGATTCATCGAACGATATGCGTACGGCGTCCGCGTCCGTGACGACGCCGCGCGCGACGACGACGACTCACGCGACGCGTTCGAGCGCGCGTTCGAACGCGCGGTG
>MDTE01053788.1_pt1 | contig 14320 bp, 3 predicted proteins | sample 811231 | NCBI WGS metagenome assembly MDTE01 (sample SAMN05326651, study PRJNA326480) | marine metagenome | isolation source: seawater | place: Indian Ocean: Red Sea | collected 2010 | reverse complement strand
TGTCGTCATACTTCTTATAGATGAAGTCCACGTCGTCCCTGTCCACGTCCACCTTGAGCGCAGACATGGCGTCAGTGAACTCCATCTTGGTCACCGTGCCATCGTTATTCTTGTCAAAGTCGGCGAAAGTCTCCTTGATCTCACGTGCAGCATTGGCAGCGCTACCTAGACGGCGTTCTAGCACTCTCTGCAGGCGGTCGATGATGCTCGACACGCTGTCCTGCGTGGTCATCTCGGTGCCGGACATGGCGTGCACGAAGGCAGAGTACTTGATGGTGTTGCCTCTCACGCTGAACTTTTGGACAATACGGCGGCTCTCGTCCCTGTCCAGAGGGATACCCATGCTCCTCATGGCGTCCTCCAGCTCATCGATGTCGATCTCGCCATTATTGTCGCGGTCGAAGCGTTCAAATGCGTTCATAAGGGAGTGACTGTGCTTCTCGTCACGGCTCAGACGTTTCTGCAGACGAATGATGATGTCGTCCGTTTGCTCATCCTTGGTGACCTCCTGCTCTAGGGTAGCGATCACGTCTCTGTAGTCAACGCCACTGCGACCATCGCCTAAGGAGTCGGTCACATCGCGCTCCTCCGCTTTCGACAGACGGAAGCCGAAGCGAGCCAAGGCCTTACCGAACTCGCCCCTCTCTAGCTCACCAGTGCGTCCTCTATCAAGGTCCTCGAACTCACGCATGAGCTCTTGCACGTCCCTCTCGGACTGGATGCGCTCCTGGAAGAGCTGGAGAATGTCAGGACGGCGCTTGAACAAGGCCTGAGCGTCAGTCGCATCTCTACTGGAGCGACGAGAACTGTTTCTAGCAGATGGGCGAGATGCACTCGCATTAGGATATAGTGCCATCACCACATCACGCACGGCGACCTTGTCGGTGAAAGTAGGGTCCAGCTGCCCGAAGATCTTGATGGTGTCCTTGTCCGAGGCACGCATGCCGAGCATGTCGAAGGCCGAGGAGAGCTCACTCTGGGTGATCTTCTCGTTGCCAACCGCAGCACGGGTGAGAGCTCTAGAGAGCACGTCTTCAGGCAGCTCGCCATCCATAACTGCACGTTGGCCCTCAAGGTCCTTGCGCAGGAAGCTGTAGGTCTCCTCCAGGTCGCGACGAGAGTCGCCTCCAGACTGGCGGGGAGCATCACGATCACGGTCGCGGTCACGGTCACGGCTGTCGTAGTCATCACGGTCGCGTGCACTGCGATCACGGTCACGATCGTCACGACTATCCCTGGACTTGCGGTAGTCCTTGGAGGGGTCGACTTCCAGGCACTCGAAGAAGGCCTTCTTGTCCACAGCTCCGCCTGCAAGCAGACTCATGCGGCGCATGATGCCACGAGCCTCGGGGCGGCTCAAGGGTGCACTGAGCTGCTGGGCGCCATCCTGCAGGCCAGCAATGTCGACAGCATCGCGTCTGTCGCGATCGAAGTAGCCAAAGACTTCGTTGGCGCTGAAACCCGTCTCGAATTTGTCGAGCACGCGCTGGCGCAGGAAGCTCCAAGCCTTGGTTTCCACATCCTCAGCGCTCTTTACGGCCTTGCCAGCATCACCTGTAGTGCTCTGTCCCTTGAGAAAGCGGCTGAACAGACGAATGTCGAACCTCTGGTTCTCCTCAGGGTCGAACTTGACCATAAGCCGGCTGATATCGGCATCAGTGAGCTCCACGGAGCAGTACCGGAAGCACTTTTCGACTTGGGAGAAGGTAAGCAGGCCAGACTCGTTGCGGTCCTGGTCCTTGAGGGCACTGAGCACTTCCTCGTCCGATACACGATTGCGACTGAGAAGGCGACGCACCTTCCACAGCACGTCGGCGTTAAAGGGGTCCTTGACAAAGACGAGGAAGTCTCCGTAGTCGAACTCGGGAGTACCAGAGGTGTTGATTGAGTCAAAGATCTCCTGCACCTGGTCAGAGGCAGCCCTAATGCCCAGGTCACGAATACCCACAGCAAAGTCGTCCATGCTAACACCCTTCTCGCCCTTGCGTCTGGCAAAGTGACGGAAAGGGCGACGCAACTCGCCAGCAGACACGTAGTTGCAGCGTCTGCGGATCTTGGAGCGGAGGGTCTCAGAGATCTCCCAACTGTTGGTGCCAGCAGTGCTGCTACCTGTGCTGAAGTAGCGAGGGTGCAGGTCATAGATCATCTTCAAGAAGTTTACACGGCGGGGGTCGTTCGGGTCGCGGTAAGCCTTGTCCACGTTGTCCATGTCACGCGGGCTGAGGCTGCTGCGGAACCTGTCCGACATCAGGTCCCTGAAGGACTGCTGTGTGACCGTGCCCGAAAAGTCGTCGCCATCCAAGCGGTCGAATTCAGCACGGAAGTCGATACCTCTCAGAATAAGGCTGTCGAACATCTCACGCATGCGCACTACAGCGTCCTCACTGAGAGCGGAAGCCTTGCCGCCAGCAGCAGCACCGAAGTCAGTCATGGCGGTCTCCACGGCTGTCAAAAGCGCATTGTAGCTTACAAGTGTGGAGCCAGCACTGCTGCCTCCAGATATGCAGTACTTGTCGACAACAGCATCCAGTTCGGAGCGACGCAGCTTGACTTGCGCCTCCTCGAAGATCGTACCGAGATCGTCTTCTCTCACGCGGCCAGTGGACTTGCGATCGTAGTATTCGAAAACATCGCGTAGGCGGCGAACTTCCACCTTGCCTCTCTGTAAGGCAGCTCGCACCACGTCCACAGGGTCCACAGCAGAGGCACCCGTGGCCTCATCCACCTGGCGCAGTAGCTCAGTGACGATGCGGCGGTACATGACGAAGTTGTTGATGCTCGCGCTGAACCTGTCAACCAGCTCCAGTGCTTCCTTGTGCGTCACAGATGACACGCCAAGGTCAGAAAAGGCGGCACAGAACTCATCAATGGTGACATGGCCCGTGCCTTTCTTGTCGTAGCGACCGAAGACGCTGAGCAGATCAACCTCTGCCAGCATCTTCTTCTCCAAGAATTTGATCAAGGAGCCCACAGAGTTGCCACGGGCAGGGTTTGAGGAGTCACCTCCAGGCCCAGAGATCTGGGTACTGACATCGGCATCAGGCGTAGCCCACTCCAGGAAGCGGCGATACTGCACGTTGGTGCCATCCTTGCCGAACTCAGACACGAGGGTGCGCAGCTCGCCCACAGTGAAGACGAAGCCGGCACGGGCACAGGCATGAAAGAAGATGTCCTTGTCCACCGTGCCACTCTGAGGGCGGCCCCAGTCGTAGATGCTAAAGCTTTCACTAACGTCTGTCAGTGTGGGCGTGCCGGCCTTGGCTACTGCCAGCATGTAGGCATGGGCCTTGCGGCGGATCTCGCCAATGCCTGGAGTGCTGTACATGCTCATGGCCTGCGACTGTGCCATAGGTAAACCCTTAACCCATGCAGTGAAGTCGTTGGCATTGACCTCGGTGCGGCCTTGCTGGCACATCTGTCCCACCAGGCATTGTGCCACCTCCTTATTCGAGGGATAGCCCATGTTGTCCAGGAAGCGACCCAGCTGTTGAGCGCTCACCTTGCCTCTGCCCTCGCCATCAATCTTGTCGAACCAGTCGCGCACCACGAACTCATCGATGTTCACTGCAGCATTGGTGCTGATCTTGCGGTCTGTGACCAGCTCGAACAGCTTGGAAGACGTCTCATCCAGGGCACGGCACAAATTGTTCTCGCGGACGAACTCGAAGAAGTTGCCGTAATTAACTTGGCCCTCTACCTTGGTCTCGAAGAGCTCCAGAATGCTCAACATAGCTGCAGAGCCTACATGGTCGTAGCCTAAGGAAGACATGGCGCGAAGCATGTCACTTCTCTTGATGGATCCTGTGCCCATACCGTCCAGAGCCTTCATCTCACGCACAGCGGCAGGGCCCAGCACGACTTTGCGAAGACGCGTATGAGCCGGCATGAGATCGGGCTCACGACACTTAATAAATCGACAGAAGGACTCGTAGTCAATCTTCGTGCCATCGCTGGAAGCATCGAAGTAGTCCATGCATGCCCTTAGATCTTCACCATTCAAGGCGATCTGCGGCTGGAATTGCTTCATCACGTGCGCAAACTGGGTGCGATTCACTACCCCAGAGCGCTTGGTGTCCACGGTGTGGAAGCCACCGATGACATTAGGCTCGGGCTGTAGGCCCTCGAGCTTCTTCAGCGAGGAGCGGATGATCTGCTCAGCGCTTAAGATGGCAGCAGACTTGCCGAGGCTAGGGGACGCGCGAGAAGGGGAAGCAGCAGGAGCCTCACTCATCGGTATTGACGCGTCGCCAGGGCCAGGGCGGCTAGGAGACGGCTGTGTCTTCTCTTCGACAGGGCGGTTGTGTGTGGCCGTCACTGAAGAGTGCGGGCGATCAATGGCGAGGCTCTTAGTGCGGGAGAGGCGCGGGTCCTCCTCCTTGCTGTTGCCACCCTTGCTCTCTGCTGCCAGGCTGATAGCCTCTTCGCGCCTCTGCATTGCCTCTTTGCTCCTCTGCTCAAACACCTCTCTCTGCTTCTTGATCTCCTCGGCAGAGGCACCAGCAGCAGCCATGCTGGCTGCCTTGTCCTCGAAGAGGATGTCATCGTCAGTGGTGTCCAGCTTGTCGCCAAAGGCTTCGCGAATAGCATCAGGCACGGCACCGTTGGATGCATCATTGGCGCCCAGCTGCACGAACTTCGCTGTGGAAGGATCGGCGATCTCGGCTTCGTCGGCAAGGAAGAACCCCATCTTGCGCAGCACCTCCTTGAAGTCTAGGCGTGTCACTAGGCCCTGGGCACCCCACTGGTCCACATCAGAGAACATGCTGTCAATGTACATGCCACGTGCGTGCAAGTCGACGATACGCTCTCTGAGCTTGTTGTGCAGCACGATCGGGATGGGCGAGGAGTCGTCCAAGTTGAGGATGTCCAGCAGCTGGTCTGTGGTGATATAGTTGTCCTCATCCCTGTCAATGTAGCGGAACAGCTTGTTGAGGTCTTCAGGGAGGGCATCGATCTTGGCCATCTCGATCTTACTGACAAACTGGCCGTCGTCCATCGTAGGCGTGTCGCGGAACAGCACAGTGAAGACGTCCTTGGGAGGCCTGCTCTCGTTCTCCGCCACGCGATCAGCGTGGTTGCGCAGGCGGTTGATCATTCTGTGCACATCGGGATCAGGGTCCATGAACCGACAGAAGGCACGATAGTCTATGACACCCTCGCTGATGTCCCTGGCCGAGAAGGCCGCAATGACGGTCTCCACCTCCATGGCGCTGAGGCCACGGGGGCCTAGATCACGCTCCTCGTGGAAGGCGTACTTCCATCTTGCACCCACTGTGATACTGCCCATCTTGTTGCCATCTAGATCCTTGATTGAGAACTCGTCCTGGAAGCCCTGGCCCTCGGACAACTCGGCAAGAGGGATGTACACCTCGCCAATCAGGCCCTCGTTGGTAGCACCTGCCTCCTCTGCGTTCATGTCGATCACAGACAGAGACAGCTTGGAACGACGCATCAGACGCACCTGCTGTTCATTGGTGATGGTAGCGAAGGAGAAGCGCTCATTGAACACGGGGTTCTCACTATCGGGGACTGGGTTGGTGTACTTGTCGGGGTGGCCCAGGAACTGGAAGTGGACGTAAGCCGTAGGGGCCTTACCAGCAGTCATGGGCAAGCCATCGCATTTAAGGATAGCAATCTCCAGGTCATTGTAGAGCCTGGACTCATCGGCCTTGGCAGCAGCAATGTCCATGCTAGCCTTCTGGCCACGCTCCACGGCGGAGGTGGCATCGATAAGCTTCTGGTTACTGCGGTCCTGGATGAGCCTCTTTTCGCTGGGGTGCCTTTCCAAGAACAAACGGAATAGCTCCGACACAGGCAGCGCCAGACGGATCTCCGCATTGATGTGAGCGATGATCTCTCCCGTACGCACACTAAGCATGGGCAGGTTGCTGAGCTGGATGAAGGGCTTGCTCTTGAGCAGCGCAGATAGGGGGATACTAGCGCGAGCCAGCATGGTGAACTCTCCCTGTGTAGCAGCATTCAACTCAATCGTCACCACATCTGTGGCCAAGTAGCGCAAGAAGAAGTCGTCTATGAACACCTTGTACGACGCAGCGAAGTCCCACCCAGGCTTGTTGCCCGTCAGCAGTGTCGTGGTCTGCGACTCGTAGTCAAAGAAGTCAATGACGAGGAATGACGAAGAGCCACTGGGCAGTGACTCGGGTGCGATAGTGGCGTTTTTGACCCAGACTTCCAACAGGTTGTGGTCGGGGTTGAGCTCTCCACCACCCTCCTCCAGCAGCTCCTTCAACAATGCCTGTCCAGGATCCACAGAGCGAGGCTCTGCCTTCTCTTCCTCCGCCATCTCCTTTTTGGGCGCGAACTTGCGATTGGCAAGAACACCCTTGCGTCCGCCACCAGAGGACACATCGTACACCAGCTGGCGCACCTGTGCCTCCAAAGACTTGATCTTCTCTCCTCTCTTTTTGGCCAAATCCTCGAACTCTTCCAATTTCTTGGCGTGCACACGGCGTTCATTGTCTCTTTTGAGCACCACTGTCTCCAGCTCCTTGTGGAGGTCCTTGTTGATGCCAGACTGCAGCTTGAGCATGCTCTCAAAGCGCTCCACCTCCTCGGTGAGCTTGAGGTTCATCACCTGCACCTCTTCCAACTTGCGCTTCACCAAGGGCACGGTGAGGGTGCCCTCGTCATCCGGGTCTTCTAAAAATGGCAACTTGCTGCTAGCTTCACCGCGACGCTTCACGAGTGTAAGAGCACGCTCCAAGTGCTCGATGTCTACACCTTCGTCACCTGAGTAGAGCTTGAGCTTTTCCGAGGCTAGCTCGGACGTGCCCTGCATGTCGCCCATGCGCAGCTGCATCTCCTCGCACTTCTTCTCCGCAGCCTCCTTCTCCTCTCGCAGCTGGGCAGCATGCTGCTTCAGGCTGGTCAGAGCAGAGAAGTGGGTACGCACCGCTTCTTGCAAGTGGTGTACCTTGGCCATGTACTCCTCCCGATCCTTGGACGCGTCCTCAAAGCGCAGGCGCGACTCGTGCTGCCCGAAAGCATCCGAGATGAAGGGTGCCTCGCATAACCTCGCGATCTTATCCTCCAAGCTGCGGTTAGACCGCCTAAGCTCGCCATTCAGCTGCTCTAGCTCCTCTACACGCTCTGCCTTGATATCAGACCCCTCCTTCTCATGGCGCAGCTCCTCCAGTGCACGACGTAGATCACGCACCTTGCTGGCATACTCCTCAAGCTGGATCTCCACCTGCTTGCTGGCCTGGCCCTGCGACGAGGTCTTGCTCACCAAGAAGTCGTACTGCGTCTGCAGCTGCTGCAAACGCCAATTAGCATCGCGCAGAGCAGCGTCGTCTCCGCCGCCCTTACCCTTGACAGCTCCCCCCGGGCCGTCCACGCGCAGTCGAGTATTCTCGTCACGAAGCTGCGCTATCGTCTCCTCCGCAGTCACGAGCCTAGAGTGAGAGTAAAGGAAGTGGGTGGTGATATGGAAAAAGTGAGTGAGTGCGAGACTCAGAGAAGAAAACAAACGAGACGATGAGAGTGGACTTACCTTGTCTTGTATTTGCGAGCAACCTCCAGTAGATTGGAGTTGTCAGCGGCGGCCAGGGAGAGGGCTTCGGGAGCTCTGCCACTGGAAGCCTTGGCAGAGGCGGGCCTCTTGGTGGTGGCTCCAGCTCTGATGTCAATCTCCTGCGAAGCACTGACCGCCAATGTGCCCCTCGAGGCCGTGTTATCGGCCGTTCCCATCTTGAGCTTTTTGTTCAACATGGCCACCTCTCTCTTCTTCTTGTTCAAATTGACCTCCAACTCCTTATATTTATCCTTGATGCTCGTGTTCACGGCTTTCAACTTGGCGTTCTCGGCATAGAGCTTGGAAACCAACTCCTCGTCCTCCTTGGGAGGCCCCGCCATACTAGAAGGAGGCGCGCCACCACCTAAAGCGGTGAAGTCTGCTTCAAGCTTGCGGATCTTCGTCTGCAGCTTCTTATTGTGGTCCTGCAATTCGGCGTAAAGGCCCTTCAATTCCCCGTGCTGGCTGTGCAGCCGCCTGTACTTGTCTTCCCAATCTACGGGCATGCTCCCGCTGGCCTTGGGCAGCCTACCACCTCTAGCAGTCATTGCTAATATATACGGATCTGCAGCCGATCGGAAACTGCTCAAATCCACTGATATGATTTCAAACAACTACCGCTCGGAATTAATTCTCTCTGTGAGTAGATGCAAGTGGATAGGTGGAGTTTCCGTGAGATATGTCCATCTCTGGTATATAGTGCTTCATCCTACAAACTTGTAAGCTCTCAATTGGTTTAAAAGGCTTTGAATCGAACAAAGTCACGAATGAATCCGAGGGTGGCACCTTGTTGTGCAGATAGCACAGGGTGAGTCGACAGATGCGGCGTTTCGTAATCTTGACATTGCTGATACTCGGTCAAGTAGTGATGGGTTTCGTGGTTCACCAGCACGCTGTCTCCACGCGTCACAGCAGCCGGCTTTACGATGATGAAGTCTCGCGGCCTGGACAGAAGGTGGAGTTCACCACGCATGAGGAGTACTTGGAGGAGCGCTTCGTAGGATTGAGCAAAAGTGGGCATGACCTCACACCTCTCCTTTTGGAGGAGATTGAGCGCCTGAAAGAGGAGTTGTGCGATGAGGAGGAATGCGAGGGACCTTTCCTCGGTGCGGGACAGAAGGGTCTGTACTGCGCACGTGTCGGTGGCATCCCCCTATTCTCCAGTGGGTGTAGAATAGATGCCAAGTGCTCAAAGGACTCCCTTATCTTCGACGAAGCTTGTGATGAGGAGCACATATCTGTGTCCCCGGAAGGGCATGTAATGGACGTCCGCTGTGGACTGCAAATCGGCGAGAGGCTAGAAGGCGGGGTCTTCCGCGTCTCGCCAAGTCAGATGGTATTCTACGCGCTTTCTAAGGCACTGCCTCCTCAGTCGCAGCCTGAGAACTTTTGGGGGACGGAGGGGCAATACACCACGAGGTTGGAGGGACCGCTCAGCTATTGATTGATTTTACAGACTACTGTGAACGATTGGGCCATTGTGACTATTGAATGAAATTAAATGATGTGTGCTACTACTTTAAGCTGCACCTGTTCTCTCTTCGCACATAATGAGTAACCTCCGATTTGCATATTCAGCGCGGATCATTACCACGCTTACTCGCCACAGTGAGGCAGGATTTGCACAGTCGAGGTATAGGGTGCTCAATAATATACTCAAAAGGCTGCACAGTGACACGCGGCGGTGACAGAGGAGATTAAGATAAGAGAAGAGAGGAAGAAGCATCGAAGAAGAATGACAGAGTTCGAAGACCAGATGGAGTCGGCGGTGGATGTGGACGACGCGCTAGCCTTGGCTGCCTCTATGAAGAGCACGGGCAATGATCTGTTCAAGGCAGGTGATGTCTCTGGGGCACGCTCTTCTTACGATGGGGCTCTGGATGCACTCAAGGCCTTGACTGAGGACATACAGAAGGAGGAGAAGGTCAAAACTGTACTCATAGCGCTCCATGGCAATTGTGCAATGTGTTCAGTGAAGTCCGAGGAGTGGTCGGCTGCTGTTGAGGCTGCCTCCGAGGTCATACAGCGCCAGAGCGACAACGTCAAGGCCTTGTACCGCCGTGGACTGAGTTATCACAAGCTCAAAAACCATGATAAGGCCAAGAAGGACCTCGTAGCGTGCTTGAAGGCGGACCCTACCAATGCTTCCGCAAAGAAAGAACTCGTGGCGTGTGAAAAAGCAATCGTTGCCGCCGAAAAGAAGAGCGCTGCTGCTCTCAAGGCGGCGTACCGTGACAACATGTTCGGTGGCAGCGACAAAGGCCTCTACGATGACCGTGAGAAGGCGCGTGCCGCTAAGAAGAGAAAGGAGGAAGAGGAGGAAAATCGTCTGCACGATGAGTGGACAAAGAGCAAACTGGATCGACGCAACAAGGGGCTGACGGAGCAGACGTTCGTTGAGTACAAGGCAGAGGTGAAGAAGCAGAAGGAGGAAGAACAGAAGGAGCGGGAGAAAAAGGAGAAGGCAGAGAGAAAGTCATCAAAAGCTTCCACCACCACTACTGCGCCCAAGGTGTCTACGACCAAGAAGCCCGCTGCCGACTCGGATGATGAGGACGAAGATGAGGAGGACCTGAAGGGCCTGATCAAGGGCTACAAGAAGACCAGTGATGGGCGCACGACAAGCTTCTTCAACAACGAGATGGACGAGGCGACCAAGGCGCTGCTGGGGGACATCGCACCTAAGGCTCTAGGAGAAGGGGCGGGGAATGAGCCCGTGCCCATTCCCATCGCTGCTAGCTCTTCTGGTACTTCCCCGAGTGCATGGAATTCCGCTGGCACCTTCGAGAGCCGCAACGTGACGGACTGGGCCACGACCCACCTGCAGACTCTGTTGGAGAAGACGGCCTTCACCCTGTCTCCCGATCCCTCGGGCAACCCCCCGGCCCTTTTCGGCTCCGTGGTAGTCACTACCAAGGAGGTCAAGAACGTCAAGGGGGAGGCGGAGATCATCATCAGCAGGGGCAAAAAGAAGGTCATCTACGACTACAGTGCCGAGCTAAGCTTTGAGATGGTTATGGACACCAGCAGCGCTACTTTGACTGAGAAGGCCTACAAAGGCCGGGTGAATCTCACAGACATCACCGGAGACGACGAGCCCGAGGTGACTTATTCCTTTAAGAAGCCGCCCAGCCCAGAGCACAAGGCCCGTGCTGTCAAAGCCCTTGAGAGCCTTGTAGATCAGGCCAAGGGGTTGTGCGTCACCACCTTCAAGGAGGACCTCCTTAGACAGTAGAGGCACAAGGAGAGGAGTGCTACCGGGAGTATTTCTGATATTATTCATTCACATGTTCGAAATTTGAACCTTTTGAAGACTCCTCTCAGCACGCTACTACACTCAAAATGGGGGTAAAAATAATCCCAGAAATTAGCCAACCGGGGGTTGAAGCAGACACGCTACTACACTCGAAATGGGGGAAAGGAGGCCACAGGAGGTACGTCGGTTTGGAGCTGCGTTAGTAGATGGATGGATCTACAGTAATGATTTATGGCTTACAATCTATGTGACCTATTTTTACTTGGTTTATTGTTCCAGTTCTATCTATCCATCTTCGCTCTCCTCGTCGTCGATCGCAGCAACGGTGGCCTGGGTGTAGTGGCAGCCCAGCACCAGACTGGGCTTGCTGGACTGTCCAGGGCAATCGAAGGTCTGTATAAGCTCAGCACCGTCCTCGCCAGCCATGAGCAAGGCCACGCTGGCTTCAATAACGGACACGAATTTGCTGATGCCTGCGCCAGTCGATTGCAGGATCTGGAATTGGATGGTGCGGCTCTGGTCGCCCTCCACGAAGGACTCGGCTACCAGGAACTGTTCCTCGGCATTAAAGTGGGCTGTCTTGGTCAAGGGATCGCACGTGGTGGCGTTACCGTTATGCAGGCCGGCATCGGAGATTAGGCGGAAGTTGAGGCTGGTGAGCTCGTCGTCGGGGATGTCGATGTTCTGTATAGCGCGCACCGACACCGAGACGTTGTAGCCCCACGAGGGGTTCCACTCCTCTTCGGCATCCATGCCGCCATAGCGGTCCTTGTCATCGGTGGCGCCAGCGTACATGTCACCTCCGCCGGAGAAGTTCTCGTCGGCCAGAGTATGGGTGAGGTTGTGCAGCAGGTGGCCAATATCCTCCTGGAAGCCTACGACGTTGGTAGCAATGGCAGCGTGTGACTCCTGCATGGTAATGGTGAGGTCTTGGGTGGTCTTCTCTGTGCCGCTGATCTCCTGGTTGAGGCACATGGCCTTGTGCATGGGGAACCACGTGATCTCGTCAGTGTACAGCTTGTGGCGCACATAGTACTCGAGCCCATCGTCGTCGTCCTTGTCTTGCTCCCATAGAAAGAAGATGAAGTACAGGTAGTTCCACATGTGGTGGTCTTCTCTGATGTGTCGCTTGAAGCCGTCAGGCTGGTCGCTAGCCCTATCGAAGGTCTGTCTGTTGATGCTGCAGATGAAGCATGTCTCGAGCGTGTTCATGAGCCTCTCTGTCTTGAGGGCACGAAGGGAGGAGAAGGTGTCAATAACAATACCGAAGATGATATTGATGAACACCACGAGCACCACTATAAACCACATGAGATCTAATAGCAGGCGCTCGTCCTTGGCGTGGTACATGTTGTCGCCGATTCCTCCGCCGTTCTGCAGGCCATAGCTGATGCAGAACTTAGTGCAGTGGTATAGTGTGTCGCAGAAGGGGTCTACGTCTCCACTATCCACGCTGTCGCGGTAATACCAGAAGGTATAGAAGCTGAAGATGAAGCATACGAAGGTGCCCAATAGCAGTGCATAGCCCAGCTGCACACGAGGCTGGATCACAGCATTCAACACGTCACCCGTGGTGACATCCTTGACCACGATGTCTAGCAATAACAGGGCGATGAAGTAGTGAGCTACGGCAGTTCCTAACACAGCGATGACGACGTAAATGAGATAGTACATGGTCATGGGGTCCAGGGCTGTGTACATCAACGCCTGCCATTCGTTCAGAGTGCCGCCCTGCATGAGGCCGCGGTAGATAACGGGCGATCGCACCACGATGGTAAGGATTGCGGTGAAGACTGCCACGCCAATCTGCAGGCCATTTAGGATAGAAATAGTGAGGTCGATGTTATCGGGGATACTGGGCTCTGCGCCATACTTGGCCTGGTAGTAGGCGATCATCAGAGAGTTGATGGTAAAGGCCAGCACGAAGGTGATCCACGTGGCTCTATCCTGCATGGTACGACTGAACACCCCGGCAATGCCCAGGTGGGTCAGCTCCTCCTGGTGCTTGACCTCCCTGTAAAGGTCCCTAGAGCGAATCAAGAAGTCGATTAGCTTGTTCTCGGGGTTACTCCTGTCGATGGTCGTCACCAAGCGATCCATGGAGCTCTTGGCCAGCAGCCCGCAGATGTCGGGCTTGGGGAAGAAGCGGCGGTTGAGCACACCATTCCAGCTGATTTCCACACTAGCTGTAGCTTCCATGTCCATTTCGAATCCTCCCTCCTCCTCCAGCTCCTCCCTGAGAGAGGGCTTGTAGTCACACAACATCTGCAGCAGCACGCCACAGTCCGTCTGCAGGCTCACCTGCTCCTCGCTGAGGTCAGCTGATTTGTTCTCATCGAACTGCGGGGGCTTGGATAGCTGCAAGATTATGTCTAGATGAATCACGCTGAGGATGCGCTCTGTGACTTGATCCTTGGGCATCTGCCCCTCCAACAGGGCAGAGATGGTGTCTAAGCAGCACTTCTTCACGCCAATCTCCTCGTCGTCATCACAGTCATTTACCGTCTTGCTGCGCAGCACACGGTTCTGTACTTCCAGCAAGTCAGTGTTCAGTGCGAAATGAGCCTGGTTCCCCATACATGGGCCTTGGATCACCTCCACAATCACGTCGCCCACAGCGGTGGCTGCAGCAGTCGAAGTACGGCAACGAATGCGACTCAGCGTGTTGAAATACATCACGAAGTCGTCGAGTAAGTTTACGTTCTGCACATTGTGCGGCTGCTCCCTCATGATGTCCTGGTTGGGCAGGTAGTGGCCCTCACTGAGCAGCTGCAACATGCGAATCAAAAGAATCGACTCCGGGGGCTCTGGGTCCTCGCCCTCTTCAAGTATAATCACATCATTCCACTTGTGCCACGCGATGAGTGTATGGATGGTGTGCCTGCACTGCTTGAAGAATAGCTCAGAGTCGGTCTTGGTGAGGTAGCTGTGTACAGCACTCTGCACCTCTCTAGCTCCGCCCTCCTTAAACAGCATGCCCGTCATGAGCTTGATTACTTCCATCTGCAGGTCTTCCGGCACGCCAATGGCCACCAGGTCGCAACAGATGCCTACCACGCCATTCTCATTGAGTGCTGTGATCGTAGGAGCAGCACGTTCATCCTCCTCATCGCCTCCATCATCGTCTCTCTCGAAGATGGTCATGCCCATCTTATTCTCTATCATGGTCCTGAAGGCCTTGATAATGAAGGTCACGCTGCTCACGCAGTCAGGTACCAGCCTCCTCTCGCCGTCAACTGTGCTCATGTTCTCCCGAATATGGCTTACAAGCTTCTGGATGAAAGGTTCGAAGCGAATCTCACTATCGCTGGTGCTATCTCGCAGATAGGGCATGCGCTCGATGCAGGCGATGAAGAGCTTGCTCTCGTCCTGGATCTCTTGCTGGATGTCCTCGTCCTTCTCGATCTCCTCCAGGAACTCAGTAAATTTGTCGTGCACCTGTCTTTCGTGGACCAAGTCCTGGGGCACATCTTCCTCGTTAGTCTCCTCCTGCTCTTCTTGCACCACGTGGCGCTGCAACTCTCGGTAGA
>MDTE01021064.1_pt1 | contig 14320 bp, 9 predicted proteins | sample 811231 | NCBI WGS metagenome assembly MDTE01 (sample SAMN05326651, study PRJNA326480) | marine metagenome | isolation source: seawater | place: Indian Ocean: Red Sea | collected 2010 | reverse complement strand
TTCAAATCGAAGATCATCTGTACGCTCGGGCCGGTGTCGAGAACGGTGGAGATTTTGGAACAGATGTTGCGCGCCGGCATGTCCATCGCGCGATTCAACTTTTCGCACGGGTCGCACGAGTACCACCAAGAGACGTTGGATAACCTTCGCACGGCGTGCGCGAACACTGGCATTCAGTGCGGTGTCTTGCTCGACACCAAGGGTCCGGAGATTCGCACGGGTATGCTCGCGTGCGGCGGTCCGGTGATGCTCGAGGCTGGCAACGAAGTCATCTTGACCACCGATTACGAGTTCAAGGGAAGCGCGGAAAAGATTGCCGTGTCCTACCCGGATTTGGCCAAGGACGTTGAGCCGGGCTCTAAGATTCTCTGCGCCGACGGTTCGGTTACCTTCACCGTGCTCGAGTGCGACGTCGCCAAGGGCGAGGTGAAGTGCAGACTCGAAAACAGCGCCAAGCTCGGCGAACGCAAGAACATGAACTTGCCGGGCGCCGTCGTCAACTTGCCGACGATCACCGAGAAGGATCGTCACGATTTGCTCGAGTGGGGTGTGAAGAACAACGTTGATTTCATCGCGGCGTCCTTCGTGCGCAAGGGTAGCGACGTCGAGTACATCCGCTCCGTGCTCGGCGACTTCGCCAACAGCGTGTCCATCATCTCCAAGGTTGAAAACATGGAAGGTTTGGACAACTTTGACGACATCGTCGCCAAGTCTGACGGCGTCATGGTCGCTCGCGGTGATTTGGGCATGGAAATCCGCATGGAACAAATCTTCTTGGCGCAAAAGCGCATGATCAAGCGATGCAACTACGCGGGTAAGCCCGTCGTGACGGCGACGCAAATGCTCGAGTCCATGACCGGCGCCCCGCGCCCGACTCGTGCGGAAGCGACTGACGTTGCGAACGCCATCCTCGACGGCACCGATGCCGTGATGCTTTCTGGCGAGACCGCCGCGGGCAACTACGCGCTCGATGCCGTCAAGTGCATGGCGTCCATCTGCCGCGAAGCCGAGGCGTACGTCGACAACGTCGCGAGCTACTTCCAAATTCTCGAGCACCAACAAATCCCGATGCCCATCTCGGAATCCATCGCGTCGTCCGCCGTTCGTACGGCTCAAAAGGTCGAAGCCGCGCTCATCATCACCCTGTCCAGAACCGGTCACACCGCTCGCTTGATCGCCAAGTATCGTCCCGGCGTGCGCGTCGTCAACGTGTGCATCGAAGAACCCGAGTTCCCGGGCCGTGCGTTGAACGTTCTTCACCGCTCTCTCGCCACGCGCGGTCTCGTGCCTATATTAGAGAATCCGGCGTGGAGAGGCGACAGCGGTCACCCGCAAGAGGTGATGCGCAACGCCATCATCTACTGTCGGGACATTCTCGGCTTGGTCAAGCCCGGCGACCACATCGTCGGCGTGCACCGCATCATGGGCGAAGCCGTGCTCAAGGTGGTCCAAGTTCCAGAGTAAGCGTGGTGCGCGGACGCCACGCACGAACGTCATATTCTTTCTCGCACGAAACGCATCTTCGCGATAGCACGTAATAAATTTAAATTAACAACGAAGCGCGCCGAGCGCCGAGCGTAGAGGAGACTGCGAATCCCATCCTCGCGTCACTTCCCCGCGCGCACCGCCACAATCTTCGGCGCGCACGCGCACGCGCACGCGCGATGATCAGGTTTATCTTGCTCCAAAACCGACAGGGCAAGACCCGTCTCGCCAAGTATTACGTCCCGCTCGCGGACGACGAGAAGCGAAAATTAGAGTACGAGGTGCACCGACTCGTCGTCAATCGCGACCCGACACACACGAATTTCGTCGAGTTTCGAAACTACAAGGTTGTGTACCGACGATACGCGGGTTTATTCTTCTCTCTGTGCGTCGATCTGAACGATAACGAGCTCACGCACTTGGAATCCATTCACTTATTCGTCGAGATGCTGGATCACTTCTTTGCCAACGTGTGCGAGCTCGACCTCGTGTTCAACTTTCAAAAGGTGTATCTGCTCGTGGACGAGTTCATACTCGGCGGGGAGCTGCAAGACACGAGTAAGCGTGCGATCATGGAGCGATTGGCGGAGTTGGAACGGGTGAAGGATTGAGAGATCGGGTCGGGGAGAGGAGGAGGAGAAGGGGCGAGTTCTTTTTCCGGACCGTCGCGCGGACGACCGCGCGGGCGGAAACGTAGTCATACCTAGAAACTAGCGCATCAAATACAAATGCAGGCTTAGACTAATGATCGTTCGATGAGGACGCTCGCGTTGTACGTCGCGTGCGCCAAGATGGATGCTCGCACGCCTCCGGGACTCTGCCGAGCGAGCGCGAAGAGCGAGCCGCACGTCGCCAGGGATGCGAAATCTTGCGGTGAAAAGTGCGCGGCGGCGAAGATGATCGATGAAAGTGCGATCGCGAGAACGTCGGAACGCGTTCGGGCGCGTATGTCTTCGCACAAGAACCCACGAAAGAAGAGTTCCTCGAGAAACGGAGCCACCGCGCACGAAGCGGCGACAGAGCACGCCGTCGCCAAAGGATCTTCGGCGCTCTCCATGAGGCTCGACGAGTCCACGCTCGAGTCGACTTGAAAATTAAATAGCGACGCGTACACGGCATCGACGATCCGCGACGCGACGCTCGCGGTGAGTCCGTAACGAAGACCCTCCGACGCGACTCCAACCGACGCCGGGGCGAACGAATGCGCGACGCCTCGATCGATGCCGTCGAGAGCGCGCACCGTCGCGACGGCTTTCGCGCTTTCACACGCGAGCATAATGACGCTCAACGTCATGGCTCGCTCACCCGCGACATCCGCCGAAGACGCGACCTCGCCGACGCCGACGGTTGCGAGAGCGCTCGGGACGACGTAACCGAAAATAACCCACGCGTACGCAAATTTCGCCGACGCGTCGACGAGATCGCCCACCGGGACGCCGACCATCGCGTTTCCGTCGTCTTCGGCGCCGCTCTCGAGCGCGCACGAGCGAGTGCGCGACCGTTGAAGACGACGACCGAAGATGCGCCTGGGACTCTGAGAGCGCGCCGCGTGTCGCGCGCCCTCGGACGCCGCCGCCGGCGCGACCACTCGCGCGAGGACCGCGGAACGCGCGAGCGTCATCGCACGCGTGCGTTCGCGCGTCGCGCGAACGCGCGAACGCGCCCCGCGCGGCGGTGTGACGTGGAAAGTAGTCGCGTCGAGAGGAGAGGAGAGGCGCGCTGTTTACTGGATGAACCTTCTCATGGCTATTTCACACGCGACGCTACACAAGCGCACCGTCTCATGCATTCAATCTAGATGATGGAGCTCGCGGCGCTCGCGACCCGCGGCCAGAGGTCGGCGCATTCCTTGGCGACCGGCCCCGCGATGGCGCTCCCCTTCAACTCACCCTTCGGGTTGCAAATGACGCCCGCGTTATCCTCAAAGTAGATGATCAACCCTTCCTTACGACGAATCGGCTTACGCTGACGCACGATGATCGCCGGGAAAACCTTCTTACGCAAGTCCGGCTTACCCTTCTTCACCGTCGCCATGACCATGGAACCCGGGTTAGCCGCCGGAAGTCGGTTCTGGCGGGAACCCCATCCTACGCGCGCGAAACGAATCGTTCGAGTCAGTCGTCACGTTCGTCACCATCGTCGATCGAGCGGTCGAAAATCACGCGACGACTCGCACGTCGTCCAAGGAGTCACCCCTAGCGTCCGTCTCGCGAGAACTCGCGTCGTCATCGACCCGCGCGTCCTCTCCTCGCGCGCCCGTCTCCCAGGGTTTTCGTGCGCGCGCGAGACGAACGTACTCTTGACGGCGATCATGTACAGGTTCTTCGCCCCCGTGTTGTCCGCGCAGTTCACCACCGCGCCGACGGGGAGACCGTAGGACATCTTGTACTTGGTACCGGAGGCGTTACCGCCACCTGCGTCGATCGCGCGCGCGCGGAGTCAGTCATCATCGTCCATCCAGTGGAAAGCCCTAGAGCGCTCGCGCGGAGCGGATCTCTCGCGCGGGCGCGCGCGTGCGGTCGAAATCGCGACCTCGCGAACGAGCGCGGGCGCGTGCGCGCGGGGGAAACGATATCGTTCGTCGCACCTCTCTTGCTCATGGCTGCTCGTGAGCTCGCGCGCGTCAGAAAGGCGGAACGCGCGGACGCGCGCGCGAGGTCGCGGACGCGCTGCGCGGGATGTTCCGTACGTCCGATCGTTTGGTTTCCACACGGAATGATACATCCTCTTGTTTGTCTTTTAGTACAAGTACTACATGTGCGCTACGCTAAAAACTATCGTGAATCGCTAAACTTTACGTGATCCTCCTGAATCACACACACTATGTATCATTCGGACAAGCGGTACCCCGCACATCGCGCGCCAATCGGTCCACCCGCGCGATCAACCGCTCGCATCGTCGTCGACACGCGCGAACGTCGGCGCGCGCGACGCCCTCGATCGCCTCTCGCGCGAACATCGCGTCCGCTTTCGCCCTCGCGCACGGTCCCTCGCGCGTCGCGCGAAGAGCGCGCGTCTCCTCGAGGAAATCTTTCGCCCGCGATTTCGCGTGCGCCACCGCGTAGGAGTGCCCGAGCGTCGGTTCGTGCGCCAACCGCGCGATCGTCGCCTCGATCTGGCACGCGTCGACGAGGATCGCGGGCGACGCGCTCGGGGACGCCGGCGCGTCGGTGGACATTCGCGCGTCGGACGATCGGCGTCCGCGAGGCGAGAAGTGGTGCTCCGCGACGGTCGTCACTGCCGCGCGCGAGGCGACGCCGCGAGGCGCGATGTCGACCTCTCGCGGAACCGCGCGCGCGCTCGCCGTCGTCTCTCGCGCGGTCGATCGCGTCCGCGCGTCGAGGACGACGGATGCGCGCGTCGAACGCGCGTTCGAGGCGACGGCGCGAGGACCTCGAACCGTTAGTTCGCGCGCGGATGCCGACGCGATGCGCGCGACTGGGACGGCGGAACGAGGCGCGCGCGCGAACGAGGCGCGAGACGCGTTGATTTTAGTGGATTTAATGCGCGCGGTGCGCGCGAGAGGCCATCTCACCGCACCGTTGGACCCCTTGGGACGATCCTTGGGGCCGATTACCAAAGGGTACGAAACCATGGAGGCGACGACGCCGGCGGACGCCAGGGACATTCACGCCATGTTACAGGGGTATCCCGATCACTTTTACGTCGGGGGAGAGTGTGTGAGTCTGTCGACATATCTGGGGTTGTCGGACGCGACGCCGACGCGGGAGTTTTATTTGGGAGAAGACGCGACGACGTTGGATCCGAGTGGAACGAGGACCAAGACGTCGTGGCGGGCGAATGAATTATTCGAACGTTTGAGGGACGTGTATTGCGGTACGATGAGCGTCGAGTGTCATCATTTGACGAGCAAGTCGAAGAAGCGTTGGTTGAGGGAACAAGTGGAGAGTGGACCGGTGAGTCCGCGCGCGAAGGATCGACGGCGAACGCTGAATAGACTGCTCGTCGCGGATCATTTGGAAAAGTTTTTAGCGGAGAAATTTCCATCGGTGAAGAGATTTGGTTTAGAGGGCGCGGAGAGTTTAGTTCCCGGTTTACAGGCGTTCGTCGAGCGCGCTGCGGAGCGAGGTGTGGAGAGCATCGTCATCGGAATGGCGCATCGAGGAAGGCTCAACGTCTTGCACAACGTCTTTAGAAAACCTCTGGGTGCGATTTGCGCTGAAATCGTGGACGACAGATCTTCTTTTTTCGTCGGCGACGTGCGATATCATCTCGGCGCGCGTACAGTGGTGGACGTCGCGGTCGAAGACGGCTCAGAGGCTCGACAAGTCGCGTTGAGTCTCGTGCCGAATCCTAGTCATTTAGAGATGGTCAACGCCGTGGTCAGCGGCGTGGTGCGAGCGCAACAGTTTAGGCGCGATCCGGACGGAAAGGGTGAAGCCGCGCGCTCACGTGTTCTGCCGTTGTTACTTCACGGCGACGCATCGTTCTGTGGGCTCGGACAGAACGCAGAAGTCATGCAGTTGCAAGATTTGCCGGATTACACGACGGGAGGAACAGTGCACGTCGTGGTGAATAACCAAATCGGTTTCACCACCGTTCCTCGCCGGGCGCGTTCGAGTCCACACCCGAGCGATGTGGCAAAAGCGTACGGCGCGCCGATCATACACGTCAACGGCGACGATCCAGACGCCGTCGTTCGAGCCATGCAGCTGGCGGCTGATTATCGCACGGAATTCCAATCCGACGTCGTCGTCAATTACGTGTGCTACCGTAGATTCGGTCACAACGAGCTCGATGATCCATCGATCACGTTGCCACTCATGTCTAGAAGAATACAAGCCACGTGCAGAGTCGCGGAGACGTACGCGAACGCGTGTGTGGCGGATGGTTTGTTGGCGGGCGACGAACTGAGTTCCGTGCGAGAAGAAATCAAGAAAGACTTCGTAGCGGACAGCGCCACGCATCAGGATTTCGTTCAAACCACCGAGTCGTGGCTTGCGACGACGCATTCGGTGAAGAACGGTATTTCAGGTCGAGAGGCGCTTTTGACGGCGTCTGGAACGGGCATGCCGTCGGACGCTCTGAAGGAGATTTGTCACTCCATCACGTCCCCGCCGGAGGAATTAGACTTTGAACTTCATCCGTACGTGAAGACGCTCTTTGAGGCGCGCCGGCGAGCCATGGAGCCGGAGGCGCAGAAAGGCGCCGGTAAAATAGATTGGGCCACGGCCGAGGCTCTCGCTTTCGGTTCTCTACTCATGCACCCGTGCGATGAGCGATGGCAAAACCACGTCGCGTGGTGGAAGGGCCAAAAAGAGGAAGATCGAGTGGGATCGCACGTTCACGTGCGATTGAGCGGACAAGATTGCGTTCGAGGGACATTTAATCAGCGTCACGCGGCGGTGTACTGCAGTCGCACGTCATACGAGCACATACCTCTGGACAACATGCGCATAGGCCCGCAAGATAAATTTTGTGCCGCCAACTCGCCGTTGAGCGAACACGCGGTGCTGGGATTCGAGTACGGCTTCGCGTCGGAAATCGGTAAAGAAGCGCTCGTTTTATGGGAGGCGCAGTTTGGTGACTTTGCAAATAACGCCCAAGTCATCATCGATCAATTCATTTGCTCTGGCGAAGAGCGATGGGGCCAGAGGAGTAAAATCGTCCTTCTACTACCTCACGGTTACGAAGGACAAGGTCCGGATCACTCTTCAGCGAGACCCGAGCGTTGGCTCGCCGCGGCGAACGATGATCCAGACTCTTTACCGGGCAACACGGAATGGGACGTCGCAATCGCCGAGCGCACGTTCGACGCGCTCAAACCCTGCGAAGACGATTTCATCGACCTCGAGAGCGTCAGGTCAAAGCTTTGCCGCGAGGACAGCACCGAGAGCAATGCACACGGAAGATACGCGGGCGAGGCTCACGAGAGTGGTATGTGGGACGACGTCGAGGCGTATTTCGGACCCACCGGCAAAATTCACAGACGGGATTGGATTCGGTACATGCGGCACCGCGCGCGAGCGTCCGTCATGTTGCGCGCCAACTTCATCATGGTCCAGCCGTCCACGCCAGCGCAGTATTTCCACGCGTTGCGTCGCCAAGCGAGTTCGCCACACACGAAGCCTCTCGTCGTGCTCACGCCGAAAACGCTCCTTCATCACAAACACTGCGTGTCGAAACTGCTCGACTTTGCTCCAAGGTCTTCGTTCCGCCGCGTCATCGCCGACGGAGACGCTGGCGACGACGTGACGCGACACGAACACATCCCGCTCAAGCCGACTTCAGAGATCAAACGCGTAATTTTCTGCACGGGAAAGATATACTACCAACTCGCCCGCCAACGATTGACGAAGAAGATTGACGATGTCGCCCTCGTGCGCGTCGAGCAACTCTTCCCATTCCCGCATGACGCCCTGGCGCGTCGAATCCAACGTTATCCCAACGCTCACTTCGTCTGGGCGCAGGAGGAACCCAAAAATATGGGCTACTGGGCCTTCGTCGCCCCTCGCATCGCCACCACCATGCGCATCAGTCGCGCGCTCAACGACGCCGGTTTACGTTTCATCGGTCGGCCGCCCAGCGCGGCGCCCGCGACCGGTTCGCTCGCCATTCATAACGCCGAAAACTCTCGAATCATCGCCCAAGCCTTAGATTCGAGCGACGACGCCGTGTTGTAACATTTTCTCCATCGCACGCGCGAACGAACGTCCCCGCTCGCGTCGGCGCTTCGCACCTGTCGCTCGCGCTTTAAATCACCTTCGCCTCACCTCGCGACGCGGGTCATCCGCCATGTCTCGCGCGTCCCCCTCGCGCGCGGCGGACGAGCGAGACGACGATGACCCACCGACGCGCGCCCTGTTCGCGTGTTACCTCGTCGTCTCGCTCGATCCGTCCCGACGAGGAAAATCGTACGTCGGTTTCACCGTCAATCCCCCGCGACGCTTGGCGCAGCACAACGGTGCGATCGCGAACGGTGCGCGGTACACGGCGTCGCTGCGACCGTGTGAGATGGTGCTCGTCGTCTCCGGCTTCGCGAGCAAGACGCAGGCGTTACAGTTTGAGTGGGCGTGGCAGCATCCGGCGCGCTCGAGGGCGACGCGAGAGGCGGCGGCGCGCGCGAAGATCACCGATAAGTCCACGGCGCCGACGAAAAAGGCGCAGTTGATGTGCGAGATGCTTGGATTGGCACCGTGGCGGCACATGCCGTTGTCGGTGCACTGCATGAGCGAGAGGGGAACGGCGTTGATTGAAAAATATAGAGGGACGATTCCGTCGCACGTGGACGTGGCGGAAACGACGACGCGAGAGATGGAGCGTCTGGTGGAGCTGAGCGGGAACGCGGGACGGGACGAGGATGATGGCACAGATATGGGCGAGCGCTCGCTGAACGTGGACGCGAACGGGGAGATCGGAACGCCGAGCGTGTCGACGGCGGCGGCGACGACGGCGTGCAGAGCGAGCGCGTGCGGGAAATTAGTGCAGATCGATAGAAGTGTCGGGTGCACCGCGTGCGGTGCGCGATTTCACGCAACGTGTTTAGCGAGACACTTCTTTGACAGCGTAGGGGACGAAGCGCTGACGTGGAGGAGTCGTTTGATTCCAGAGGCGGGACCGTGCGCGAGTTGCGGGCACCGTCTCACTTGGGGTGCCGTATTGCGAGCCAACGCGCCGCGAATCACGACGTCCACCGCTGCCAGTCCGCTCGTGAAAAGTAACAACGATGACGACGGCGTGACCTCGGCGGAGAAACTCCGAAGGGTGCAATCGGTGGAGAGGCGGGAAAAAGAGCGCGCGCGCGTGCGGTCTTGGGCGAGAGACATTTCAGACGAGAGCGAAAGCGAGAGCGACGGCGCGGAACTCGACTTTGTGTCATCCCTGTGTTAGATGTTGTACATTAGATATTCAGCGCGTGGATTGTGCTAATGCATTCGCGATGATGTCCGCCACGCGCGCCCGTGGATCGCCGCGAATGCACTGCGCGACCGTCTTTGCGGTTCGGTGCATACTTTCGTCTCGCAGAGTTTGTTCGAGCGTGCGAGCCAATACTTTTGAAGTCAAACGGTGCATCGGAATGACTCTCGCCACGTTTAAACGCGAAAGCAACGCGGCGTTGTGGTGTTGATCGAACGCGGCAGGCACAACGACATGCTTCATCGCGGATCGCAGCGCCGCGGCGGCGCACCCGATTGTTCCATGGTACACCAATGCGCTCAAACGCACGCGTCCCTCGACACACGCTGTGAGGGGTAGGTAATTGACGTGAAGCACGTTCAGAGGCAAGTCGCGTTTCTCGAAATGACTCCGATCGGTCGTCAGGAAGATTGCCTTGGCGATTCCCCCGCCGAGGCGAGCCATCGCCTTTGCGGCTTTGCGGAAAAACTTTGAGGCGAAGGGTGGATGTCCGCTCGCAGAAACGAAGGCGACGGTGGGTACATCGTCGCTCGTCACGAACTCTTGCACGCGTGAAATGGCGCACTCGTGCGCGTCGCTCGAGTCCGCGTGTGCGTAAGGAAAATCAACCTGATGCACGACGCGAGCAGTGTTTGATTTCACGATGGAGAACACCTCGGGAAACATGGCGACCACGTGTCGACACAAAAACCATCCCTCTGCGGCGAAGACGCCTCTAACGGGTTTCTTTATGCCGAGCCTCTTCCGTCTGAACGCGTTGAGCTCGGGCGCGAAGACTCGATCGACGAAGAAATCGGCGATCCGGCGCGCCGCGCGCTTCGGGAGGAACCGCATCATCCCAGCCAGAAATGGCAACACGCACTCATCCGACGTTCGAAGCAATGCCGGGGACAACACCACCGAGTAACACTTCACGTTCGGATGTTCGTCCTGTTCCTCCAACAATCGTACGGCGAGATCCAGCGTGTGCGCCAGAATGATCGTTCGATCCGCGCCTTCGACGAGCTTTGTCAACGCGTCGAAATGCTCGTCCAAATGCGACAACCACCACCGCACCACGCGTCGCCCGTCTCTCGCGTGCGACATCTCGCCAGTCGATCGACACAACATCTCCTCGTACTCTCTCTCGTCCCCGACCGCCACGAAACGCACGTCATCCCGCAATTCAGACTGAAAGTATGGATTCGTCGCGCACGCCACGTCGAGCTCGCCGCCGAACGCCGCGCCAATCACATTCGCCATCCACAGACACGGCGCCACGTCCCCGACGCTGCCGTAACACGCGCTCACGACTACCCGCGACCGCACGCATCGCATCCGCACCGACTCCCGCGCCGCGATGTGCGCCGTTCGAGCGTCACACGCTCGAGGCCTTCGGTGCACTTTTTCGTCACCTTTTCATCCGACCGACCGACCGACCGACCGACCGACCGACCGACGACCCGACGCGACAGCGCGACGGCGCGACCGACGAACGCGCGCGAGGGAACGAGGGAACGCGCGCGACGCGACGCGACGCGAGGGGTCGACCGCGATCGCGCGACGCGAGGGGTCGACGGGCGCGTCATCGTCATGTCGCCGCCGGGGACGCGCGCGCGCGCGAATGTGACCGCGGTCGTCGGTGGCGTCGTCGGTGACCGCGGTCGTCGGCGCGGGAAGGGCGAACGCGCGCGGCGATGCGCGAGGAGCGTCGTCGGCGTCCGCGCGTTGCGACCGAACGCGGAGTGGCCGCCGGAGGATGTGTGGGAGGACTTCGTCGCCGCGCACGCGGGCGAGTACGCGGGCGCGGCGGCGACGTTCGATGGAAAGACGGGACGCGCGATGCCTCTTCCGGAACGGTACGTCCCGGATGCGTTCAAAGAGTACGGCGTGGACGTGATGGAGTGGCAGATCGTCACCCGAGGGGCGATGACGAACGATGGGGATGGATTGAGACTGGAGACGTCTCGTTTGTATCCGGAAGCCGGGTGCGAGTACGGGAAGAGCGACGTCGCGATGACCGAGTCGTTGGACGTGTGCGCGGGCGGACAGATGGGGAAAATGTTCATAGTGCAAGGGTGTTACGCCGATGGACCGAAAATTCTGCCCGAGTGCGTCGAGGGCGCGGAGGCGAAATTTACGTTTGCATTCGCCGAGGAGGATGCTCCCGGCGAACGGCGTCGAGTTGAAATCACGGTCAAAGCGGCGCCGGGCGAAAAGCGAGACTGGAGAATGTCAAAAGTAGACGTCACACACGAGACGTCCAGCGAATCGGGGCTCAAGGCGAAGAGTCCGGCGGAGGGTGATATTTTAGCGGAGGACGCGGTGAGTTTGGGAGAATGGAGAGCGGTCAACGGCGTCACTTTCATAGCGATCGAGGCTTTGGAGGACGTGCCCGAGGATCGCGACGCGGAGAGCGCGAGCGGTTCGTCCGCCGCCGCGGGCGCGGCGCAAAAGCTCGCGCGGGAGAAACCGGATGACCGCGCGATCGTCGCCGCCGCCGCTGCCGAAAAAGAAGCCGAAGAAAAACGGGCGAAAGAGGAAAGAGAAGCGGCGGCGCGCGAGCCAGAGGGCATGATCGTCGTTCCGTGGTGGGCGGTCAAATCTCCGTCGAGTTGGTCCATGGGCGGCGAGTACGTCGTCGGAGGAAATTCTCCTCTCGTCTTTTTGCCCAATAACATTTGGGTGCTCATAGAATCCGTGGACGATCAACTCGTCGTCGAGTGCGGGCGGTACGACCAGGGCGCTCCCGGACGCGATTTCGACGAAACCGAGCGACGCGTCATCGCGCGACGATATCGCAAGGGTCGATTCGTGTCAACATTTTTCGTTCGCGAGTGCAGGCTCGATCCCGAAGAACGCGAAGACGAAAAGGAAGAGTTTGACATTTTCGACGACTTAGACGGCCTCGACGATCGATAGTTCGCGTCGCTCATGTAACAGTACCTCGCCATCGGCGCTCCCGAAACGGCGCGAACGCGACGCTCGACACGAGCCGCCTCGACGCGCGCTCGAAAATTGTTCTGTTCTGTTGGCTCTCTGTCGCCAAAACGCGCCCCGTCTCGCGCGCGAGAGACGCGTCGAGGATCCGATGCGCGCGGGAGACACGTCGTACGAGACGAACGTTCGAGCCGCGGCGCTCGAAATCATCGCCGAGGAGCGCGCGACTCGACCGCGAGAAGATGATTATCGTTCGAGCGGTCCAACGGCCGAGACGTCGTCATCTTTTGCATCGTTCGACGACGACGGCGTCTCGACGACGACGCTGAGCGACGAGGATCGAGCCCACGCGAAAATACTCATGCGCGATCTGCCGAGAGTGCTGCGGGAGTTGGAGTCGGGGACGGCGTCGGACGCCCGGGCGCTCGCGGAGACGCGACGGGACGTCGCCGACGAGGACTCGCTCTCGGCGGTATCGGCGCACGCCGAGACGTCGAGACTGGATGACGAGGAGGAGAACGATGACACCGACCCGGTGTCCGCGCTGGAGCGGCTCGGCGCGCTGGAGGCTGAGTTGCGCGAGATCCTGGGAGACGGGATAGTGGACAGAGCTCTCGAGACGGTGAACTCGCCGAGTCGCGAGCCGGAGGTGGTGCCTCAGTCGACGTCGGCGCCGATCTCGCCGCCGAGACCGAGAGCGAAGCTCAGTTTGATGCCGACGCCGTTGGGTAAGGGCGATCGAGCGGAGAGTTTTGAACCTCCGATACCGTCGGCGAAGAAGAGCGTGGAAAAGGAAAAGAGCGAATGGGATCCGTATGCGGCTTTCATCGGCATGAAAGGGAAAAGGGCACCGGATGCGTCGGAACCGCGCGCGAGAGAGACTTCCGCGCCGACAGAACAACCGATGCGTTTTCCTCTCGACGTGTCGTTGACGCACACCGAGACTCTCAGAATGATGAACGACTTGGAGCAGAGGGTAAAGGAAAAACCGACGGTTTCGTCGAGGCTCAGACGAACCGAGGCGACTATCGAGGACATCGCGGCGGCGGATGAGCGCGACGAGTCACGATTCTCGCGTGAATACACGCGACAGGACGCGGAGACGATTATCAAGCTCGCGCGCGACGTTGGTCCCACGGGTCTATGCGTCGATCCCGAAGAAGAGCCCGGCTCGCGCGAGGGACCGATAGCGCCAACGGCACCACCAGTCACACTGATGACCGACCACGAGGCGACTGTCTCTGAGATGAAATCGGGGCCCGATTCCGCACGCTGGAGTGCTCCGATGGCGGGCATTGAGAGCATCGCCGAGTTTAAGCAGATGATGGACTCGATTTTCTCGGAGGACGAGTGAGCGAGATTTACTATCGTAGGATATTTAATAGCAAACCAGCGGAATCGTTGCTGCGGGACTCGTAACGTGCGGGACGAATATAGCACAGATGAGCGAAAGAATGTTTAGAAGTCGTTACCGACCGGGCACTCAACGACCTTCAAGATCGCTTCGCCCAGGAGACGGTGAACGCCAACAATGGAGTCACCCGGCTTGATCAAGCCGAGCGTATCACGCGCGTAGAGGATGGCGTTACGCATGACTTGCTGCGGGACAACGGCGTTACCTTGAGCCCACTCCGGCGGTTGAATAATCGGAATGATGCCGCGGCTGATGAGAGAACGGCGGGCAGTGCTCGCCGGATCCTTCTCTTCGGCGTAGCAGACAGACAAGATGGGTGCGCTCGGCCTGTATTTGGAGATCAAGCGAGCGGTGGTACCAGTTCTGGACAGGGTGATGATGAGCGCGGCTTCGACCTTTTGAGCCGTACGAACGGCGGACGACGCCATGGATTCCGAGATGGACATCGGGATCGGTTGGTGCTCGAGAATTTGGAAGTAGCTCGCGACGTTGTCGACGTACGCCTCGGCTTCGCGGCAGATGGACGCCATGCACGTGACGGCATCGAGCGCGTAGTTGCCCGCGGCGGTCTCGCCAGAAAGCATCACGGCATCGGTGCCGTCGAGGATGGCGTTCGCAACGTCA
>MDTE01011151.1_pt1 | contig 14322 bp, 13 predicted proteins | sample 811231 | NCBI WGS metagenome assembly MDTE01 (sample SAMN05326651, study PRJNA326480) | marine metagenome | isolation source: seawater | place: Indian Ocean: Red Sea | collected 2010 | reverse complement strand
TCTTTTCAAGTGATTGGTCCGTGATGAGAGTTTGATCAGCTAATTGATCAGTGGCTTTTTCCTTACCAATTATATTCTGTTCTGATGAATTCTTGCTTAACTCTAATAATCCCAAGATAGCCCCTGAACCAACGATTAAGACCAAAGCTGAAGTTCCCAAAAAAGAAGATCCAACCTCTAGTGTTGACCGTATAAAAGATTTCTTAAAGTTTGATATTTTCAATCTGAGGGGAGAGGAAATCAATTGCCCACTGAAAAGATCTGATGACTTATCTTCTGACCCATCAGTATCCTCAGATGCATAATCTGGCACTCCTCCTGGCATGGGAAGCGTATTACTTGAATCAACCTCCTCTAGAGGTAAATCCTTCTCAGATTTTTCGCTAGAGAACGGGGATAAGAAAGAGAAGCTTGATTTGGTGATACCAAAAGCCCCCTTTCTTTCAAGGCCTTCCACATACGCCTGTACATCTCTATCTGCAAACCATGCTTCAAGGTCTATTGGTTCAACATCCACATCCCTATAACCAGGAAGCACATCTTGTCTTAACCAATCTCGACAGTAATCACAAAGAGCAGCTAATGCTTCCCCCGGATAACTATCTAACCAGTTTTTAAGACCTTCATCTGAGCTATTTCGAAACTGAACCTCAGACTGGCTTACGTCAGCAAGCAAAAGGTTCATACAGCCCAACAAGGGATATTTATCAACTCCATGCAAATCAAGACTTTTCAAGTATTTTCTTGCTTGATTAACCCGTTCAGGCTTTCTCTGCGAGAAACCCGCTGCCACCAAAGCAACAACAGCTAGAAAGCCTGATTCCGCAGAACCTCTCTTCTGCCATTTAATAAATAGATCAAGTTGCTCCTGAACAGTTAGAAACTTACGGATCTGCTGAAAGAACAATTCAAAATCAGGTTGACTAAGTCCCCCAATTGACTGAGCAGAATTATTTCCCTCTAGGCCACCTCTTTGGCGAACCAAACCATCAAGAAGATCAAGACCTTCTTGATGAAAGGAATGATCGCCTAACTCTCTACTAACTAAGTCAAGAATCCTATAAGGGAGTAAGGATGCCAATTCCTCTTCCATGGCTTGCTGCTTATCTGGAAGTTTTCCCATTCTTTGCAGCAACTGGATTCCTTCTTTGAGAATCAAAGCTGCCGATTGATAGTGACGTTGTTCTTGTTCTTGTTTCGCAGCGGCTTGGCATGACAAAGCTGCAACCAAAGTGAGATCGGCCTCTCTTCCACTACCCAGCGCTGGAGTCTGGGGAGGTTGCAAAGCCTTACGAGCTAAATCAAAAGATTCATATGAGACTTCGGCTTCCCATAAAAGAATCAAACCTGCAACTTCTCTATTAGAAGACAATTCAAGACCAGTTGCTCCGCCCAATAAGGCAGCCTCATACTCCTGTCGAAGTGATTGATCAGTCAAAAGATCAGCTGAAAGGCGCAAAAGCTCAGCCCGCTGTAGCAAGACTTCATGTGTGAACCCTTCATCAGGAGATCGATCCAAGCGCAACTGAAAGGCTCTAAGCACAGTCTCAGACTGAGCAGAGGGACTGACTCCTAATAAGCGGAAATGATCAATCGGCAATTCCACTCGCTGCTCAGCAATTGGCATAAAACTCTAGGCATGAGAAGGGGTTTTGCCCATTTTTCATCCACAGGCCCTTACAGTCGTAAAAATAGTCTTTGATATTTGGCATGGGCCAATCAGAAGCAACAGCCTCAAACACTAGAAATAATGCGCCTTTAGAAGCAGAGGCACATTCTGAGCGCTTAAGAAGTCTTGTTAACACAACACCAGCGGAATTAGATAAAGGAACAGGGATCCGACTCTTCAGAGACATGACCCTTGGAAGAAGATTTGAAGATAAATGCGCTGAAATGTACTACAGGGGGAAAATGTTTGGTTTTGTTCATCTCTACAACGGTCAAGAAGCAATTAGCTCAGGCGTAATAGGTGCGATGAGAAAAAAACATGACTGGTTTTGCAGCACTTATCGCGATCACGTTCATGCATTAAGTGCAGGTGTTCCAGCCAGAGAAGTCATGAGTGAACTCTTTGGCAAAGAAACTGGATGCAGCAAAGGACGTGGTGGCTCAATGCATCTTTTTTCAAAAGAACATCATTTACTAGGGGGGTATGCATTTATTGGAGAAGGGATCCCTGTAGCACTTGGTTCCGCTTTTACAAGTCGATACAAGCGGGATGCGCTTGGAGAAAAAGACAGTGATTCGGTTACAGCGGCCTTTTTTGGAGATGGCACCTGTAACAACGGTCAATTCTTTGAATGCTTAAACATGGCTCAACTATGGAAATTACCTATCATTTTTGTCGTAGAGAACAACAAATGGGCCATTGGTATGGCTCATGATCGAGCAACCAGCGATCCTGAAATATGGAGGAAAGCTGCTGCCTTTGGAATGAAAGGAGAAGAAGTCAATGGAATGGATGTTCTAGCCGTAAGAGCTGCTACACAAAGAGCTTTAGAAAGGGCTAGAACAGGCAAAGGGCCAACTCTTCTAGAATGCCTCACTTATCGCTTTCGAGGGCACTCATTAGCTGATCCAGATGAATTACGGGCCGAAGAAGAAAAAGCATTTTGGGCTGAAAAAGACCCATTAAAGAAACTAGAAAAGGACCTCACAGAACAATCATTAGCAACAAGTGATGAACTTCGTGCAATTGAAAGAGAAATAGATCAAGAAGTGATCGATTCAGTAGATTTTGCTATAAGCTCGCCAGAACCCAATTCAAATGAGCTAACTAAGTACATATGGGCAGAAGAAAATCAAATAAAATAAGCAAACAAATATAAATACTGAAATTAAATTCCACTTGGAAGTTTTCTCGTGAGGTTTCTCAACTTACGAAGTGCTTTTAACTCGACTTGCCTGACTCTCTCTCTAGAAACTTCAAGAAGTCGACCAATCTCAGCAAGTGTATGCCTTTCGTTCCCTTCCAATCCAAAACGAAGCCTTAGAACATGCTGCTCTTGCTCACTCAAATGACTGAGCCAACGACCAAGTTGTTCCTGATGAATACGTTGTTCAACCTTATCTAAAGGTTCTTCATGAGTCGAATCAGCAATCAGATCACCTAAGAAGCTACGCCCTTCATCACCATTAACCGGAGCATCAAGGCTACTAGTAGTCAAAGCCTGCCTCAATAAAGAATCAAGCTCTTCAAGTGGTATTTCCATTGCTTCGGCAATCTCAGCACGACTAGGCATTGCTCCTAGCTTGTGGGCAAGATCCAGACTCACTTTCCTAATAGTTGTAAGGCGCTCGCTCAAATGCACTGGTAAGCGAATTGTGCGTGATTGGCAGGCAATAGCTCGCGTCATGCTTTGACGAATCCACCAAAATGCATATGTAGAGAATTTATAGCCACGTGTAGGGTCAAACTTCTCAACAGCACGTTCTAAACCTAAAGATCCTTCTTGAACTAAGTCCAGAAGTTCTAAGCCTTTACCTTGATACTTTTTAGCAACACTAACAACAAGACGAAGGTTTGCCTTCATCATTCTTTCCTTTGCCCGTCGACCTATGCGAATCAAACGTCTTTCACGAGAAGTAAATTCCTTTGACTCAGTGCTAATCAAACAATCTTCAGTCAGTCTCATCATGGCTTGAACCTGATTCCCTAACTCAATCTCCTCTGCAGGGGTTAATAAAGGAATCCTGCCAATAGTAGAAAGGTACCAACTAATAGGGTCACTTCCTCTTCGTTTGTGGGATTCAGCTGTTTTCTGAGCTGATGAAACCATTTTTCTAAGCCCCTCTCAATTACGGGACTTTCCTACAGAAATTGAGAAAGAGCCACTTGTTTCAAGAACCCTTCAGATTCTTGTGTCTAAAACTACACATTTCGATTGAAATGATCTCATCTGAGACAGTTAATTTATCGATAATGAGAATGTCTAGACTGGATTTCTTTGGTCATTGCTTCTAGTGATTCACCAATAACATTTGCTGAGCTGCCCTTAGTACTTCTATGAGCAGCTTCAGCATGTACAAATGCAGCCAAAGCCAGAAACTCAGTAGAGACTCCCCTCTCAGAAGCCATTGCAAGAGCTCCGACCCCCGCAACAAAGCCAGCTAATAAATCTCCCAAGCCAGTTCTTGCAACCCATGGAGCTGTATCTAATAACTGCCAAGCAATACCTTTTGGATCGGCAATGACAGTATGAGCACCCTTCAGCAATACAGAGGCCTCAGACATTTCAGCAGCCTTAATAGCAGCATCTAGAAGTGATCGCTCCTTAATAGTGGGGAATAATCTTGAGAATTCACCTATGTGCGGCGTAATCCAAGTAGAAGATTTTCGTCTCTTAATCCATTCCCAGCCTTCATCTGAAAAAGCAATTCGATTCAATGCATCTGCATCTAAAACCAATAATCCATCAAAGTCCGCAAGAATTTCTTTTACAAGCGACCAATTTCCCTCTCTATCACCTAAACCAGGTCCAACTAATAAAGCATCAACTCGATCAAGATCGTAGGTCTCAAAAAAATCACGCAAAACAATTTCATCAGGAGAGCTTTCAAAAGCAGCTGCTAAGACCACTTCAGGAGAGACCTGCCATAACGAATCTGCTACTCCTTTAGGCAAGGCAGCCTGAATGCTTCCCGCACCACTAGCAATTGCACCCTTCAATGCCAACAAAGCTGCGCCCCGATATTTTTCACTGCCAGCAACTACTAACACTCGACCTCGTTGATATTTACTTGCAGTTAAACCAATCTCTGGCCAGCTAACCGTTTCAAGATCAGATGGCATAACTCCCAAAATCAATGGTTTAGCAAGTTCTTCAAAGACATGGGAAGGAAATCCAAGATCAATCCGCTCTAAACGGCCAACATGAGGAATAGCGCAATCCTGCACCAAGCCTTTTTTTATCAAGCCAACCGTCAAAGTAAAAGAAGCAAAAGCAGCCCCTCCAGTGAAAGAGATACCTGAATCAGAAGAAATCCCTGATGGAATATCCAAACTGACCAATCGACCTGGGTTTACAACCTGTCTAAAAGTCAACAGTTTCGCTATTTCTTCCGGAAGTGATCGAGATTGCGCAACTCCAAAAAGAGCATCAATCCATAAAGCCTTATCGCCAACATTTGGTGGTTCTTTTAATTCAGTAATTCCTATCCACCTCGCATGTGCAAGATATTTTGCATTTAGGGGTTTACTGATATGGAATGGGCACCAAATGCGTACTCTTACTCCAGATAGATATAACTCTCGTGCTACTACTAATCCATCTCCACCATTATGACCAGGACCAATCAAAACAATTACTCCATTTTCAAGCAATTCCGCATGTTGCCTAAACCAAGCGGCCATAGCTTGGCCAACCTTTTCCATTAAAGCCTCCACAGGAAAACCACTTGAGAGGATCTGATCTTCAAAAGATGCCATTTCCTCGGCAGTAACAATCAAATGGTCAGCATCAACTTTTGGCCAGGTCACAATTAATTACGCATATGCACCTACTATGAACTCATCGTGGCGTTATGCATATTCCAGCTCACCTTCCAACATCCAAAGCAATTAAAGGGAGCAAACCAGCAAACTCTGCTGGAGAAAAAGCTCTCAACGACTTAACAAATTTACCTGGACAACATATCGTTGCCGTTGGACTATCAGGGGGAGTTGATAGCTCCTTGACTGCAGCACTCCTTGTAGAAGCAGGTTGGCATGTTGAGGGACTTACCCTTTGGCTAATGAGTGGAAAAGGTTCATGTTGTTCAGATGGCCTGATTGATGCCGCAGGAATATGCCAACAGCTTGGGATCCCCCATCATGTAGTGGATTCAAAGTCTGTTTTTAAACAAGAAATCATTAATCGACTTATAGAGGGATACCAAGAAGGAATAACTCCTATTCCTTGCTCAAGATGTAATCGATCTGTGAAATTTAATTCTATGATCGAGTGGGCAAAAGAAAATAGAAATATTTCTAGAATCGCGACTGGTCATTATGCACGAATTAGATTTCCAGATACGCTTTTTTCAAAAATACCATCAAAAGAAAATAAATATCAAAGAATCAGCCTTTTACGTGGCCTAGATAAAAATAAGGATCAAAGTTATTTCCTTTATGACCTCCCTCAAGAAATACTTAGTCAAGTAGTTTTCCCTTTAGGAGAACTAACCAAAGAGCAAACTCGACAAGAAGCCAGTCGCCTAGGCCTGCGAACTGCAAAGAAACCTGAGAGTCAAGATCTTTGCTTAGCAGAACACCATGGGTCAATGAAAGCTTTTTTAGATCATTATCTTCTTCCCAGAAAAGGAGAAATTGTTCTCAAAGATGGAACTCCTATAGGTGAGCACGATGGCATAGAACATTTCACTATTGGGCAAAGGAAAGGGCTTGGGGTTTCTTGGAAAGAGCCTTTGTATGTAATAAAGCTAGACAGTCAGGCCAACCAAGTTGTAGTAGCTACTCGTAAAGAGGCAGGACAATCAAGTTGCGTTGTAGGTGAAGTCAATTGGGTCTCAATTCACCCGCCTAACGTCAAAATAGAAGCAGAAGTTCAAGTTCGTTATAGAAGTCGGCCTGTCTCTGCTGAAATAAGTCCAATTCAACCAACAAAACAAGATATTGAAAGACAAAGACCATATAGATGTAAAATATCATTGTTAGAAAAAGAATTCTCTATTGCACCTGGACAAGCGGCAGTTTTCTATTCAGGAGAAGTTGTGTTAGGCGGAGGAATAATCCAATCATTGAGAACATCTGATGCGTAATTAATTAATAGGAGCCATCCAAAACCTTATAAATAGAGCAATTGTTAAGCATGCAACTAATGGCAATTCTGTCCATATTGGATAACCATCAACACTCTTTTTTAAATGAATTTCTACTAATTCAGTTGCCTCTTTAAATGGTGGGATTGCTTTATCAACTTGACTAGAAGACAAAATCAGTCCAGATGGACCTGTATTAGCTACGTTAATTAGCTCTCTTGAATTCTCAATACTTCTCAATTGGGAAATCGCAAGAAACTGCTTCTGCAAGGAAATTGGATATGGATCGAGATTTGCCAAAGCAAGTATCCATTCTGCTCCATTCTTGACTGCATTTGCCAAAGCATTCCCATCACTTAATTCATAACAAATTGCTATCGCTGCAGGAGGACCAGACCATAACAACAGCCTGGAAGGATCTCCAGGTTCAAGACCTCCTATGGCTGATAAACCTCTAATGCCGAAGCGAAAAAGCTTAGGTGTCCTTTCTCCTAAGGGAACCAAACGATGCTTATCAACAGCTACAGAATAAGTTGTCTCACCTTTTTCAAAAACCAACAATGAGCTTCTCTGCCCTCCTCTTTCCCAACGAAATCCACCAGAAAGTAGAGGAACAGGGGCTGGTGATAGCAACTCTTGATTTGTATTAAGTGTCCCTTCTGGTGCAACCAACCAAGATGCCGATAAATCCTTTGCCTTACTCAAAGACTCTTGAAGTGAGGAAGGAAGACGAAGTTGCTGCTCTTCAGAAAATTTCGTACGAGTAGGAATATCCGATTGCCAAAAAGCAACAGGGATGGGATTGGTTCCAATCTCATCAATCAATAAACTTGAGCCAAAAACATGGGCCAAGACAACAAAAGATAAGCCCAAAACCAATGGCTTTATCCATCCCAAGCCTCTTTGAAAGGCCACAAAGGTATGCCATAACCAAAAACCAATCAGGAGCTGAATCGCAGCCAGCCCACCTGCACCAAACCATCTAGCCAATCCAGCAAGGGCCCTATCTCCAGGCAAAACGCTGCCACCAACACCTATCCAAAACAATGGATAATGAGCTAATAACACTTCCGCCAAGCCCCATAAACAAGACAAAACAACAACACCTGCAAACTTTGCCCATGAATCTCTATCTCTAGAGCCCACCAATAAAAAATAATTGCTAATCAAAGCCCAAAAACAGACTAAGGAACCCGCAAATAAACCACAGAAAAACCAAATCCCTATTGCTATAGGCAAGCTCATTGGTGCAGGTATTCCTATCCAAGTAAGTGGGTGAAGAGATAAAAGCCAACTGTGACTGACTAATACAGCCACTAGCCCCCATAAGAAGGACACGGAAACATTGCGACTGACTGACCACAAAAGTGCAATGCCCAACCACATAAACAGCACTTGTCCATGATTTAGAGAAAGTCCTGCAAGCAGACCACCACCTAGACCTCTAATAGTTGTCCAATGTTTCTCAAGTCGCATTAAAGGGGTTGCATAGCAAAAAAAAGTTTTCTGAATTCAAAACGCTTCCATGAGATTTGAATAAGCAAGCGTAGACAAATGCTTCAGAAGTCGTCCTACCCTGCAAGAATAATTTTCGTGCTGTTCATTAAGACTCCGTGCGTGAAATCCTAATTAGTTTTTCAATCTTTCTCAGTTGCGTAATAGTAGCTTTAGCTAGCCAAATCATTGCTCCTACTGAGGTGGCTGCTCAGAATTACGGCTCAACTATAGAAGCAGATATCAAAAGCAGAGAAATCAGCCAAGGGCAACAAAACATCTTTGAACTAGATCCATCAGATCCAAATCCATCTCTATTTACAATGGCAACCTCTAATCAAAATGCTGATAATCCAATACTTGGAGGCCCAGTTGAAACAATTGCTCCAAGAATTACTTCTAGTGGCCTAAGCATTACTGATCTAGATATAGGTGACGGGGCTGAAGCCACTCCTGGACAAGACGTCACTGTGAACTACCGAGGAACTCTTGAAAATGGAAAAGAGTTTGATAGCAGCTATGGGAGAGGTCCTTTCTCCTTTCCTCTTGGAGCTGGTCGTGTAATTAAAGGCTGGGACGAAGGTGTTGCAGGAATGAAAGTAGGAGGGAAAAGGAAATTAATTATTCCTCCTGAACTTGGATATGGCGCTAGAGGTGCAGGAGGAGGAGTAATCCCACCCAATGCAACTTTGATCTTTGAGGTAGAGCTATTAGGGGTTAAATAAAAGAATTAACCAATTAGAGCAAAAAATTCCCGCAGTTTAGTGCCTATGCAAGTAGGCTTGAAGAAGGCTTTTATTTAATGCCAGATGTTGCGCTCGGCACTTTCCTTACTCTTCACTAACCTTCCAGCACCAAAGGTCAAGGCACATTGTGATGGACCATGTGGTGTATATGACCCAGCATCGGCTCGTGTGGCGGCTGAGGCAGTACTTTCAATGACCAAAAAGCTACTGGCAATGGAACCCCCTCAAGGCAATGATCCAGCTGCTTGGGCTATCTATAACAACACTTTCTCTCGCTTCGTCGCAATCAAAGAAGATCAGGCCAAAGAAACCAAAAAAGAGTTATTGATTCTCTGGACTGATTATTTCAAGCCAGAGCATCTTGCAACTTACCCAGATCTACATGACACATTCTGGAAAGCAGCCAAGCTATGTAGCGCCTGCAAAGTAAATATTGATCAAACAAAAGCTGAAGAGTTAATGCAATCGGTTGAAAAAATTCATCACATGTTTTGGAAGTCAAAAGGACGTTCTGACACATGGGTCACAGCAAGCTGAATCGCAGCTTTTCAAAAGAGGAAATTTACATTCTCTTATACTTCTTCTAACTGGTCTGAGAAGACATTGCCATGTTGTTGGAGATTCAATGCGCCCAACAATAAGAGAAGGAGATATTGTTATATATCGCCCCACTAAAACACATAATTTCTTTCCCAAGAAAGGTTCCTTAGTGGTAGTTAAAGACCCTCTAGAACCTAAAACATTAATAATAAAAAGAGTACATAAATGTAACCCATTAGGCTTGGAGCTACGAGGCGACAATGATATCAATAGTATTGACAGCAGACAATTTGGACTTGTTAATCACAGCTTTCTACTGGGTGTAGTCGAGCAAATTATCAAGAAATCAACTAATTAAATGATAAATGCCCCATGAAGACAGGGCTTTGAGAGTCAGCCAAACCAATTCCAACAGTCCCTTATCATTTGTAACCAACTGATTTTGGCTGTCCCCACTGAGATCTGATTGTCAACAGGACTTTTTGCTCATTGCTGAAGATTCTTGGGTTGTTACAAGAGTGAAGTTCTTTGGATGGGGATTCAATGAAACAAATTCAAAAATTTGCATCAGCCATGCCAAGAGGCATAACCGAAGTAAAAATCGTAGAGCGTGAATGGGGTATTGAAAGATGCTTTAAAACCCGCGATGGTAATGATCACTGCATCCCTGCCTCATTTGATTACTGGCTCTTTCGCTGAGGCTTGAGGCTAAAACTCACCAGCCAAGTAGATAAAACACAAGTTTTCTGAGCTGCCTTTATCTAATAGGGAAATCCAAGTAATACAAAGGTCATTACAACATCACCGAGGCAACTCATAAGGGGCTTTTTATTTATCTTTCAAGTTGCTATTGCCCCCTAATAGGACTTGTGCTTAATAATTAAAGCAATATTCAAAGGAAGTAATGCCTAAGCAAATTTGGCAATCTAAAGATGGAGAGCTGTTCGATTCAGAGGAAGAATGTCTAAGGCATGAAAACGCAAGTCAATTTCTGGTTGAAATGAACCACAATGAGTATGAAAGGAATGAAAGACGTTGGGGCGTCCAAAAAAATTTCAGCAGGCATTTCCTGAATGGGTTTCAACGCAAAGAAAGCTTCTGGAATTATGCAGAAAGTTTCAGAACATTAGCCGACATTTTGGATGGGAAACGTGCAGATCTGCCCAAGGATGAGCCCGCCGAAGACCACGGTAACAAAAAAGGGGAGGGAGCCAAATAAGCTGATTCCAGTTTTTCTAATAAAGAATTATTCTTATATTTCTTTATTATTAATAAAGTCTAATCTCTATGAATCTACCAATATAAAAAATAATTCAGACAAGTAGGCAAGTGAGAAGGACCTAGGGCCTAGTAATTTAGGGGGATTATTTTTCAATTATTATCAAGCAAATTCATCCTAAGAAAGGAGATGTATTTCTAAGCCAAAAAATTCCCGTGACAACAGAAAGTCCACCTGCGAAACCAATTAACATCGGAAACGCATTTCTTCCAACACGCATAGTTGCAAAAGAAATGGCCAAAAGGAAAGCACCCATGGTTAGAACAGATCCAAGCAAATAAGAGGTCATATAGACAAACGCTGCAATTGGTGGCAATGCCAACGCAGGGAAAACTGCTAACAAGTGACTTCCACCTGCCAAACCATGCAAGATTCCAATGCTTGTTGCTTGATGAGTATGACGACTATGTTTTTGCTTCCCTCGAAAATGTAAATGCAGGTGATCATGCTGCTGGCCATCTGCATGATTGTGCTTATGGGTATGAATGTTTAAGCCCAACGCTGTTCGAATTGCCAATCCTCCTACTACTAAAAGGCCTATTCCTACAATAAATTCTGCCAACGAAGACATTTGCTTTACAAATGCTAAGTCCTTCAAAAAGACAGCAATCAACGAAAGGATTAATACTCCAGTTGAATGGCCAATACCCCAAGCGAGCCCATTAGAAAAAGCAACCCTAGGATTCCGCAATGCCGCAGGCGTCATGGCCACCAAGTGGTCTACACCGCCTACAACATGAATTGCGCCTGCCGCAATGCCTGTAATTACACTGATCAGCATCTAAAAAGAGTTCTCAGGTTGATTCTGACTGATTGGGAAGAATAAAGAAAAAATTCTGCACTCATTTTTATCAGAAGAGAAATCTAAGAGCCTTTTTCTTCAAAGCCAATCAAGGTTCTTAAACCAACAAGAACATCAGGCTGACGCATTAAAGATTCTCCTACCAAAACAGCTTGAGCTCCAGATGCAGATACTTGATCTAAATCAGACCGGTTAAATAAGCCAGATTCACTAACCAAAAGAACACTTTGAGCAGTTAATCGATTCTCATACTTTTGATAAAGTTTTGCAGTTGTAGAAAGGTCTGTTTCAAAAGTAGTTAAGTCACGGTTGTTAATACCAATTAAAGAGAATGATTCAAGATCCAGTACCCTTTCCATCTCTAAAGAGTTATGTACCTCCACCAACACTGTTAAGCCTAAGGTAGAAGCAACCTTGTTCAAATATCTCAGATCTTGATCAGAAAGTATTGCTGCAATTAAAAGAATGGCATCCGCTCCTGCTGCTCTAGCCTGATAAAGCTGATATGGCATAAGAATAAAGTCCTTGCAGAGTATAGGTAGAGCAACTTGCTTCCTTACTTCAACAAGTACCTCGAAGCCTCCTTGAAAGAAAGACTTATCAGTTAAAACAGATAAGCAACTAGCCCCTCCTTCTTGATATGCCTTAGCGATAGCTACTGGATCAAAATTTTCTCGAATTACTCCTTTACTAGGGCTGGCTTTTTTAACTTCAGCTATCACTGCCGGAATAACGGGTGCTTTCCGCAACGCATCAAGAAAATCCTTTGTTGGAGACAAAGTTGAAACCTGAGCCTTTAATTTCTCAAGAGGAACTCTCTGTCGAGCAATCTCCACTTCACGATCTTTCTCCCACACAATTTTTTCAAGAATATTTCTAGGTTGAGCATCTGAATGAGGAATGGCATATTCCAAATTTGCGACCTTGACACTTGGATTAGGTGGTCTTCGACGAATCTCCATGGTTATAAATCAACAAATATCTTGAAGTGAAATAAAGCTAATATAGAAGTCATCATCTAGTCGATGCAGACTTCTTAATTTGCTTAGCTGCCTGCTTATAAGCAACCTCAACAACTTCACTCAATGTTGGGTGAGTATGTACTTCACAAGACAAATCAATGACACTTTGACGCCTAGACACTGCATTAGCAACCTCTTGTATCAAATCAGCTGCATGTAATCCATAAATATGAGCACCTAAAACCTCACCTGTATCTTTACGAAAAAGCAACTTCATAAGTCCATCACTCTCAAGCTCGGCTAGAGCCTTTGAATTAGCTTTGAAATAACTACGTACGCTCCCAATTTCATAGCCCTCTTTATTAGCTAGATCTTTTGCATCCGCCTCGGAAAGACCAACAGAACTAATCTCAGGATGGGTAAAAGTTGCAGCTGGAATACTTCGATAATCGATAGTTCTTATATTGCCGAGAATGTTATCTACAGCAATAGTTCCTTGTGCTGCTGCTGTATGAGCCAACATTAACTTACCCGTCAAATCTCCAACTGCAAAAAGATGAGGGAATGGTTGTCCATTAACTAAAACTCTCATGTTGTCGTCAATAGGAACAAAGCCTTTATTGAGATCCACTCCAACAGATTCAAGATTCAAACCTTGGCTAGTTGGGACCCTTCCAGTAGCAACTAGCACAGCATCAACTTCTAGTTCTTCCACCTTCTCACGTGTCTTGATATCAGATAATTCAATGCGGACTGGACAACCTGGGGTGACCTTACTTGCTAATACACCGGATCGTGCGTCAATGTCTCGCCCGTCGATTAAATTACGAGCAGCTAATTTACTTAAGTCTGGATCAAAAGTAGGCATTATTCGATCAAGGGCCTCAATCATCGTGACCTCACAACCGAGTGCGGTATAAATATCAGCAAACTCAAGCCCTATATAACCACTACCAATAATTGCTATCCAGCGCGGCAGCCATTCAAGATTCACCGCCTCATCACTTGTAAAAACAGTGCGCCCATCAGTATCTATTCCAGGAGGAACAAATGGGTCAGAGCCGGTAGCAAGTATTACATCTTTACAAGACAAAACTCGATCTACTCCATTAACTTCTCTTATACCAACTCTCTGAGAACCTTCTATTCTGCCTTTTCCGCGAAGGATAGTTACTCCTGCTCTCTCTAATGTCTTAGTTAAATTAGTTCGGATTGCGGATACTAATTTGTTTGCATGTTCAGCAATCTTTTTCCTCTCAAATCGAACAGGGGCAGCATGAATGCCAAAATTGGCCAAATGCTCAGAAGCCGCCAGTTCTCTAACTCTTCCACTCGCAGCCAATAAAGCTTTCGAAGGAACACAACCTCTATTTACACAAGTTCCACCCATTTCGCGCGATTCAACGATCGCAACTTTCAATCCATGCTCAGCAGCGTGCTTGGCAGCGTCAAAACCGCCATAACCTGCTCCTATCACAATTAAGTCGTAGTCGAAATTGGCTTCGATCACCGGTTCCTTTCAATTCCTCATGACATTTTGGCCCTTCGCCGCTCCAATAGCAGCGGAACTGCCGCGGATGCCACATTTAGTGAGTCAACTTTTAAGCTATGAGGCAATGTAATCCCGTGAGTACAACAATCCTTAATTCGGGGATGAATGCCTGCACCTTCATTACCAAGAACTAATACTGTTGGTTTTGTCCAGTCTATTTCCCAATAAGGCACGCTCAATTCTTCCAT
>MDTE01179508.1_pt1 | contig 14325 bp, 13 predicted proteins | sample 811231 | NCBI WGS metagenome assembly MDTE01 (sample SAMN05326651, study PRJNA326480) | marine metagenome | isolation source: seawater | place: Indian Ocean: Red Sea | collected 2010 | reverse complement strand
TGACCTTCAAAACCAATCTTATGTTTATAATCTACTACAAGCTCGAGAAATCTTTTTAAATTATCCATTTCCAATCCCATGTTGGTATTAAGAATAGTTTCATATCCCTCTCTACCACCCCACAGAACATAGTTGCTACCCCCTAATCTTTTAGTTGCATCTATACAATCTTTAACTTGAGCAGCTTTGTAAGCAAAAACTTCTGGATTAGGATTTGTAGATGCTCCACTCATATATCTTTTGTGTGAAAATGCATTTGCAGTTCCCCATAAAAGTTTAACATTAGAAGATTCCATTTTTGATTCCATTAAATCAATAATATGAAGGAAGTTTTTTTGCGTTTCTTTATATGTTGATCCTTCGGGAGAAATATCTCTGTCATGAAAACAGAAGAAAGGGGTTTTGATTTTATTAAAAAAATCAAAGGCTTCATCAAGTTTCATCTCAGCCATTTTAAGAGGATCTGCACTAGACATCCAAGGTCTATCAAAAGTTGCCCCTCCAAAAGGGTCTAAACCAGGCCAAGTAAAAGTATGCCAATAACAAGTAGCAAAACGTAAATGCTCCTTCATTGTTTTTCCTAAAACTTGTTTATTTTCATCATAATATTTGAAGCTCAAAGGGTTATCGCTGTTTTCTCCTTCAAAGTTAATTTCATTAATATTTTTAAAATAATCAGTCATTTTTTCCTCCTACTGTTCAGTTATTTTTTTCGCTATGTTTAAATTCGCTGATACTATTTGTGACCAAGCTAGATATCTTTTATTTAAAATTTCTACTAATTGTGGATTTATAGTGATTATACTTTTTACTAACATTTTTTTCATTACTTGCTCTTGATCAAATTTTCCCGTTGACATCATGGCTAGTCTTGCTACACCAAGCGAAGGACCTAAGTTTGAGTCTTCTCCTTGATTTATTTCTGTATTAATAGCAGAGCTAAGAAGATTTAACCAAGTTTGACTTTTTGCTCCACCTCCAACAACAAAAGTTTCATTCGTATTATCATTAACTTCATTTACTGCTTCAAATCCATCTTTTAATCCAAAAATTACTCCTTCGAGTGCCGCATAAAGCATGTCAGCCTTAGTTGTTGATGTAGTCAAGCAATGAAATCCTGCTCTTATAAAAGCATTATTATGAGGTGTTCTTTCTCCACTTAAATACGGTAAAAAAAATGGTGCATTTAAAATATTATTAGATTCTTCACAGAAGCTATGAATAACTTTATAAAATTCATCTATTGAAATTCCATAGATTTCTGAAGCCCAATCTATACAATTAGCTGCGCTGAGCATAACTGACATATGATGCCAAGTATTAGGTAAACAATGACAAAATGAGTGTACTGCTTTTGAAGTGTTTGATGAAAACTTTCCAATAGGTGAGAAATATACTCCTGATGTACCTAAAGATAATACAGCTTGTGAAGGTTTAATTACTCCTGATCCTGCTGCCCCTGCTGCTTGGTCACCAGCACCACCAGCAATAATTACATTATGATTAAATCCAAATTGCACTTTAATTGATTTTGATATTTCCGCAGATGGTTCAGATCCTTCTACAATTCTTGGCATATGTTCAATGCCTAGAGAAGTTGTTTGTAACAATTCTTCAGACCATTTTCTTTTTTGGACATCAAGCCATAATGTTCCTGATGCATCTGATGGGTCGGTAACAAACTCTCCTGAAAGTCTAAACCTTAAATAATCTTTTGGTAGTAAAACCTTATCTGTATATTTAAATATTTCAGGCTCATTGTTTTTTACCCACAATAATTTTGGAGCAGTAAATCCTGGCATAGCTATATTACCTGAAATTTCTCTAAGGTTTGAAGAGTTTTTCTCCATTTCATCGCATTCTTTTGAAGAACGTGTGTCATTCCATAAAATACAGTTTCTCAAAATTTTAGCCTCTTTGTTTAAAAGAGTCGCTCCGTGCATTTGTCCTGAAATAGATAAGGCAAGTATTTCACTAAACTCTTTAGGTTTTTGTTTTTTTAAATAATAAAAACATCTTATAGTAGCTTCATACCACTCTTCAGGATTTTGTTCATAATAACCATTTTGAGGATTCTCAATGGAAATCGACTCAGTCTTTGTTGCCAATGTATTTTGATCCTCATCAATTAAGATTGTTTTTACAGATGAGGTTCCTAAATCTATTCCAATAAACATTTATCTAGATGCCCAGAGCAAACCTCTATGGTAAATTTTTCTCATTTCTGGATGGTGAAGTTCTTTTGCAAAATGACCAAGCGAAGTATAAAAAATTCGCCCCTTTCCAATTTGCCTTTTCCATACTACCGGCATCTCAACCCCTTTTAACCATTCAGTTGTATAAGCGTCTCCACTAGATGAACCTGGTTCTTGTTCTAAATTCCAAACTTCATCACCTTTAAAAGTCGTTGTTGCTAAAACTTCATTTAAAGGATCGACATGCATGTAATATTGCTCAGAGTGGTAATCAAAATCTTCAATTCCCTCCATTATGGGATCATCTTTTTTAATAATGTTAACTTTGTAATCATGTATACCACTTGGATGACTGACCCACTGACCACCTGTTAAAAATTGCCAATCAATAGATTGTCTAAAAGCATCACACATCCCACCATGATGACCTGCTAATCCAGCACCATTTATAACTGCTTTAACAACATTATTGACTGCATTTTTTTTAATTTCTCCTCTGGGATCAAAATGAAATGCCATTGTCACAAGAGGAATAATAAGATCCATGTCATGCACATAATCTTCAGCAAAAGCAGAAGTTTGATACTCGGCTCTAACTTCATATCCATCAAGTTCAAGCATTTCAGTTAATATTTCTGTGCATTTTTCAGGTTCATGTCCTGGCCATCCTCCATATACTATAAGAGCTTTTTTCATTTCTATTATCCTTTCAATAGAGTGCTATTTTCCTCTTCAGAAAAATATTGAGGTTTTTCACACACACTTCGTAAATTAATTTTCTTACTCATCTTTCCTGATTCTAATATACTATCCATAATATCAAGAACATGTAAACTTAATTCCCCACTACATCTATTTTTAATACCTTTTTCAATAGCATTAATCATTTCTGCAACACCAATACCCCTGTAGTTTGCTACAGTTGGATCTTCATTAGCCTTCTGATGATTTTTTTCAATATTATACTTTCCTAAATTCATATGACTTGTGGGAATAGATTCCCACGATCCTCCTTTAGAAGTACACATTAAAAGTTTTCCACCAAACATATTAGGGTCTGGTACATTTAATGAGCCCTTATCACCATATAATTCAATGTGATTTTTATTATGATTCCAAACATCAAAAGAAAAGAAAGCATCAATCAATGCGCCTGATTTAAACTCTAAATGTGAAATTATACTAGTTGGAATATCTACTTTTATTTCCTGATCCTTTCTATCACCACTACCAATAACTCTTTTTTCATACACAGATTTAATTTTACTATGAACATTATCAACTGGGCCTAATAAACTAACCAAAGCACTAAAATAGTATGGGCCCATATCTAATATTGGGCCGCCTCCATATTGATAATAAAAATCAGGATTCGGGTGCCAGATTTCATGACCAGGGACTGCCATAGCAACACTCCCTAATTGAACTTTACCAATAGCATTTTCATCAATAAGTTTTCTAGCCGATTGTATTCCAGCGCCTAAAAAAGTATCGGGTGCACAACCAACATAGACATTATTATCCTTAGCTAATTCATTTAATTTTTTTCCATCATCAAATTCAATAGAAAGAGGTTTTTCTGAATAAGAATGTTTTTTTGATTCTAATATTGATTTAGATACCTCATAATGAACATTTGGAATCGTTAAATTAATTATAAATTCAATTTCTTTATCAGCTAATATATCTTCAACACTTAAATTACGCACATTATATTTTTCAGTAAAACTTTTTGATGCCTCTTCTTTAATATCTGCGCAAGCAACAATTTCAAAATTATTAAAATATTGTTTTGAGTTTTTAAAGTAAATATCAGCTATATTCCCACAACCTATCACTCCAACTTTCATAATTTTATGACTCCTTTTATAACACGTTATTCTTTAACTGCTCCGCCTGTTAAACCTGCTACTATATATTTTTGGAGAGCAAAAAAGAATATTACCGCAGGAACTAAAGTAAGAGAAACATATGCTAAAATCTTACCCCAATCAGTAAAATATTCTCCTCTAAAAACCATAATCCCCATTGGCCAAGAATATAATGATTCATCGTTTATCATAATAAGTGGTAATAGATAATTGTTCCAACTACCAGTTAAGGTAATAACACTTACAGTAGCCAAAATTGGAGTTGATAAGGGTAGTGTAAATCGAAAATAAAACTGAATATAACTACATCCATCACAAAAAGCTGCATCAAATATTTCTTTTGGCATTTGTCTAAAAAAACCTCTAAAAAGTATAATTGAAAAACCTAAGCCAAAAGCTATTTGAGGAAGGATTACTGCCCAACTTGTTCCTAATAATCCAAAATCTCTTACTCTTAAGAATAGCGGGAGTATAGCTGTAGCAAAAGGAAACATCAAACCGAGTAAAAAATAATTATATAGAAATTTATTTGCAGCAAATCTTACATGAGCAAAAACAAATGCAGTCATAGAAGCAAATAACACAACAAAAAAGGTAGTTCCCACTGCATATACCGTTGAGTTCCATAGAAATATCCAAAAATCTGAGTTACCTAATAAAGAAGTATAGTTTTCAAATTTCCAATCTATTGGAAGACCTAAGGAATTAGTTCTAAGTTCACCAGTATGTTTAAATCCACCTATAACTGAAACATATAGAGGAATAAAAATCATTGCTGCCATCAAGAATAAAAAAAGATATAAGTAATAAGTTTTAAAACTTGTTTTCATTATCATCTCTCATTAACGTTCTTTGATACCCAATAGCTATAAATAAACAAATTAAAAATATTATTACACCTACAGCACTCCCAAAACCAATTTTCATTCTCATAACACCAAAATAATATAAGTAAGTTACCATTGAATGTGTAACATTTGATGGGCCTCCCCCTGTTAAAGGCATTATAATATCGAATAACTGAAGACTGCCTAATAAGGATAAAAATACAGATAACTTAATTGTAGGTATAAGCATTGGAATTTTGATTCTGATTGCTGTTGTCAACGGTCCAGCGCCATCAACTTTTGCCGCTTCTAAAACTTCTTTAGAAATTGCTTGCAAGCCTGCAATATATATCATCATATGAATGCCAAAAAATTTCCAAAAAATTACAATTAATACTGCAACTAAAGCCCAATCTTTGTCTGCGATAATAAATGGTGCCTCGGCACCAAAAAAACCCCAAACAGCAGCAACCAAACCATAATTGCCATCATAAATATAAGCCCAAATCAAACCTGTGACAATTTCAGCCAAAATATATGGAAGAAAAAATATGGTTCTAAAAAACGTCGCTCCTTTGATTTTATCTGAAATCATTAGAGCAATTAGAAGAGCAAATGGCAATTGGACGAATAAAGAAAGAGCTATAATATAAAAATTATTTTTGAGTGACATAATGAACACTCTATTTTTGAATAAAAATGCATAGTTTTTAAATCCTACATATTTCTCAGGCGCCCCATACCCATTCCATCGAAAAAAACTATAATAAGCAGCTTCGCCAATCGGTAAAACAACAAATAAAGTAAAAATTGTTAATGCGGGAATTAAAAAAATAATAATAGTTGAGTATCTGCTTAATAGAGCTTCAGATTTTGGTGATCTCATAAAGTTGAATTTAGGGCTCTTAAAAAATTAAGAGCCCTAAAATAATTTATTGATTAAACTCCCAAGCTTCTTGAACTGCTTGAGTAGCTTCTTCAGGAGTAATAATTCCTGCCGCTAAATCGGTAGAAACATCATTAACAACTCTTCCAATATCAGCCCCTAAGAACTGATCATAGAAGATTTGATGGTATTCTGAATTTGCAATATTTTTTGCAACTTGTTGTAAGAATTCATTCTCAATTGATGCATCTGCACCCTTAACAACAGGAATATACGCACCAGAAGCTGCATCAGCTGATGTAGTTTCTATTGAATTATAATGCATTATAAGTTCTACAGCTGAGTCAGGTGCTGAACTTGAAAATAACCAACCATTAATACCTCCAAGTGTATCACCAGCATCACCAAGTCCTCCAGCGGTCATAGGCATATTAAACATTCCCATGTTATCATCGCCTAGTCCTTCACCACTTGCGCTATTTCCTTTTTGAGCTCCATACATCCAGTTCCCCATTAAAGCCATAGCACATTCACCATCACCAAAGAAACCGGCTTGATCTGGCCAAGTGTGTGCTAAAAAACCTTTTTGAAAAGGTTCTAACTTAACTAACTCAAGCATCTGTTCACCAGATTTAATGTATTCAGGTCTATCCCAACCTCCGTTATTGAGAGATTCTATAAAAAGAGCTTTACCACCATTTCTTATATGAAGATGTGTCCAAATAAAATGCACTGGCCACTTATCTTTTCCACCTAAACAAATTGGAGTAATACCAGCATCTTTAATTTGTTTAACTGCCGCTAGAAGATCATCCCACATTTTAATGGAAGATACATCTACACCAGCTTGATTGATTAAATCTTTATTGTACCACCAAGCTACTTGCGAAACATTTTTGGGTAGTCCAACTCTTTGACCTTCGTAAGTAAAAGCATCTGCACTTGCAGCACTTACAGAGTCTAAATAACTATCAGGAACTACATCAGAAATATCTCTTAAGAAACCAGCTTTTGCTTGATCATACATTACACCACCACTCCAACTGTAAAAGATATCCGGTCTGTCATTTGATTGAAGCATTGTAGGAAGTTTTGCTTTGAATGACTCATTTTCAAGATACTGTAGTTCAACAGTGTGTCCTGTTTTGTCTTCAAATTCTTTAACTGCCTTCAACATTCCAGGCATACTTAAATCATCATCCCCAAAAAGATGTAACCATTTAATTGTATCTGCATTTGCAGAATTAAAAGATAATATAATTAAGAATGAAAATATTATTTTATAAAAAGATTTCATTTTTTCCTCCTCAAAAACCTAATTTTATTTACGTTACTACTTAAACAATATATTGTAAAACAATTACTTCTAATTACAATTTTTTATAATACCATAACTTGTAGGAATGGATAAACAAATAAAACCTAATATTATTATCTTTAATCCAGACCAATGGAGAGGAGATATGCTTGGTTATTTAGATTATTCTTCAGCTAAAACACCTAATTTAGATCATATTGTTAAAAATGATGCTGTCGCCTTTAGTAATGCTTTTTGCCAAGCAACTGTTTGTACTCCAAGTAGATGCTCTTTTATGACTGGGTGGTATCCCCATGTTCACGGACACCGAACAATGCATTATATGCTTCATACTGATCAAGGTGATTCTAGTATTTTATCAGAGCTTAAGAGTTCTGACTATTATATTTGGTGGGGTGGTAAAAATGATTTAATTGCTGGTCAAGAAGGCTATCGTAATCATTGTGATATATATTTTGAACCTTCTAGTAAAGATTTTCAAAAATGGGGATACAAACTACAAGAAGGAACACATGATGGTGATTTAAAATGGAGAGGAGATAAAGATAGTGATAATTATTATAGTTTTTACAAAGGTAAGCTCGATAAAAAAAATAAAGATAAATATTTTGATGAAGACTGGTCTAAGGTCTATGGCGCATTAGATTTCATTCAAGAATACAAAAATGAACAACCCTTTTGTTTATTCTTGCCTCTTGGCTACCCTCACCCTCCTTACTGTGTCGAAGATCCTTGGTATTCTTTGATAGATCGAAATAAAATTCCTAATAGATATGAATATAAAAACTGGGAAGATAAACCTAGTCTTTTAAAAGGTATACTTGATGGACAACAAATGCAAGATTGGAGTGATGATAGATGGAGGGAGTTAAGAGCTGTTTACCTTGGAATGTGTGCGAGAGTTGATCATCAATTTGGATTAATCATGAATCAACTTAAAAAAAATGATTTGTATGATAACTCACTGATAATATTTTTATCGGACCATGGAGATTTCACAGGCGATTATAATCTTGTAGAAAAAACCCAGAATACTTTTCAGGATTGCCTTACCAATGTTCCGCTTATTATTAAACCTCCTAAGGAACCTAAAACAAGAAAAGGGGTTTCAGATACTATGGTTGAATTAATAGATATCGCTGGAACTATATATGATTATGCAAATATTGAACCAAGTTATTGGCACTTTGGTAGAAGCCTTAAAAAATTTATAAATCAGAATGTTAACTCTCATAGAGAAGAAGTTTTTTCTGAAGGAGGACGTTTGAGATTAGAAAAACAAGCAAGTGAATATGAAAGCTTAAAACTAAAACATAATTTCTATTATCCTCGAGTTAGTCTTCAGAGTAATGAAGATCAAAGTTTGATGCATACTAAAGCTACAATGTGCAGAACTCAAAAATTCAAATATATTAAAAGGGCATATGAAAAAGATGAGTTTTATGATTTACAAAATGATCCTGGTGAAATTAACAATTTAATTGATAATAAAAAATACTCAGATGAAATTAAAAATTTAAAAAATAAAATGCTTTCTTGGTATCAGGAAACATGTGATGTTGTTCCTTTAAAAGGAGATGATAGAAATTTTAATTAATGTAATTATATCTATATTTATTTAAAATCGTTTTCTAATCTTGTAAGCCAGTATTTTGTATCAAAGTTTTGGTCACCACTTATATATCTCCAAAATTTAATTCTATTTATTATGTCTAATCTACCAGAGTCATTTTCAAACCAAGGCTCAGTTTCATTAAGAATTGTGCCAATATTATTGAGTTTTCTATTTCCATCTGTCCAATAAATTGCATCGTTTTTTTGATCTTCATATAAAATTTTATCAGTCCATAATAATTCTTGTTTTTTTGTTGGCATAAGCCTTATCTTAAATGCATACCTTATTCTATCAGAATTATTTACTCCAGCTCCATGCCAGATATTCATATGCATAATAATGATAGTTCCTGCAGGACACACTACATGTTTCTGACCTTTAATATTTTGATATCTTGCAATAGCATGCTCAGATACTACTCTAAAATGAGAACCTGGGACATATCTTGTGCCACCCATATCTTTCGTTACTTCGTGAGGAAAATAAAATAATTGAATATCAAAAGATTTATTAACATTGATTGTAGAGTCTTGATGATTTCCTTGAGACATTTTTTTATTATTACTGCCTTTGTAAAATTTTGATGGAAAAGTAATGTGTAAAAAATGATGATCAAGAACACAGTCTAAGCCCACTAAACTATCAATTGCACCACTGATAGTAGGGTTAGAAATTATTTTTGCTAATGCAGTATCTGTTGGATAAGACTCTGCAAGAGGAGTTCCTGCTTTTACTATTGGAATTGAACTTTCCTTCATAATTCGTGAGTAATGATCAAACACCGTATCTACTGGCTCATCAGTAGTATGGCCTATATCATACAAAAATTGCTTGTTTACATCATCAGGAACAATTGAATCAAAAACCAAAAAACCTTTAGCTGTAAAATTTGCCATTTGTTCATCAGAAAGCATTATTTTATTTTGGTTCATTTATATCTGCTCAATTTTTTCAAAAAAAAATTCATATTTTAGATAACCTGTTCTGAATTCATCCCCTGATTTATGTTGCTCCAAGGTACTAGCTTGAAATAATCTCCAGCCATCCAATAAAGCATCAGTACCTGTTTTGTAGGGTGGTTCTTCACTATCACCAGGCATATGAAAATTTTTTCCTGTACCATCATGTAAAGCCCACGCAATTACATTTGAATCCATCATTGAATTAGATAAATATAATATTAATACCTTCTGTCTTTTATACATGAATCAATCTTTGAAATAATTAAGCAAAACTTCATGTGGGGGATCATATAGTTTAATTTCTTCAATCATTATTTTTTTGTATTTATTAATTAAATCATTATCTTGAATTGGTGACAATTGTCCAGGGTCATTTTTTAGATCATAAAGCGCACTTTTTGTATCCTCAAACCCGTTATAGCTTCCATTAGTTTTGCTTTCACGTCTATTGATTTTCATAACCGGAACATCTTTTGTAAAATTAAATGGTTTATGCATTGAAGCTGTTTGCAGTTCTTCTAGTGAAAAAAATTGGCGCATGTGAGTTGGCATTAAAGTATATTGGGAACGATTTGAATTTTGTTGATTAAAATTCTCTGGATAATGAAAATATGTAAAGTTTCCATCTGTAATATTAATTCCTCCACCCCAATATCCATACAAAGCTCTAAAATTTTTTTCTTCATTTTTATCTATAATATTCATTAATGATTTGCCTGTTACTTCTTTAGGAATAGAATGATTATGCATTGATAAAAAAGTTGGCATTAAATCAATATTTTGAGTAACAGTGTTTCTTTGTTCTCCTTGATATTGTTTATAATCTGGGTGATAAAAAAATAACGGTATATTTGCTATTTCATTATATAAAGGCATACGATTTTTTGCCCACCAGTCATGTTCACCAAGCATAAAACCATGATCAGTTGTTAAAATAAGTGCTGTGTCATCCCATAAATTATTTTGATCAAAATAATCTAAAACATTTCCTAATAAGTGGTCACAAAGTGCTATGAGAGCTATATAATTTGCTTTTAGTTCTGCAACCTCTTCATCAGATTCGGTAACTCGTTCATACTGAGGCCAATCCAATCTAGGTCCATGGTATTTTGTTTTGATTTTTTCTCTAAATCTCTCAGGGGCAAAAAAAGGTTCGTGTGGATCAAAAGTTTCTAATTGTAGAAACCAATTATCTGCATCCTTATTAGTTTTGAGAAAATCCAAACCAGATGCAAAACATTTAACAGAAGGAAAATCTTTTTCTTCTTTTATAAATTCACTATTTATAGGATAAAAATAATAAACATGTTCTCTATCTTCTAAGTTTAATTGAGATTTGTGGTATTTCTCTCTAAACTTTTCTAGCGGAGGTTTAACCATGGCTTTCCATGGATCGCGTTCTTGCCCTCTTATGAAATCATATGAATTAAAACGATTATGATAAGTAGCACCTCCATCTTCAAAGTAATGATAATGATCTGTTACAAGATGAGTGTATGTATTATTTAGCCGTAAAAGCTCAGGGAAAGAATTATCAAAAGGCTCAAGTGGTCCCCAAGCACGATGAAGAAAACTTAATCTTCCTGAATGCATGTCTCTTCTTGCAGGCATACAAGGCATACTACCTATATAATGACTATTAAATTGAACTGATTTTTCTGCAAGTCTATTAAAATTAGCTGTTTTTAAATACTTTCCACCATAAGAGTTAAGCATTCTAAGATTTAATGAATCAAAAAGTAAAAAAACTGTTTTCACATTAACTAAATTACACTAATGAGGCATTACTATAAATAACAAAATTTTTATAAAACAATAACTTAGGGTTATTATGGAATCTTTATTCTCTAGAACTACTGTACAATTCATAGCAGCATATGAAAATTTAAATTTTAGAATAGCTGCTGAGAAGTGTTTCGTTACTCAACCCGCTATCACCAAAAGTATAAAAAAAATTGAATCAGATTACAAAATCAAACTCTTTGATAAAAAGGGCACTAAAATGATACCTACTGATTTTGCTGATGATCTTTATAAAGAATTACTCCTCATGCGAGATTCAGCAAATAATCTGAGATTAAAGTTTGAAAATTTGCACCAAGGAAATAGTGGTTTTTTAAATATTGCAGTTGGTTTGACGCTTCAATCAACCAGAGGTTTTGTAGATTTAATTAATGATATAAATATTAAATTTCCTAACCTTGTTCTTAATATAGCATCAATGACAAAAATTAACTCCATACCTCTTTTGAAAGAAGGTGATATAGATTTGTGGATTGGTGATATAACTAATTTAAAAAATGATAATGAATTTATAAAAAAATTTATCAAAAAAATTCCATTAGTTATTTTTGCAAAAAAAAATGATAAGATATTTAATAATAAAAAAATAACTTTTTCTCAGTTAAATAAACATAAATGGTCACTTCTTTATGGAAGTGCACTACAGAAAACTACAAATCAGAATTTTGTAAATGATTTGACATCTGCATTTAACAGAAATGGGATAAATATAGAAAAAAATTTAACTACTTTTTCTTCCACTATAGCTTTGTTTGCATCAGCAAGGAGCAACGGAAGTTTTGCTATTGCACCTAAAACATTAAGTAATGTTGCAGAAAATTTTGATTTAAAAGAAATTGATAATTTGAAGATCATGGATCTTGATATTGGTTTACTAGTAAGAAATAAAATTGCTAATTACAAAATAATAAAATTTATGATAGATTTAATACTTAAAAATATAGGATAAAAAATTATTTAAGAGGTAACATGAAATATTTACATACAATGGTTAGAGTTGAAAATATTGAAAACTCATTGGAATTTTATTGTAATAAATTAGGATTAAAAGAAGTAAGAAGAGTTGATAATGAAAAAGGTCGCTTTACTCTAATTTTCTTAGGAGCAGAAAATAGTGATGAAAAAACAGGATTATTAGAACTTACCTATAATTGGGATCCTGAAAAATATACAGGTGGCAGAAACTTTGGACATTTAGCCTATAGTGTTAAAAATATTTATGAAGTTTGTGATAAATTGATGAAAAGTGGAGTTACAATAAATAGACCACCAAGAGATGGTCATATGGCGTTCGTCAGATCTCCTGATGGTATTTCAATAGAAATTTTACAAGAAGGTGATTCTCTTCCTGAAAAAGAACCATGGAAATCTATGGATAATACCGGTAACTGGTAAATTTTATTTACTAAGATTTACTTTATAATATTTATTTTGATCTGTAGCTAAGGAAATTACTGCAGGTAAAACTTTTTTATAAAAATCAAAAAGACTACTAAATGGTTTAGGTAATTGAGATTCAATCTCTTTGCGCAGTTTTTTTAAATTATATGATGGAACCATAGGAAAAATATGATGTTCAAGATGATATTCCATATGCCAATATAAAAAACTTAGAAGTGGATTTATTCTAACTGAATAACTACTTAAACGATGATCTTTAGTATCAACTTTTGCAGCTAAGTGTTGTGTAACATTAACAGCAAACCAAATAGGTTTTCCAATATAAGTAGGAATGATGATATAAATAATAGGTAAAATTGATCCAATATAAAATGAAAATACAATTACTAAAATCCAAATTAAAAGATACAATCTCGAATTCCACAAAATTTTTTTCTTTTCATTTTGTGGAGCTGCAACTTCTATTACAGGTGTAAATTTTCCAAAAGCATGTTTTAATACTTCAAATTTAATCAGTTTATGTGGGAAAAGTAAATCAGATAAAGGAATAAAGTTTAAAAAGAATGCTAAAAGCTCTATAGGTCTAGAAACTTGTATTTCATGATCATAATCTTCTTCTGTCTGTAAAGTATTTGAGTGATGATATGTATGACTCCAACGCCATCTGAATCCTTCAAAGTCGCACATAAAAGAACTTAGATGGTAAAAAATTTCATTAATCCAACGTGTTTTAAAAGCAGTACGATGAACAGTTTCATGCCAATTAGCAACACTAAAGGCATAAATTGTTCCGTAAATAAAAAAGAAAAAATATGTCCACCAAGTACCTAACGTTAAATAAGCTAAATAACCTGATATAAAAAGTGCAATAAAATAAAAAAGAAAATGTAAAAAGCCTGGTAAATTTTTTCTCTTACTTAATTCTTTTAATACTTTTCGGTCAATCTCTGGTTTATACCAATCATCGAGATTAACATGCATAATTAGTGAATTAAATTATTTATCCCAACGATTTAACCAAGTACCGTCTACTGAAGAGTCAAATTCATCTTTTTTTGCAGTACCTCTAAACTTAGTATGTTGATCTTCATATCCTTTAAACCAAGAATCCCAATCCGGTTTATAACTTTCATCGTCAGATCTTCTCATAATAATCGGATCAACTAAACCTGTATGAAATCCTGCTTCATCTTTTGGATTTTGAAAACGTAAATCAACACTCCACCTTACATCTTCTGAAAAGTTTTCGAGTGATCTATGAGGGACTAATTGATGAAGAAAGAGAACTGAGCCAACTTTCATTTCACAGGTTACTACATCTTGTTCTGGAATATCTTGATCATCAATAAATAAATACCAGGAGTCTTTTACTGATCCATCCTTTTTTTCAAGTTTATGATTTAGGACTCTTTCAGGTTTATGACCACCCTTTACAACTTGCATACAT